>Ga0182015_10000635_pt1 | contig 49993 bp, 49 predicted proteins | sample 712P3MmetaG_FD_120478 | JGI IMG/M metagenome (GOLD analysis project Ga0182015, IMG submission 120478) | Permafrost microbial communities from Stordalen Mire, Sweden - 712P3M metaG | ecosystem: Environmental > Terrestrial > Soil > Wetlands > Permafrost | place: Sweden: Stordalen | collected...
GCCATGCTCCAGCGAATTCGTCCCCATACCATTCCCTGGAGCTTCATCGATCTGATCGAGACGGATCCGGCACGCCAAATCAAGCTTAAGATTTCTCACGATGGGCTGGCCAAGCTGCACCCTGCGGACATCGCCGATATTGTAGAAGACCTTGCCCCCGACGAGCGCGAGGCGGTCTTTCGTACTCTGGATGAAGACGTTGCCGCAGAAACTCTGGAGGAAGTCGAACCCGGCATCCAGAAGTCCATTGTCGAATCCATGGACTCCGAGCGAGCGGCGGGCATTGTGGAGGAGATGGATCCGGACGCAGCGGCGGATCTGCTCGCCGACCTCTCCTCCGATCACACGGAACAAATCCTGGTTCAGATGGAACCTGGGGCCAGCCAGGAAATGGCGGAACTGCTCGAGCATCGGGAAGAGACCGCTGCAGGCCGCATGACCACGGATTTTCTGGCGCTGCCCGTCACCGCCACCGTGGAGAATGCCGTCGGCGTGCTCCGCGAATTCGAAGGCGGAGTGGAAACCGTAGGAACTATCTATCTGGTTGACTCCCAAGGCACCCTCGCCGGCGCTGTTCCTCTAGCTAAACTGGTTCTTGCGTCCTCTGACGCTCCCATACTTTCGATGACCTCCGAGCCGCTTATCTCGACGCATGAAACCACCAGCGACAACGAAGTCGCCGAGCTTTTCGACAAATACAATCTAGTCACCCTTCCTGTGATTGACGAACAGAACAAGCTCGTCGGCGTTATCACTTCCGATGACGTTATCGCAATGCTGCGCTCCAAGTTGTAACTTCACTTGTCCGGCAACCTTCTGAAATAGTCTGGAATCCAAGCGTAGCGCAGTGAGTGGGCCAGCCGCAGCAATTCGCTAGCGTCGACCTGTTCAGTTTGCAGATGGTTCCGCCTGTAGCTTTCAGGCGGATTCCTTCCGCCGCGTTAGGGGAATGGGCAGGAGGCCATCGGATGTCTACGAACCTTTCGAGCAACACCCTCAACGAAAGCTATCCTTCGCAATCGCTGAATCCGCAGCCTCCGCCTCTTGATTCCGATTTATGGGGGCGACTAAAACTTGGCGACGAGCGGGCTGTTGCAGATTTGTACGACCGCTATGCGCACCTAATCTATAATGTCGCTCACCAAGTCTTGCGAGACCATGCGACATCGGAAGATGTTCTTCAAGAGGTGTTTTTCCAGCTCTGGCGTGTACCTGACGCCTTCGATCCTGCAAAGGGCAGCCTGAAGGCATGGCTCACCGTAGTCTCGCGGCGACGGGCCATTGATCGTCTGCGGGGACGCAAAGCGGAAATGGACGTAGCCGATCTCGTTGTGTCAGTCGATGCAAAGCAATTGGTTGATGCATCCCTGGAACAAATTGCAAGCAAAGTCAGAGTGGTTCTGGCTGATATGCCGCCGAAATCGCGTGTTACGTTCGAATTAGCTTATATGCACGGATTAACCCACACTGAGATTAGCGAGCGTTTGGGGGAGCCTCTTGGAACTACAAAATCTCGTATCCGGCAAGCGCTAACATTTATTCGCAAGCGACTCGGCTGCAACCAGGCAAACGCGAGCAGCGACGGCCATGTTCGATAAACCCCACCGAATCTCTACGGACGAAATCGCGGAACAGGCAACGTTGTACTGTTTGGGCGATTTTTCCCCGGAGGAACGAAAAAGGTATGAGGAACATCTGTCTTCATGCGCTGTCTGCCGAGCTGCGGTTGAGGACTCGTCTGCCGTTATTGCGGAAATTGCTCTAGCGGATCCAAGAGAGCCTTCAAAAGAAGCACGAACGGCCTTTCTGAACCGAGTACATAACGAAAAGATTAAAGGAAGGCTTTGGGCTAAGCTCATCGGTGTGCTCATCACCCCACAGCTCTCAGCTCGCCCCAGCCGAAGGAAAAACCGTGTTCAGCTGGGTAAAGCTGTCAAAATGTTGGAAAGTAAGCTTTCCGGGAGTGAACAGGAATTACTGGATGCACTGGTTCAAGCGGCACTCAAGCTTTGTAATGCTGGAACTGCAGGTTTCAGTGTGCTGTATGAAGATGAACAGGTGTTTCGTTGGGATGCTCTTGCTGGCGCACTGATGGCCGCAAGGGGCGGAACGACACCACGAACATGGAGTCCCTGCGGCACCACTCTTGATCTAGGCAGGCCTCAGCTATTCTCACATCCCAGCCGCTGCTTCGAATACTTCAAAGATGCCCCTCAGCCAATATCAGAGGGCTTGGTGGTTCCAGTTTATATTGGAGCAAAACCGCTAGGTACTTTGTGGGTCGCCTCTCACGATGACCGTAAGTTCGACAAAGAAGATCTCCAGGTATTGCAAAGCTTCGCCGATTTCTGCGGGACTGCTGTCGGCATAATACGGGAACGACAAGTGAAGCTAGCTTCCAAAGCGCGGGACTGATCGGGCAGCGGTCAGTCGCGCAGCAAGATTCTCCGCCAATCGGATGTTTACCTCGGGCTTCTCGGTATAATCATCCGTTGCCTGGAGAAAGCCCCTTTGCCTTTCGACGACCTTCGCCAATGGATCTCCGCTCTTGACCGGGCTGGCGAACTAAAACGCATCCACACTGAAGCCGATCCTGTATTGGAAATTGCCGAAATTACCGATCGAGTCAGCAAGCTAAAAACAGGGAAGGCTGGCGGCCCCGCTCTGCTTTTTCAAAACGTTAAGGGACATCCAGGCTCGCAGGTCCTTATCAACCAGTTCGGATCCGAAGCCCGCATGAAGATGGCTCTCGGCGTTTCTTCTTTTGATGAATTTGGCGAACGCATCCGTGTGTTCATGGACCTCAAGTCTCCTCAAGGTTTCCTGGATAAGCTGAAGATGTTGCCGTTGCTTACGGAAGCCGGGAAGTTCTTTCCGAAAACCGTCTCCACTGGACCTTGCAAAGAGGTTATTAAACGAGACAACTTTTCACTGCTGGACTTCCCGATCCTCCAATGCTGGCCGCAAGATGCTGGACGCTTCATCACCCTGCCTTGTGTAGTAACTCGCGATCCGGCCTCTGGTAAACGCAATGTAGGCATGTATCGCATGCAGGTTTTTGACGCCACGACAACAGGCGCTCATTGGCAACGGCAGAAGGTAGCCGCGGAACATGCCCGCCAGCGCGTGCGCTCTGCAGCCGAAAATAAGTCAGCGGCGGTGGATATCATGGCCCGAAGCTCGGGCGGTTCCATGCGCGCGGAAGGCGGTCATTCCTCCGGTAAAATGGAGGTCGCCGTGGCCATCGGCACCGACCCGGCCGTGACTTTCTCGGCGATCGTACCGGCTCCTCCGGATATCGAGGAATATTTGATCGCCGGATTTCTGCGCGCTTCGCCAGTTGAGCTGGTGAAGTGCGAAACTGTCGATCTCGAAGTTCCCGCCACCAGTGAAATTGTTCTGGAAGGCTATGTGAATCTCGATGAACTGCGAACCGAAGGCCCGTTCGGCGATCACACCGGCTTCTACTCGCTTGCGGACCTTTATCCGGTTTTCCACGTAACCTGCATCACCCACAGGAAAAATCCGATTTATGCGACCACCATTGTTGGCAAACCTCCCATGGAGGACGCCTACATGGGCAAAGCGGTCGAGCGAGTTTTTCTGCCTTTGATGCGCCTGACGATTCCGGAATTGATCGATATCAATCTTCCGATCGAAGGCGTCTTCCACAATCTGATGATCGTATCGATCCGCAAATCCTATCCCGGGCAGGCGCGCAAAGTGATGAACGCGATCTGGTCGCTCGGCCAAGCCATGTTCACCAAATGCATCATCGTCGTTGACGAAGATGTGGATGTGCAGGAGCTAGGCGAGGTCACACTCAAAGTGCTCAACCACATCGATCCCGAGCGGGATATCCAGTTCACTCTCGGGCCGATTGATTCGCTCGACCACGCCTCGCGTCTCGCTAACTACGGCTCTAAGATGGGGATCGATGCTACTCGAAAGTGGCCTACCGAAGGCTTTACGAGACCCTGGCCAGATGAGATCGTGATGGACAAGAAAACCAAATCCTTAGTCGACAGCAAGTGGAAAGCGCTGGCCAAGGAACTGGGCATCGATTGAGGCGTTCAGGATGCTGGATGCCTAATCGTAATATTCGAGCCCGAGGTGAGTAATCAATTCCTCGCCCTTCAAGTAGCGAAGAGTGTTTTTCAACTTCATCAGCTGAATAAACAGATCATGCTCTGGATATAGCCCTGGTACTGTCATCGGCGATTTGAAGTAGAAGCTTAACCACTCCTGAATTCCCAAGCCGCGAAGTTCCGAGCAACGCTTCGCCAGATCCATTAGCAGAACGAGATCGAGAACGATCGGCGCAGCTAGGATCGAGTCGCGGCAGAGGAAATCCACCTTGATCTGCATTGGATATCCGAGCCATCCGAAAATATCGATATTGTCCCAACCTTCTTTGTTGTCACCCCGCGGCGGGTAATAATTGATTCGTACTTTGTGGTACATATCACCGTACAGTTCAGGATAAAGATCGGGCTGCAGGATGTGTTCGAGAACGGAGAGTTTTGATTCCTCCTTGGTTTTAAAAGACCCTGGATCGTCCAATACTTCGCCGTCGCGATTCCCCAAAATATTCGTCGAGAACCAGCCATTCAAGCCCAGCATGCGTGCCTTAAAGCCTGGAGCAAGGATGGTCTTCATCAAGGTCTGCCCAGTCTTAAAGTCTTTCCCGCATACCGGTGCTTCGTGTTTTCGCGAAAGCTCCAGCATCACCGGGAGGTCAACCGTCAGGTTCGGCGCACCATTGGCGAACGGCACACCTTCCATCAATGAGGCATAGGCATAAATCATCGACGGCGCGATCATTTCGTCGTTTTCCCGCAGCGCTTTCTCGAACGACTTCACTGTCTGATGAGCCTCGCTAGCCGCAATATAGGACTCCGTGGAGCCGCACCACATGGTGATCAGGCGGCTTGCACCGCTGGTCTTTTTGAAATCCCGAATATCGTCGCGCAACTGTTCCGCGAGATCCATCTTTGTCTTGGCCTTTTTTACATTCGGGCCATCAATCTTCTTCACATAGTTATGATCGAATACTGCCGAGCGCGGAGTCACCGTGGATAGAAACGGCTTTAGCTGGTCGAGCAATCGCTGATCCAGAACCCCCGCGTTCGAAGCGGCTTCATACATGTTGTCCTCGAAAATGTCCCAGCCTGTAAAGACCAGGTCATCCAGCCCGGCGAGGGGTACGAACTCTTTGATCTTCGGCGAGCGCCCGTCGGTGCGTTTTCCGAGGCGAACGGTTCCCATCTGGGTGAGCGATCCAATTGGCTTTGCCATTCCCTTGCGAATCGCTTCCACGCCCGCAACAAAGGTTGTCGCTACGGCACCCATGCCCGGTATCATGACTCCCAGCTTGCCCTTCGCGGACTGGATCGTTCCGTTGTCCGAGGAACGGCTTTGTGACCCGCCCCCAGGCCTTGCCTCCATCTGCGTCGCTCTTGCGGACTTCTTCCGTGTCGCCATAATTGGCTGCTTCCCTCAGTAACAGTATTTATGGATGTGCAAACCTAGTATGTTCTCGTAATCTGGCTGCCTTTGCAAACATAGGCGGTCAAGCGGGCGGAAAACGAATTCAATGGCGCACAACGTCCATCGGTTGGAACAGGATGATCGACGACAAAAACGAATCACTCCGGGAGATCGGCATGATAGATATTTTGCGTTGGACTCTGGCACCACATTCCTTCATAGTGAAAATGCATCGTAAACCATCTGCGAAGTCGGTTTCGCGAAGCTGATGTTCACGCCAGCCTTGATGTTGGCTCTGCAAATCTTGACCTCGTTGTCCTTTACTCCATTGGCCGTGTTCCCGTTGCATTGCCTGACTGCAGCCATCCAGCCCGCAAACTAGCTCGCTGGAAATTGTTGGATCGATCTTGCAAACTTGGCCTCGCGGCCAGAGTCTGTGAAGCATCATTGCTTGCTAGCCTTGACGTTGGCCATGCAATCTTCTGACCTCGTTGTTCTCCATTCAATCTGGGCACCCACCGGCAAACAGCCGGACGCGCGCTCACAAACACTATATGAAGAACAGGAGAATCCAATGAAACCTATTTGCAAGCTCGCCTATGCAGCGCTGTTGGCTTTGAGCGCTTTAAACTTTGCACCTACACTAGCTTCTGCCCAGGACGAAGGTGGAAGATTCACGCTCCCTCGTGACGTGCGCTGGCAGACAATCATGGTTCCTGCGGGAGAATATAAGTTTTCCCTTCAGGCCATAGGGCCGTCCGAGATGCTGAAGTTGACGAAAATAACAGGTGAGCCAGCGTCTTTCATTCTGCTCGTAAATAACAAGGAAGCAGGATCGAGTTCGTCGTCAGCGCAATTGGTAATCGATTCGGAAGCCGGGGTCAGCTACGTGAGTTCGATGAATCTCCCGCAATTTGGGCTCACTCTGAATTTCGGTGTGCCCACACACTCGGCGAAGGAGTTGGCTCTGATTCAAACCGCATCCCCAAACACAGTGCGATAGCCGTTCAACCCTCCGGGAGCAGATCTCAATGATCTGCTCCTTTTTTCTTGGCCCTTTTTTTTGGCCTTATTTCTTGCAAGCTGAAGTATGCTGGCGCCCCTTGGGCGATCAGGAGGGCCTCGCCGGGCGCGAGTTCCCTTTCACTTCCTCGCTCAACACAATCGCATCGGCAATTTCCTTCATCGCCTTGCGGGTCTGCCGGCTCTGCCGCTGCAGCGCCAGATAAGCCTGTTCTTCGCTCAATCCCAGGTCGCGCTGCAAGATTCCCTTCGCCCGTTCCACCACTTTCCGTGCTTGCAATTTCTCCCACAGACTGGAGTTCGCATCCTCAAGCCTTAGCCTCTCAATCTCGGCGCCAATGAGAAATCCTACAGTTGAGATCAGCCGGATCTCACGGCGTCGATATACATGAGGCAGCCGATGCTGCAGATTAATAACGCCAACTACACGACTGCGGCACATCATTGGCACGGACAAGAAAGCTTCGTAACTGTCCTCCGGAAGTTCATTGAAAAACTGAAAGCGCGGGTCGAGCGCCGCCTTCTCGGCCACCGCAACTGGCTCTTTATGTTCAGCAACCCACCCGGTAATTCCTTGCCCTATTTTCAACTTTAAGCGATTCATCGCTTCTGGATGTGGATTCTTTGAAGCTCGTAGCACCAGATGGTCGTCCTCGAGCACGTAGATAAGGCAGGAATCGCAGTTTACTAATGGGATGGTGAATTGCACAACCCGCATCAGCACATCCTGGAGCTCAATAGAGCTAGCGAGATGATTGCCGATTTCGTGCACCAAATCTATATGTGATTCCTCAACTGATATTAAGCTGTCCATGGTTTAGATTAGGTCAGCACAGCGCCGCTGTCTAATTCCTAATTTCAATGAGTGCGATAGGAATTTTTCTCTCGAATGTCATCATTTTTTAACATCTTTTCCCAGCAAGTATCGTCGTCTCGCGCTAATTGCTCGGTCTCCGGTGTCTTGAAAAGCTTTTAGACGTTTATTTGAGGAGAATGTGCACGATATCGAAGAAGAACTTTTCACACTTTTCGAAGATGGTGACCGAGCCTTGATCACTGCGAATGTCGCGGAACTTTCGCGCATTTTTGCTGACGATTACACTCAATACGATGAATCCGGCAAGTTTTTCACCAAGCAGAATGTAATTGACAACCTCCGGCAAAGAAAGGTCCGCTACCTTTCTATGATTTCAACGGGCCGCAGCATTCGTTTCATATCTGAGGATGTAGCCGTCGTCCATGGATCCGAGGATGACGAAATCGAGGATGAAGGCACGCGAAGGAATGTTCGCTACGTTTACACGGACGTGGTTGTAAAGCGCGACGGGAAATGGCAGATCGTCGTATCTCAACTGGCCAAACCCGCAACGACCTGAGCGCACGCATTTAAGAGCGCGGCGGATCAGGTCAAGATCAATTTTCTTGCATACCGCGGAAAACGCCTCGCACAACCTCGCACAACAAGGACGTGCCTGCTCTACATCCCATGCCAGGCATTTCTGACAGTGTTATCTTGGGGTTGACCGTTGGATTCATATTAATCATGGACATTCTCACAGAACAGTTCGAGCAGGTATTTCATGCTTTGCCCGACCGGATTCAGCCGCTCCAAGGAGAACTCGGCGGTTCAGGAAGAAAAATCATTCGGCTGAATAATGCGACGAGCAGCGCAATCGGAATTCTTTACGCCGTTCGCGAAGAAAATATCGCCTTTCTTGAATTTTCCAAGCACTTCCGCAGGCATGGATTGCCGGTGCCTGAAATTTACGCGGCAGACTTAGATCGAGGTGCGTACTTGGAAGAAGATTTGGGAGACACGACCCTGTTCGAATTTCTTTCAGCCAACCGCAACGAAGAAACAATCGCTCCAGTCGCTGTTGACGCATATCGCAAAGTTGTGGCCTGGTTACCGCGATTTCAAATTGAAGCGGGGCGCGACTTGGATTACAGCGTGTGCTATCCGCGCGCAAGCTTTGACCGGCAATCGATCGCCTGGGATCTGAACTATTTCAAGTACTATTTTCTGAGACTGGCGGGAATTCCCTTTAACGAGCAAGCGCTGGAAGATGATTTCGACACGTTGACGAAATTCTTGCTGAGCGCAGAGCGCGATTACTTTATGTATCGCGACTTCCAGTCACGCAACGTAATGCTGAAGGATGGCGAGCCATTCTTTGTGGATTATCAGGGTGGACGAAAAGGAGCACTCCAGTACGACGTCGCTTCCCTGCTCTATGACGCCAAGGCCGATCTCCCTCCAGCGTTGCGGCAGGAACTGCTGGATTTGTATTTGCAGCGAGCCGCTGACTTCACCAGGATCGACCGTGAAGAATTCCTCCGTTACTTCTACGCGTACATTTTTGTGCGGCTGATGCAGGCACTGGGGGCTTATGGCTTTCGCGGATTTTACGAACGCAAATCGCATTTTTTGCAGAGTGTGCCCTATGCGCTCAAGAATTTGCGCTGGCTCTTGCACAACGTGACCCTGCCAATCCAATTGCCCGCGCTGATGGGGGCATTTCACAGCATGCTGGCGTCGCCAAAGCTGCAGAGTGTCGCGATCTCGGGGTCTGGACTGACCGTGAGGATCATGAGCTTTTCTTTCCATCGAGGAATGCCGCAGGATGAGAGCGGGCATGGTGGAGGATTTGTGTTTGATGGCAGGTGTTTGCCGAATCCGGGACGTGAGGAACGCTTCAAAGCGTTAACCGGGCGCGATGTCCCGGTAATCGAATACTTAAATCAGCAGGATAGCGTGCATCAATTTTGCACCAATGTAACGTCTCTCGTGGACGCCAGCGTAAGCGAATATCAGCGGCGCGGGTTCAAAAGTTTGATGGTGAGTTTTGGGTGTACGGGCGGACAGCATCGGTCGGTATTTCTGGCGGAACAATTGGCGAAGCATCTGCGCCAAAAGAATGGACTTGATGTAAAAGTGACGCATCGGGAGCTGGAGAGCCCCGAATGGAAGGCGGCCGCTGAATGAAAGCGATGATTCTGGCAGCGGGGCTGGGAACGCGGTTGCGGCCGCTTACAAACGACCGCCCCAAAGCGTTGGTGGAAATCGCAGGCAGAACGCTACTGGAAATTACGCTCTTGCGGCTCCAGAAGTTTGACGTGCAGGAAGTGATTGTGAATGTGCATCACTTTGCTGACTTGGTGGTGGAGTATTTGGAAGGGCATGACAATTTCGGCATGCGCATCGAAATTTCACGGGAAGACCAGTTACTTGATACGGGCGGTGGGTTAAAGAAGGTTGCGTGGTTTTTTCGTGAGGATTCGTCTGGAAGCGATGAGCCATTTATTCTGCACAACGTCGATGTGATCAGCTCCATTGATCTAGGCCGCATGGTTCAGTTTCACAAGCAGCATCAGACTCTGGCGACCCTGGCCGTGCAGGATCGGCCGACTTCACGGTATTTGCTGTTCGATGAGCACATGCGGCTTTGCGGACGGAGGCAGAACGGAAGCGATGAAGTGGTGCTCGCCTCAGCAAAAACACAGGCTTTAGCTTTTTCGGGTGTTCATGTGATTTCGCCTCGCATTTTCGACAAGATGCCGGATGATGGCGCGTTCTCGATTATTTCAACTTACTTGCGCCTAACCGCGCAAGAAGAAAGCATCTTTGGGTTTCGCGCAGATGAGTATTACTGGCGGGATCTGGGTCGAACAGAAAGTCTGGCGCGCGCGGAACAGGATTTTGCCGCGGGACTGCTGGGATGATCTAGAGGTCGCATATCAAGGACAGATTGCAGACCTGGGAAGTTTTCGTACGCATTCATTACTGATCGCAGGCTTACGCTGGAAGTAGTGGCGGCTCGCCCTGAAGTCAGGGTTCTCTCCGCTGTGGCTCTTGCCGTAATTCTGGTGACGAACCTTATGGTTGTCGTAGGAAGCTTGAGAGCCAGCCGCGACGCGGCGGCGATATCCGAGCCTGCGCCAGTGGACGCGACAGCTGAAACCCCAGAGTCCCACCCAATAAGGTAGCGATCGTTCCGGCGGGCGCCTACAAACGGTGGACACTGGACGCGGCCATGCTTGTGTTGCTGGGTGTGAGCGCATGTATCCTGTGGTATGGAAATCAGCCACCAGAACAGCGCCCCCGCAGCCTGCAGCACTGGCTTCAATTGCACGTACACAAGCCTCGCTAAGTGTCATCGATACCTCGAATCCACGCTTCAGCCATCTCGGGAACTTTTCCCGCTACTTCAAAGAGGTGGTCAATTGGCGATGCTCCAAAAGGCGCGCCAGTCCTTGAGTCCGGACCAGACGTGTATAATCCGTGAACGACTTTGAGGGGGACAAAGTCGCGCCACCACCGCTGACGCGGGCTGAAGCCAAAATACCCGGCAAGCGATTTCCCCATCCAGGAGCCGCCTTGAAATCGAAACCGTTAAAGTGTGTATTCCCGCCCCGCCCGGCAACTACCGTTCGCGGTATTACGAGCTTTCTTATCGTGCTTCTGACGGTGGCATTCTGCGCTACCAGCGCCTCTGCGCAGACGGGCTATACCGGAATCTTCGGCGGAGGTCCGTTCTACAAAGGAGTTGTCGCACCCAATATTACTGAAATCGAGAACTCTGGCTTCACGGAAGCCATTGTATGGAGCGTTGAGGTCAGCAGCACGGGCGACTTGAATCTTAACGGCGAGTTCCCGCTGACTTCTGGCGGCGTTTATGTGGGAAATGAAACCTATCCCGATTTTCCAGCGGATATGGCACAGCTTAAGCAAGGGACGGTGAAAAGAGTCACGTTCAGCATCGGCTCGTCCAATTACGGAGACTGGGAAGACATCACCAATCTGGTTAACTCTCAGGGAACTGGCCCCACCAGCATTCTTTATCAGGATTTTGCTGCTCTGAAAGCGGCCATCCCCGCTCTTGACGCAATCGATTTCGACGATGAGAACAGCTTTAATTCCCCGACCACCATCGCGTTCGGAGTGATGCTCGGAAACCTCGGGTATCACGTGATGCCGGACGCCTTCGACGACAGCAGTTACTGGACGAACGTTGTGTCCCAGATCAACGATCAACTTCCCGGCACGGCGGACGGCGTCCACTTGCAGGCCTATGCTGGCGGCGCGGGAAACAATCCATGCATCGGATGGAATTTCGGCACCGTTCCAGTATTTCCCGGCCTTTGGGACCAAGACGACACGCCGAGCCAGGTACAGACAACCATGAGCGGTTGGCACAGCGAGTGCGGCATTATCGGCGGATTCATGTGGATTTATGACGACTTTGTCGGAACCGGCCTGGCGGCACAGTACGCCAGTGCGATCAACACCGCGGTAAGCGGCAGCGGCTTTACCCTCGCAGGGCCAACCAACCTGTTTATGAATCAGAATTCATTGGCAGAGGCCTCGATCACGATCACAGATTTCGGAGGCTTTAACGGCCCGGTGAATTTAAGTGTTTCAGCTCTACCAAAGGGAGTCGCGGCAAGGTTTGAAGCCACGGCGACCACGGGAAATTTAGTTTTTAAAGCGACTCCTTCCGCAGTCACAGGATTTACAACTGTTACTGTTACCGGGACCTCAGGCAGCACCACGCAAACGGTTGCGTTCACCCTTGCTGTGAGCGCCGCCGTCGGCACAACGGGAACCGGGACCCCTGTGAACCTTTCTTCAGAGTTCAACCTTTACGGGATTTATCAGGACGGCATGAAATACACCACCGGCGGACTGGATGGTGACGGTTACTCCTACTCGGCGAACCTCCTCACCACCTCGCGTGTCTACAGCGGCACGCTGTTTGACTTCGGCCCAGCCAATGAACTGGACGCAGTTGGATGCAGCGGCCAATCCATCTCTCTACCGCAGGCTGAGTCGTCCAGCCTGATGTTGCTGGCGACCGGCATTGAGGGAAATCAAACGTCCCAGACGTTCTCCGTCAAATACGCCGACGGAACCACCACAAAGTTCGTGCGAAGCCTCAGCGACTGGTACACCCCTCAGCAATACCCTGGTGAATCAGAAGGCGTTGCCATGGCCTACCGCAATTTCGATAACGGCACAAAGGATCAGCGTACATTCAATTTATATGAGTACCGCTTTGCTTTGAATCCGAACAAGGTGGTAGAGAGCATTACACTGCCCAGCAATTCGGACGTAGTTGTACTCGCGGCCACCCTGATGCCGTAACGAGTTCCGCCAAACGAGATGCATGCCAGAGCGCCCACGTAGCCGTGGGCGCTGTTTTTCTTTGCGAGAATTCCGCGATAAGATGCGCGCCCTTCAATACGGCCCAATAATCCCCGCAATCGCTCTAGAAGCTGGCGCTGGCTCCTGCTCGACCTTCGCAACATCCAGCACGTCCAGATACTTCAATCCTGTGCCAGTGTTGAAGAGAACGACCGTGTCTTCTTCCGTGAAGAAATCCCTGGCACGAAGCTTCTGATACGCAACCAGGCTTGCAGCGCCTTCGGGTGCCGCAAAGATGCCTTCCACTTTAGCCCAGTGTCGAGTCGCAACGAGAATTTCAGCGTCAGTGGCGGTGAGCGCAAGGCCTCCACTTTTCTTCAGGATGTCGAGGATCAGGTAGTCGCCGTAGGGCTTTGGAACCCGCAGGCCGGAGGCCAGGGTCGCGGCGTGCGGCCACATTTCCGAGGCTGCCTTGCCTTCGTCCCAGGCTTTCACAATGGGTGCGCATCCTGAGGATTGCACGCCAATCATGTGCGGCCGTTCCGGGCCAATGAAACCCAGTTGCTCCAATTCGTCGAACGCCTTCCACATCCCGAGCAGCCCCACACCACCGCCGGTCGGATAGATAATTCCCTGCGGCAGCTTCCAGCCGAGTTGCTCGGCCACTTCGTAACCCATGGTTTTCTTGCCTTCCACGCGATAAGGCTCTTTTGTAGTGGAGACATCGAACCACTTGTCTTTTTTCCAAACATCGCCCTCTTTTAATTCGGCAACCTTGCGGGCGCAATCGGAGATGAGGCCATCGACCAGCGTGACGTGTGCGCCATAGTAATCGCACTCGATGCGGTTGGCCATGGGAACGTCTTTCGGCATGAAAATGTGCGCCTCCATTCCATCCCCCGCTGCGGCGGCATAGGCGGCAAGCGCTCCGGCGGCGTTGCCGGCCGAAGGGATGGCAAGCTTCTTCAGACCGAAGTGGCGCGCCATCGTGACCGCTGCGGAAAGTCCGCGCGCTTTGAAAGAGCCGGTAGGATTCAAGCCCTCATCTTTGATGAGAACATTCGGATATTCACGGCTGCGCAGCATGGGCGTGAAGCCTTCGCCCAGTGTCACTGGCTTGGCTTCAGGAAGAACAGCGTCGTATCGCCACATGGTCGGTGCGAGCGGCAGCAGCGATGCTGGCGAGAATGTTTTCTTGATACTGGCAAGATTGTAACGGGCGTAGAGAACACCGCCATCTTTCGGGCAAACGGTTTGAGGGCGATCGGCAGGATAATGCTCGCCGCAGCGGGTACATTCCAAATGAGTGGGACGTGGCACGCAGAAAGTTTAGCAGGAGGGACGCGAAATGCTCGCACTCTCCGTTCGCCCATTCTCCAGAATATCTCTGCCCATGGAGAAGTAGAGAAGACGATTCGCGACGTCGCGGTTTTGCCGAACTCCAGCTTCGCACCCGCGATATGCAACTACAGCTCTACCGCAGCGATTCCAGGGATGACTATTTCACGCTTCGTCTAGCGGCTCTCTTTGAAGGCGGAACGCCTTTCTCCGGGCTATCTTTCTCGATTGGATCGGACAGCTTATGCAACGGCTTATCGCCCTTCGATGACAGTTGTGGACCGTCTTCCGCAACGGTCAAACCCTGCGCCGTGTTCATCGCCTCTTTGTAGATGCTGCCGGATTTTGCAGCGGCGACGGCAAACACTCCATGGGGCACACCGTTCGTGAAAGCAGTGGCAATGTAGTCGCCCACCATCAATCCGTTTTGCGAATTTGGCAGCCATCCGAGATTCATTGGTCCCGCAAGCTTCTTCGGAGTGTTCCAGGTAGAACCACCGTTGTGCGAAGAGATGTATCCGACGTAGAGCTTGCAGGTCGACTCCGTACAAGTGGCGTTCGAATAAGCGTAAAAATGCACCGCCACGTGCGCACTGGCGCCGGACGTGGCAGGATCGATTCCAATGCCTGGAATGAAGTGGTCGAGAGTGCTGGTAATGGGATCAATCGGAATACGCGCAACCGCACTCCACTTCGCCCCATCTGTGGAGGTGCTGTAGACCAGATCGTTGGTGGAGCACTTCGCCCGAAAGCGGCAATCCTCCCAAACTACATACACGGTGCCAGCGCCATCCATCGCGGCCGAGGGCAAAGGCCCGCTGCGAATTCCTCCGGCATCGATGTGGCTTTGGATGTTTGAAACGGTTACTGGCGCCGACCAACTCGCCCCCCCATTGATTGAGGTGAATGCGGAAATACCGCTGGTCTCAATCGGCACTATTACCTTGCCGTTGGGCTGGACCAGCGGTTGACCGCCAATTCCGGTCGACTGGTTTGCCGTTGCCTTTGCGGCACCCCATGTTAATCCGCCGTCGGTTGATGTGCTCATCAGAATCTCGTCGTTCGTGGCGGGATTGTCCCATTCAACATAGCAATTACCGTAATACGGACTTGCGGGAGTGCTATCGCAAACAATCCAGTTCTTATCCGAACTGACTACCACCGGGCCAACATTTACAGGATTGTCCCAAGTAAATCCACCGTCAGTAGACCGGCTCACCACAACCGCAGTGGTTTCGCTCGTATTCGAAATTGGTAGCGAAGCGATCATCCACACGCCATGCTTGGCATCGTAAGCCACTGCGGGATCACTGGCCGCAGAATACGGACCTCCGCCGTTTCCCGTGGTAAGCCCTGGCAGAAACCCATTCGTCCACGTGCTGCCGCCATCCGTTGAAGTTGCCCAGCCAATGGCCGTAGCGCCGCCAGGCGCAATCCGCCCCGTCTGAAATGCCGAGACCAAAGTTGTGCCGTTACTCAGCACATGCGGCTCGACCTCGGTGGCGTGCTGGCCGGGAGCCACCGTAAATGGATCGGAACTAATCTGCGTCAAACTGATTGCCGGAGCTTCCTGCGCCCGAACATTCATGCTGGGAGCCAGGAAGAACGTCAGAGCCAACATACAAACAAGTGAGGAAGTTCGGCCCCATATGGCAGACTGCTTTCGATTCATTGAATTCCCTTTATTTCGGAATGACTTGCTCTAGAAGCGCTCCCGCGTGGCAGACAACGATCAAGAATAAACGATTAAGAATGTGTTAGAGCGCCGCGTGAACATATCGCGAAATCTTTCTCTCTGTCAATGTGCAGCATTTTGCAACCTTCGACTCAAAAGCAGCAGCGAGTGGGAATAATAGCTAAGGACGCGTGTAGACGTCTGCCTCTGCATCGCTATAAACAAGCCGCCAACTTGAGGTCACGGCTAAAATGCTGGCCACGGCCGACTCACGTGGCACAATGATGCAGCCGACGGAACGGTCCTCAAGAAATCGCTTCCAATTCGGCTCAACGTGGACGAAAGCTAAGTATGCTTTCAGAAATTCTTCGCCATAAAGATCGTGACGATCATCCACTACGACCTTTCTCTCCGGATACAACCGGTAGATCAGATACCCACCCCAATAATCCGGTGCGAGAATAGGCCCCGCCTGATTTCTATTCTTTACGTAATCAACCGCTTTGACTGGAAACCGGCTGGAGCTGAAATGCGCGTCCATCAACCGGTTCGGACCCAACGTGCCGCCATGGAAAGCGATCCAGACGGCAAGCACAGTTGCCCCAATGCACCATAGATGTCCGCGGCGCCTCAACTCCACCTTTTGCATGCGTTCCAGGAACAGTGGAGACACTCCGGAATAAGGTTCCGTATGATCTCGGTTCGACAATCGCCTCATCGTCTGCAACGTTGCCGTCGAAATCGTCGGTCCGATCACCAGAACGAGCAGCACGGCGGAAACCGGAATATTTCGTGAAGCGTAGAGTCCGGAATAAAGAGCAAACAGCACAATCAAGATCTCGGTCGTACCCACTCGCCGCGATGTATCTCTGTTTGTGGCCAGCGCCAGGAATGTGAGCATCAATAAGATCGCGAAACACCTCTGTGCCACACCATGAAAATTCGGAGATTGAAATTCGTCGATGTGATCCATCAAGAAACGATTCGACAGATAGTGGTAAATGTGATCGTGCAATCGCCAGCCGTACAGATTCACAAACGTTGCCGCCAGGCTCCCCGCGCCAACCAAAGCCAACTGCCTCGCTTGCTTCCCAGCGCGAACCTTATCGAGAACATCTTCAATGCGATCCTCTTTAAGTCGCAGCCATCGCCATGAGGCGCCGATCCAGTAGATTCCTATGAGGATCAATCCAATCAGGAATCCACCATGCAGATTCGCCCATAGAACCATAAGGGGCGGCATCACCCACAATTGCCCACGGCTTAACCGTGCAGAGCCGAACTTGAAGTTTTTTACAGTGGCACCATCGAGCAGAGAAAACCAAATCACCGTAAATAACCAACTAAAGACGTGGGGACGTGCCAGAAAATGAAGAGTGGAGGCTGAGGCTGCCAGAAGTACGAGAATCAGCGAAACTATAAAATTCGTTCCGTTGCGTCGTAGTACGAAAAACGTTCCGGAGAAAGTAGCGGCAATGACGATGGCGGTTAGCAGCGTTACTCCGTTCAGTCCGGCAACGCTTTCCAAGTGCCCAGCCACCAAGTCGTAAAGCCACTCCCAGGCGAACCAGCGTTGTCCCGCCATCGTGGAAGAAAAGGGATCGACTTGTGGAATGGCGTGGTTCGCCAGAATAATTTGCCCCGTGCGAATGTGCCAGCCGGTTCCTGCATCCTCGAGTAACCGGACAGAAAGTGCGGTGCATGAGAGCGCACCGACGAACGCGACAAAGATCAGGTCGCCGACTGACGGAATTAGCCATCTGAACCAACCCGAATCCGCGTTTTCTTTTCCAAAACTGTAGCCGATTGCCATCGGGCTGAATCTTATAGAGTGACGGAATGAACGGCAAGACCATACCGCGGGTGGTAATTGTTGGCGCAGGGTTTGGCGGCTTAAACGCAGCCACGGCGCTGGCTGGCGCGCCTGTAAACGTCACCGTGATCGACCGGCAGAATTATCACACCTTCCAACCTCTGCTCTATCAAGTCGCCACGGCAGGCCTTTCTCCCGGCGAGATCGCCGAACCCATCCGCACCATTCTTCGCCGCCACAAGAATATAGAAGTGCTGATGAGCGAGGTCACTGGCTTTGATTTGCTACGCAGGGTGGTGGAAACCTCGGATCACGAAGTGCCGTATGATGCCCTGATCGTTGCGGCCGGGGCCAGTCACGCTTACTTTGGACACGACGAATGGAGGCCCTTTGCCCCCGGCCTAAAAACCATCGAAGACGCACTCGAGATTCGGCGTCGCGTTCTGCTGGCCTTCGAACTGGCCGAACGCTGCGCCTTCGCTGGTGAACCAGACGAGCCGCTCAACTTCGTCGTCGTCGGCGCCGGCCCTACAGGAGTCGAACTGGCTGGAACTCTAGCTGAAATTTGCCGCAACGCCCTGGCGGGTGATTTTCGCTCAATTGAACCCCGGCGGACACGCATCCATCTCATTGAAGGGGGCCCGCACGTTCTTCCTTCCTACCCGGAAGATCTTTCTCGCAGCGCGCTGAAGCAGTTGCAGGGCTTGGGGGTGGAGGTGCGCACCAACGCGATGGTCACAAAGATTGAACCAGGCGTGATCTTCATTGGCCAGACGCGAACGAATGCGGCGGTCATTCTATGGGCAGCCGGAGTGGCGGCGTCTCCACTTGGGACTAAGTTGGGTACCGCCGTCGATCGCGCCGGACGAGTCCTGGTAAATCCTGATCTCAGCATCCCCGGCCATCCAGAGGTTTTTGTCATCGGGGATCTTGCCGCTCTCAGGGATAAGGGCGGCAAGTTGTTGCCGGGTGTAGCGCCGGTTGCCATTTCCGAGGGGCGTTTCGTCGCTAAGACGATTCGACGCGAAATCGAACACGGACCGGGTTCCCTTGGGGGCTCTTCACCGCGCGAAGCCTTTCATTACCGCGACAAAGGCAGCCTGGCAACTATCGGCCGCGCCGCCGCTGTCGCCAAGTTCGGACGTATCCACATCTCCGGCTACATCGCCTGGCTGGCATGGCTCTTCATCCACATTCTTTTTCTGATTGGTTTACAAAATCGCGCTCTGGTTTTAATTCAGTGGGCTTGGTCTTATTTTACCCACGAGCGGGGCGCTCGCCTGATCACTGGTGGCGTCAATCTGCCCGGATGGAATACCCTTCACTCCGCAAACCGAATCAGTATCGACACCGACAGCGTCGAGTCCAAGCAAGAAATTTCTGTTCCGATGTCCAAATCAGCGTAAGAATGTAATGTACGGAGTTTCGCTTTGCGATTCCGTAAAAACAGGAGTACTCGATGCTGCCCTGCATGCGGTCAACCCCGCGGTCAATTCTGCCGTCAAGAAGGTCCTTGCCCCTCTTCCGAACCCTCTCGGCATTCACCGCAGTCCTGTTGATGAGCATCGTCGCTTCCGCCGACGTCTTGAAGGTTGCCTTAAACGACACCATCCAACCCATCACCGAGGAATACATTGCCCGCGCCATCGCCGAAGCGGAGCGGCGCAACGATCAAGCAGTGTTGATCGAGATCAATACGCCCGGAGGCCTGCTCGACTCCACCCGTAAAATTATTCAAAGCATAACTTCTTCAACTGTCCCGGTGATCGTTTATGTCGCGCCCAGTGGCGCCCGCGCAGGTTCTGCGGGGATATTCGTGCTGGAAGCGGCGGACGTCGCGGCTATGGCGCCCGGCACCAACGCAGGAGCCGCGCACCCAGTCCTGCTTGGCCCCCTGGCGCCCAAGATTGATGACGAGATGAAGCGCAAGATCGAGAATGATACCGCCGCTCTGATGCGTTCGGTAGCTTCCAGAAGGGGGCGGAATGTTGAAGTCGCTGAAAGTGCCGTGCTCCAATCCAAATCATTCACCGAGCAGGAAGCTCTGTCGCAACACCTGATTGACTTCGTCGCTTCCAGCGACAACGATCTGTTTCGACAGATGGAAGGTAGGACCTTCAAGCGATTTGACGGCAAAGAAGTATCTCTTCATCTCGCCGGGCAACACATCTCCTCGTTCGATATGACGTTGAAAGAGCGCATCCTCAATCATTTGATGGATCCGAATTTCTCTTTCATTCTGCTGGCGATTGGAGCGTTGGCGCTGTATGCCGAATTCAATCATCCTGGCGCCGTGATTCCCGGAACTGTTGGCGTGGTGTTTATTTTGATTGCGGCCTTCGCGTTGAATCTGCTGCCTACGCGTTTCGCCGCTCTCGCGCTCATCTTGGGGGCGTTCGCATTGTTTGCCGCGGAGGCTAAATTTGCCAGCCATGGAGTGCTGACGGTCGGCGGAATTGTGCTGTTTACGTTGGGTGGACTTTTGCTGGTGGATTCTCCGATCCCGGAAATGCGCGTTCACTTGCTGACCGCCCTCGCAGTGAGCGTACCACTGGGAATAATCACTGCGTTCCTTATGAGCATCACGGTAAAGGCGCGTCGTAATAAGCTGGTTTCGGGCGCTCAAGGTTTGATTGGAGAAATCGGAACCGCGCAGACCGCGCTAATTCCAGCCGGGAAGATATTCGTCCACGGCGAGCTCTGGGACGCGGTTTCTTCTTCCGAAGTGTCAACGGGTCAACGCGTGGTGGTGCGCAGGATCGATGGCTTACTGTTGCAAGTGGAGCCATTAACTCCGCTACGTGCTCTTCGGTAGTTTCTATTCTCGCAATCCGTCGGCGCATCAGCGGAAGCAATGGAGAGTATGCCGAATTCCGCATGCTCTTGCGTGGAGTGCGTTACAATCCGCCACAGCGGAAGGTGTTGGTTTTAGTGGAGGCTTCATATGGAACTTCCTTTTGGTTTTACTGCGGTGGTCCTGGTCATCGTCGCAATTTATCTCTTCAGCTCCATCAAAATCCTGGCCGAATATGAACGCGGGGTCATATTCCGGCTCGGCCGTCTCTTGAGCTCAGCCAAGGGCCCTGGCATAGTTCTGGTCTTCGCCCCCATCGATCGCATGGTGCGAGTATCTCTGCGGCAAGAGGCACTTGAAGTTCCTCCGCAGGACATCATTACCCGCGACAACGTTACGTTGAAGGTAAACGCCGTGATTTTTCTGCGCGTCATCGATCCCAGTAAGGCCGTAGTCGAAGTTTCTAACTACGTTTATCAGACGTCGCAATTCGCTCAGACAACATTGCGATCTGTCCTGGGGGAGCAGGAACTCGACGAATTGCTTGCACACCGTGAAAAGATTAACTTGCGCCTCCAAAGCATACTGGATATGCACACTTCGCCCTGGGGCGTAAAGGTCACAAATGTCGAAGTGAAGCAGGTGGATATGCCGGAATCCATGCTGCGCGCAATGGCCAAACAGGCCGAAGCGGAGCGCGAAAAGCGATCCAAGATTATCCACGCGGAAGGTGAATTTTCAGCGGCCCAGCGCCTGGTAGATGCGGCCCATTTGCTGGCCACCGAACCGGTTAGCGTTCAATTACGTTATCTGCAAACTTTAACCGAGATCGGCGTCGAGAAAAACACGACAGTGATCTTCCCAGTACCGGTGGACTTCTTTACGGGCCTGCAAAAGATGCTGGGCAAAGGTTCCGACGAAACGGCGCCTGCCGCGAAGACGGCCTAAGTGCAGGCGCTTGAGAATCACTCGGAATATTCGGTTGGAGGGTCGCTCTAGAACACTATCCTGAGCCCCGAAGAAAGCGCAAACTATCGAGGAAGGTTTATGGCCGCATCGCAAGATACTGAAATCACTCTGGGCACTGCTAAACTTCTCGGCTTATTTGTCGGCCTGGTGGTGGTGTGCGCGGTGTTCTTTTCTCTCGGTTACGTGCTGGGGCGCAAGTCCGACAATGGCCCTACGGCCGCGATTGGCCGCCCATTACAATCCGCGCCGGGCGTTAAACCAAGCTCTTCCGCTTCCAATACGCCGATGACGTTTTACAAAGCCGTCGAGCAGAAGGATGCCAATGCTCAACTGACTCCTGCTTCCGAGAATGACAATGGAAGTGCCGGAGTCACGCAAACCTCCGACAGCCAATCGGCAGCTTCGGACTTCGCGAAAAACGAGCTGACCGCAAACTTAAATGATCCAATGAGTGCAGCGCCCGCGAATGGATATCTGGTACAGGTCGCTGCGGTAAGCAAACAAGACGACGCCGAAGCCCTGGTGGACGCGCTCAAGAAAAAGCAGTATCCCGCTTTCACGGCTAACAACATAAATGACAAGCTCTTTCGCGTACAGATAGGGCCGTTCGCCGACATCAAAGCGGCCGAAACCGTGCGAGCTCATTTGGTCGACGACGGGTATAACCCAATTCTCAAGAAATAGATTCCTATGAAGCCAGATCCGATGCTGAATCGCCGTGTGATCTTCAAACTGCATGGCATGGACCCGCTCGACGCTACCATCCTGAAGCGCGATGAGACTGGCTATTGGGTTCGCGGCGGTATGCTCGTGGGTCAACTCGATGGATCCCACTGTTCCCTGCCGGAAAGCGATGTGCGCTATCTGGAGTTCAGTCGCATCGAATGGTTGCGCGCCCCACGTCAGCGCGGCTGATGCTGAAATCCCTTACACAATACCTGCGGGTAAATACGCTTTAGATTGACAGCTGTCGATTTACCGGATATCACTGTGACTGATGACCAATCCAGCCAACTCCCTGGATCGCGTCCTTCATGCTGTCGCCGATCCTACCCGGCGGAGCATCCTGGCCACTCTCAAACACCGCGAAACAGCTACTGCAGCCAGAATTGGCGGCCTGTGCGCCGGGGACATTGAAGAACGCGTGCATCTCTCACAATCCACCGTTTCTCACCACATGGCGATTCTCACCAGGGCGGGTTTGGTTCAAACGGTGAAACAAGGCCAATGGCGATGGTACAGCCGTAATGAAAAAGCCCTGCGCCTTCTGGTGAAAACCTTGCGCGTTCAGCTTTGAGATTTTGCGGATATTTAGTTCGAGTTTGTGCAACCCTGCGACTGAAACGGTCCCGGACACTAGTTCGCGGAAGCAGCCACTGCTTGCGCTTTCTGCAGGAGCCGGCGCGCGTGCGAAATCAATTCGGCAACTTCAAAAGGCTTTTCGAGATAAGGAATGTGATTTTCTTTTAGAAATGTCCGGTCGTCGTGCTGCTCCATTCCGTGCGAGAAGGTAAAGAAAAGACGGTTCTCCATTTCGGGGCAGTTCGTGATCAGCCACCCGTGCGCTTCTCTGGCGTTCCAGTCTGCGGGCATTTGTGCGCTCATGATTACCGCATCGAACGGTTCGGAGAGCAATCTAATTTTTACATCTTCGCTCTTCGTAGCCGTGACCACGCTCGCTCCCGCACCGGTAAGCACGTCCCGCTCGAATTCCAGGACCGACTCGTCGTCTTCCACCAGCAATATACGTCCCTGGATCGCTCCCTCCCGCTTTGGCGCATCCAGTCTCGACGGTTCACAGGGCTCCGCAGCCGCCGCCAATGGCAGCCGCACTTCAACGACAGCGCCACTCGCTACCTCATTGTGCGCAGTGATATCGCCACCATGCTCCTTAACGATTCCGTAACAGATGCTCAACCCAAGTCCGGTTCCCTTGCCAACATTCTTGGTGGTATAGAACGGGTCGAAAATTCTTTTCGGATCTTTAAGGCCGGGACCGTCGTCGGCAAACTCAACGTTTGCAAAGCCGCCTTCACCAGCGACTTTGATCTTCAACTTTCCGGCTCGTCCCGTTTCCATGATTGCATCGACGGCGTTATTGATGATATTCAGGAATACCTGCTCGATCTGATGAGAATCGGCAACCACCAGCGCGGGCTGCGCTCCCAGATCCTTTTCGACCGCGATCTGATTGATTCTCAGGTCATAGTCCCGCAGCGCGAGGGTCTCCTCAACCACTTTTCGAAGGTCTACTTCGGACCGTTCTGGTGTTCTCTGCCTTGCGAAAGAAAGCAGATTCTGGACCACCCGGTGAGTCCGCTGCGCTTGCTTGAACATCTTCGCGACATAATCCTGCGCACGATCGTTCAAGCTCTCGCTCTCCAGCAATTGCGCATACCCAAGAATTGCCGTCAGCGGATTGTTTAATTCATGCGCGACGCCGGCAATCAACTGCCCGACTGCTGACATCTTTTCGCTCTGCAAGAGCTGTTCCTGAGTACGGCGGAGGTCATCGTACGCTTTGCACGTTTCCTCATAGAGGCGAACCTTTTCAATCGTTGTCGCCAGCTGCCGGCTGATCGCCACCAGCAGATTCTCTTCTCCACTGGAATACTGCCGCGATGCTTCGCTGCGAAGTCCCATCATACCGATCGGACTTTCTTTGCCCCAGAACAGCACCCATATCCATGCGCCGTCACTACTTGATCGAACGAAGTCGGCCACCGCGCCCGTGAGGTGCGGAAGATATTCCGAGGTAATCACCTCTGCCCGCGAACGCATGACCAGATCGCCAAATCCGTCGGCAAAACTGATCGTGGGAGGCCTGGACTGATCGCGACTCCGCGGTCCCCAAGCGGCCCGCCGCCGGAAAGTGCTCGCATCGGAATCCGCGAGGTAGACCGTGCCACTGTCCGTTCCGAATAGTGAAACAACCTGGCGCAGCGTCAGGTTGAGAATTTCGTCCAAATCGAAGGACTGCGTGGCGACTACCGCCATCGCATTGAGCGCGTTTAATTCACGATTGCGTCGCCGCATTTCGTTTTCCGCACGGCGTTTTTCGGTCACATCCAGGACAAAGCCCTGGAGACGCTCGATCTTTCCTCCGTTGCCGCGTGTTGCAAAAGTGCTTTCCGCCGCCAGCAGCAGGGACCCGTTCTTCCGCCGCATACTGACTTCGAAATTGCGGACGTAATTTTGTCTTTCAATGTCCCTATGAAAAGCATCTCGCTGCGCCGCATCCACCCGGATGTCTTCGTCCAGGTTGCACACGCGCAATTCCGCCCGGTCCTCATATCCCAACATGCGAACGAACGCGTCGTTGCAATCCAGCAGACGGCCCTCCAGCGTGGCGACGTAAACACCTTCCTGCACCTGGTCGAAAAGAAGCCGGTATTTTTCTTCCGCCGAATGTCGCTCGGTAATATCACGGACAATATGGATGGTGCCCTTTTGCCTATTGCCCTGCTCGCTGTAGGAGGAACTGGAGACCAGCGAGTAGCCGCCAAAGCAAGGGTCGGCGCCTTCTGTAATTTCGTCGTTGCCGCGCGCGCAATACGGACAACCGGTCCACTCCCCGAGCGTGTGCGGCAACACCGAGTCGCACGTGTTTCCGATCACATCGGCCGATGATTGTTCCAGTTGCTCCAGCAGAATCTGGTTGGCCTTGATGATGCGGTATTCCGAATCATGCGCCAGAATGATGTCATGAACCGAATCAAATGTATTCCTCCATTGCCGTTGCGAGCGCAGCACCTGTTCCAGCAATCGGAAGTTTTCAAGTGCAATCCCTAACTGCGCCGCACATGTTTCCAGGAACTTCAATTCCTCGGCGGTGAACTTTCTTCTTCTGTTGCTGCCAAACATCAGCATCCCGATCGGCGCTTTTTTTCCAACCACCGGTACGATCAATACTTCATCGATCTTTTCTGACCGAAGCAATTGTGGATTTTCCGGATGGCTCTCCTCACTTCGTCGGGCTTTCTGCGTTTTTCCGTCTTTCAGAATTTGCGCTACGTTATCTCCCAACTTTGCGATGCCGGCTTCCCTCAAGAAGTCCTGCGACACCCCGCAGGCATGGGTTGCCACCAGATGATCGCCTTCGATCAATCGAAACCATGCGGCCTTTGATTGGGTCGCCCTTTTCAGTTCCATCAGGGCCCTGTCCATCATTCCGCCCTGCTGTTCTGCAAGTACAATGCTGTCCGTCAGGGTGGTGAGTACGCTCAACCTTTGTGCTCTGGCTCGAGCCTCCCGAAAAACAACCGCGAGCATGGCTAAACCCATGATCGCGTAGGCAACCTCGAAAGCAGCAGCCGGAAGATGGACCGGGAGGGGCAACCATCTCAAATGCAAGGTCAGCAAGCTAGTCGCGAGTATCCACGTGGCAGGCTCGCGGCGCCCTCGTCGGCCGCGGATTAAGGCCGCCGCCGCGGTCAAAAGTATGATTCTGTAGGAGACTTCAAGAGCGAAGCGCAGCGTCAGGGAATCTGGCCAAAGTAGCGCAAGTGCCACCGAAAACGCGGTCGTGCTCATCGTGATCGCGGCCAAAGGAGCCATCAGGTTTCTTTGGTGGACGTAGGACAAAACTCCGCCAGCCAAAAGTCCTACTGCCAGGACAAAAGCGCCGTGGTCCACAGCGCGAATATAATGACTGGCGAAGGACGCAGGACCGTGAGCTTCCACGAAACTTGCTAACAGCAGAAACGCCCATCCTATCGTCCAAAAGAAACAAAAGCGTTCTCGGAATGCTGCCAACACGAGTACTGATGCGGCAAAAACGCAGAGCAGCGCCCATTCCCCGGGCCGCAGGATAGAAACTCCATACTCTACCGCGCTCCACATCGTCCAGAATGGATCGTTCATTTCAGTCGTTGTGCACCGTTCAGCTCGCCACGCCTCGCACACGTGACACTGCTTGACTTCTGAATACCATGATTGCGTCCGATCTGGATCTAGTTTCCGGACCTCAATGGTTACTTTCGGTATCTCACGACTGGCGTAAAATCGCCGATAGTATCCTGATACGCCTATGCCGGACCGAATTCTTGTAGTGGATGATGAAGAGGCAATTCGCGAGATTGTCTGCGCCATTTTGAACGCCGCCGGTTATGTCTGCAGACAGGCATGCTCCGGCATCGAGGCCCTCGCGCTGCTTAACTCCGGCGAAGTGTTCGAACTCATGCTTTCTGACCTGATGATGGCGGAACTCGATGGAATCGGATTGCTGGAACGCACCAAGGAAAAATTTCCTGACATGCCGGTGGTTATGGTGACTGCCGTACACGACATATCCGTCGCGCTGGCCGCGATTCGCAATGGTGCATACGACTATTTGCTGAAACCATTTGAACGGGAACAGCTATTGAATGCCGTTGGCCGCTCGCTGGAGAACCGCCGGCTCAAGGTGGAAAACCGCACTTATCAAACCGAGTTGGAATCTTTGGTCAGAGCTCGTACCAAGGAACTGCAAGCGGCCGTAGGAGAATTGAAACGCTCCTATGACATCACCCTGGAAGCTTTAGGCGACGCACTTGACCTCAAAGACGCCGAGACTGAGGGCCACTCCCGCCGCGTCACTGCTTTCACTATTTTAATTGCGCGGGCCATGGGTTTGCCCGGCGAGCAAATCGACGTCATCGCGCGCGGTGCTTTCCTTCATGACATCGGCAAGATGGCCATTCCCGACAACATCTTGCTCAAGCCCGGCAAATTGAATGACGATGAGCGGGCGATCATGCGAGAGCATTGCTATCGCGGCTACCAGATGTTGAAGAAAATTCCGTTCCTCACCGAAGCCTGCGAGATTGTCTATTCGCATCAGGAACATTTCGATGGTACGGGTTATCCTCGCGGGTTGCGGGGAAACGAAATCCCCATTGGCGCCCGGATATTCTCGGTCGCCGATACCCTCGATGCCATCATTTCGGACCGCCCTTATCGTCCCGCGCGCTCGCTTTCGGAGGCCCGCGTCGAGATTCAGGCATGGGTCGGACGCCAGTTTGATCCCGAAGTTGTAAAAGTCTTCATGAAAATTCCGAATGACATCTTTGAAGACCTTCGGCGGCAAATTAATTCTCAGAATTATCCTTCTTTCACGTCCGCTGCCACCGCCAAGACCGCATCTTAATCGTCGTCAACAGAAATCGATTCCTGTTCGCGCGGATCGCGCCTAACACACTTTTCAATTGCATAAGAGACCGGCATTATCGTTCTGACAAAGAGTCCGGACTCTCCCGAACGCAGAATAAACTCTAATCATGAGTAGCACGGAGGCTTTATGAGACACCCAGCTGGCGTCTTGGTTTTGACGATGATAGTGATGATCATCGCGACATATTCTTCGGCACAGGACCATCCGTCCCTCACCGCGCTGCCGAATTCTGTCTACATCGGTGCCGACGGTAAATTCGAATCCGCTCCCGACACCGCTTTAATTCAGTTCAACATCTCTGCGCAGGAAGACACCTCGCAGGCAGCCTACCAGCACGCTTCCAAAGACGTGGATGAGGTCCGGCAAGTTTTACGCGCTAACGGCATCGAGCCCAAAGCGGCGAACATCGGATCACTTTCGGTTCAACCAATGTTCGACTGGAAAAATCCCAAGCATAAAGTTATTGGCTACCGCGTCAGTGCGGAAGTCAGCCTTAAACTCAAGGATTTCGCGAAGGTCGGCCCGGTGACGCAGCAGCTCGCCGACGCCAACCTTAGCGAAACGCAGAATCTAAACTACACGCTGGAAAATATTGACGAAGCCAAGAACAAAGCTGTAGAGGACGCCTATCGCCGTGCCCGAAACTCCGCGGAAACTATCGCTCGTGCTAGCGGGCGTACCTTGGGAGAGCTCTCTTATGCATCCGTGGACACGTTCGAAAATCAACGCATGCCAGTTCCGCGCATGGCACGAGCCATGGCCGCCGTGCCAAACGCTGCGCCGCCTCCCACGGAGGAATTCACTCCCCAAACCGTGACAGTAACCGCACACGTGAACACTCTGTTTATTTTGCAGTAGGCAAATCAATCCGTGACGCGCTGCAATCGGAAAGAGTGAGTAGCGTCGTTCGAGAAGTGCGGCGCAAAAAAGGCGTCTTAGCTATCTTTGCGATAGAGCAGATCGCGCATCGCCTGCCGACGGGCTTCGTTCGCTTCCATTCGATTCTTGCGCTCGTCAGCATCTTCACTTTGCTTAACCGTGGGTTCGGCTGAGTCGGGTTCGCTGCACGCTGGACAGCGATTGGCAAAGCCGGGCTTACCCGGCTTGAGTTCAAACTCTTCCGAACAGACCGCGCAAACTTTAATAGGAAAAGCCATCGAAAAATATCTTACTTCAACCTACTGAGTCAGGACGGACATGCACCCCTATAGGAGCCTTCCCTCCGACAGATCCTTGACCAGCGAAGCGTCCGCTTCCAGAAAATCAAACGAAGGCAAAGCCGAGGGAGCAGACCATTGCAAGTCGCGAAAGATGCGGTTTTCCATCTCACCGAGATACTCGCGAACGATGTAGAACCTCAACTCGACGGCGGAACCGTTAGGATAATTATGCTGCACGCGCGCGATCTCATCTCCAATGGTGGCGTGAATCCCCAACTCTTCTTCGAGTTCCCGGCGCAACGCATCTCGAGGTTGTTCCCCTTCTTCAATTTTTCCGCCAGGAAATTCCCACTTCAGAGGCATTGTTTGATGCCGAGTCCTTTGGCAAACCAGTACTTTGCCGTCCTTCTCGATTACCGCCGCTACGACTCGCTTCATATCTCAGTGCCAATCATGCGGAAGCTTAACGGCGAGGAGTTCAGCTAGACGCCACCCAATTTCAGGAGTTCGAACTTGTCCCTTCTCAACTCTCACTTCGACTGCTCCAGCTTTTTTCCCACGACCTCGGCGCAGTATTGGACAAGCACTTGATCTTCAGCTCCGAATGCAGCCGCGAAGTGACTGTCGATATCGAGTTCTCCGACTACTTTTCCATTTACGAAGATCGGAACCACGATTTCGGATTTCGTCTCCAGGGAGCACGCCAGATAGCGCGAGTCCTTTCTGACATCATCGACGACAATGGTCTTCCCGCTTGACGCCGCAGCGCCGCAAATGCCCTGGTTAAGCGGAATACGCGTATGCGGCGTCATCGCCCCCACAAACGCGTCTAGAACCAGCACGGGTGGTTCCGTGCCCGGTTCCAGCATATAAAAACCTGCCCAGTTATACTTCAGCATCCTCTCATTCAGTAGCCGGCATACGCCTTCCATCAGCGCTCTCGCCGATGACGCCGTATTGGCAAGAAGCGCAATTTCATTGCGAGCCTCTTCTACTCGGTTTGCAGTAGGCATAACTAAAATCTTAACTCAAACTCCGAGCTTTCCAGCGGAGACTACTTCCGCTTCGATTTGCCGAATTCCAGGAACTGGTTCAAACAGTTCGGGATGGATGGCATAGGCTAATGCATCGAGCCCGTGCAGCAGCGTAGGAGCGGGTGTATTCAGGTATTCATCTCGTATGCAGTAAACCCGCGCCTCCTGACCGGCACGAGTTCCCTGCCACTTACGATCGACGATCAACTTTTCAAGTGGCACGCGGTCGCCCGCTCCGCACCACGCCGCGATCAGAATATCGGGATTCATTTCGGCCACCTCCTCGCTGGCAATTTGTTTGCCCGCAACGCCCAGAAACTCCCCGCCCGCAGCCGCCACCAACTCCGCCACCCACGCCTGCGATGAGATCAGCGGTTTACCCCATTCCTCACAGAAGACTCTAGGCCGGGGTAATCCAGAGGTTCGAGAGCGAATGTCTTCAATGCGGTTTTGCATATCGGCGATGACCGTGGCTCCACGGTCGCTCACGCCCATCACTCCGGCAATCATCGCAACGTCGGTGTAAATATCCGCCAAGAGTCGGGGAGCAAAACCAAGAAAGCGCGTTCCGCTCTTCAGAATCTCAATAACCGCTTTCTCCTGGTAGGGTACGGACGCGAACACAAGATCTGGACCGACGGCAAGAATTTCCTCGGCGTTTGCGCTCCAGGAGTCCTTCAAAATCACATGCGGATGGTCCGCAAGTTCGGGCACTACATCCCGGCAATACTTCGTGCATGCAACCACGCGATCAAGCTGCCCGATAGCGGCGAGAACAACCGTCGCGCTGGGCTGCAAGCTGACAATGCGCCGTGGCGTGTAATCCTCCATGTTTCCCTTATTGCTGAATATGGCTCAGCGCCATCGAGAGAGCGTCCAATGATAACTGGGCTGCATGCGTGGAACCCTGCGGGAGGCCGCCAACCGCGGCACTCACATCGTCGCGATTCAGCCTTTTTGCTTCTTCGACCGTCTTTGCCCAAACCAGCTCCGTCAGCGCCGATCCACAAGCAATGGCCGCAACACACCCTTTTGCTTTGAATCTCGCCTCCTTAATTTGCCCGTCATCCACCTTCAGGCTCAGCTGCAAGACGTCTCCGCAAGCGGGATTCTCGATGGTTGCCGTACACTCCGCTTCCGCCAATTCACCGGCATTCCGCGGATTCTGAAAATGGTCGAGCAACTGCTGAGAGTACATGGTCCCTCAATTGTAAATGGGCGATTGGCCATTTGTTTTTTGGGCGTACGCTCCCCATCTCCGATTTAACGAATGCCTTCCGGAAAATAAATCTTCCACCCCTTTTCCCGTGCCGCTGCCTCGAGGTCCGGATTCGGATTCACCGCAAACGCTTGCTTTGCCATCGCAAGCATTTCCACGTCCCAGCGAGAATTGCCGAAGGCCGCGTCAATTTCCTTCTTAACCACTTCACGCAGGGCTTGCGGCTTACCTGCGCCGGAGGGCACACGGATGAGCCGATCCGTCCCGATCTCGCCGTCAAGTTCCACCTTCGCCGCCAGGATTCGGCTGGCGGGGATATCGAAGTATTTCATCGCCGCACGAATCACCCATTCGTTCGAAGACGACACCGCCCATACCTCGCAACGTCCTGCTTGTAGACGGCGCACCAGTTCGCGCATTTCTGAAAAGACTTGCTTTAGAAAGAATTTTTCAAAGAACAGACTCGCTGCCTCCAGCATCTTTGGTTCGGAACTGCCGCGGTACATGGTTACCATTTCGCCGCACATCGCAGTCTCATCCACTTCGCCGCGTTTGTATGCGGCGTACCGGTCCCGCATCGCCTTGCGAGTAATTCCTTTCCCCAGTACATCTGGAGCGCCGCCATCTTCGCGGAGCGTCCAGTCGAAGAAACGCTCGCCGGCATCCCCGGACCAAAGAGTGCCGTCACAATCAAAAGCCGCGACACGTGGCTCAAGCTTAATAACCGAATCTAGAAATTGGTTGGTATCGGGATGGAATGTCGGTGGCGCTTCAGCGTGCATAGTACCGACGATAGCCTGATTGAAGGGAAGCACGCAATGTCACAAAACTCATTAATTCAGAGCTTGCATGGGGTAGAACCGATGGCGCACTTTGAGTGCACCCCCCTCAGCTTTTGTTCCACTTCTGACTCGTTAGGCCCTCGTAATCCTCCGGCGTGTTAATGTTCAGCGCCACCAAAGGATCATCGACGTTAACGTATTTTATGTTGGACTGATGCGCGTGTTCCACATCGCGGGCGGTTGAGGTGGCCGGAACATGAAGGAAAGCCGCCATCATTTCCCGACCAATCAGATACGGATGTCCATGACTTCCTGAATATTCTGGAACCACGGCCCATATGCCAGACTCCGACCTTTTATATGCATCCAGCAAGATTTCCAGAGTTGAAAGGCCTACCGGAGGTCGATCAACCAGCGTGATCATCGCGGCGTCGCGGCCTCGATTGAGCACTTCACACAGACCCACCTGCAATGAGCTGAACTGGCCTCGATCTGGGTCGCGATTGACCACCAGCGACGCTCCTTCCGCGTACACAACTGGAGCTAATACTTCTTGGTTCTTTCCTGCAACCACCACCACGAAATCACAAGTCGCCGAAAACGAGCGAATCGCCGCTGAAAGAAATGTCTCGCCGCCTGCGGCCTGCCCCGCCGCGGACGGCGGCCAGGACAGCAACGCTTTGTCCCTGCCCATTCGCGAGGATTCTCCGGCAGCGAGAATCACTCCGCCGAAACTGGAAGCCCGAATCATGCAGCGAAGATAGCAGGAATACCGGAAGATTGTTGATTTTTTGACCGATGGTTGCGGTTTATGCCGGTGAAGAACTTTACGGTTCCGGAATCAATTCGCACCGCCGGCGGTAAGTCACTCTGGTTCATCGAGCGTTGCCCAGGCGTCCACCGCCTGCATCAGGATCGGCGATTTCTCCGAATGGAACCAACTCATATGACCTAGCCCATCGGCAACATGTCGTCTCACTGCAATCAATTCGGCCGTAATCGCAACCGCAATCTCTTCCGGCGTAATGGCGCCGATATCCAGTCCAATGGGCGCATGTACACGGTCGAACGCGTGCGCCGGCACGCCTTCCGTCGTGAGCGTCTTAAAGATTTCGATCACCTTCCGCTTCGAGCCGATCATGCCGATATAGCGGGCGCGGGTCTGAACCGCCCAGCGCAGAATGCGCATATCGTCCCGATGCCCGCGCGTAACAATAACGATGTACGAAGTCTCGTTGGGATCGAGCTTCTGAGTCGCCTCCTCGAAGTCCAGCGCATGCACTTCGCGAGCGCCCGGAAAGCGCTCTTTACTGGCATAGGAAACACGATCGTCCGTGACCACAACGTCGAAGCCCGCATTCGCCGCAACCTGGCAAAGGTTGATTGCCACATGGCCCGCACCGAAAACGTATAGCATCGCCGGAGGCAAAATAGGTTCGACGAATACTTCAAGAGTGCCTCCGCAAACCAACCCGGTATCGTATTTCGGATCCTGATTCAGATCGAACGTCATGGTTCGCGGCTTCTCCGATTCCATCACTTCACGCGCCGCTTGCCAGACATCGGCCTCCACGCAGCCACCTCCGATGGTCCCCACAATCGATCCATCGTCGCGCACCAGCATCTTCGCCATGCGAAACGAAGGAATCGAGCCTCGAACGTTTACAATTGTCGCGACCGCGCCGCGACGTCCGCTACGGCGAAGTTCAACGATTTGCTCGTAAATATCCATCACCTTAAAGCTCCACTGCAGGGTTGAATTATCGGCGGGGAAGCTACAGCAGTCAATCAGGCATATCCCGCAATCCGCGCAAACTAAGCGTTCCGCTCCGGTTCCGAACCTTTTCAGAGATTCCGCTCAAGTAGGCAATCTGGCCCAACTTTTTTCGACGAGAGCCACTTGGGCCTAGCACGACATAGAAGTATCCTTAAGATGCCTTCTGGAGAAAGATCATGAAAGCAGTCCGCATTCATCAGGTCGGCGGTCCGGAAGTTTTGACTTATGAAGAGATCCCTGCGCCGGAACCGCGCAAGGATGAAGTTCTGGTACGCGTGCGAGCTTGCTCGCTGAACCATTTGGATTTGTGGGTCCGGGAGGGGATACCGAAGGTAAAGTTGCCGCGTATTCTGGGTAGCGACGTGGCGGGGGAAATCGCCGCAATCGGCGAATACGTGACAGGGTTGAGCATTGGCCAGCGCGTATTGCTCGCCCCGATGCACTACTGCGGACATTGCCCTAAATGTGTGGCTGGGTTGCAAAATCAGTGCCGTGAATTCACCGTTCTAGGTAATGCCGTAGATGGAGGAAACTGCGAATTCATCGCCGTGCCTGCCGCAACCGTGATTCCGATTCCCGATTCGCTCGACTTCCATCAGGCAGCCAGCGTCCCCCTGGTCTTTGTGACTGCATGGCACATGCTGGTGGGGCGGGCAGGCATCCGCGCCGGACAAACCGTGCTGGTCCTGGGCGCAGGTTCAGGCGTGGGAATTGCCGCCATTCAAATCGCTAAATTTTTTCACTGCCGCGTAATCACGACTGCGGGCGACGAAGCGAAGCTCGCGAAAGGCAAGGAATTGGGCGCCGACTACGGCATCAACCACTACCACCAGAAAATTTCAGAAGAGGTCCGAAGAGTCACCAATAAAGAGGGTGTCGACATTGTCCTGGAGCACGTCGGCGCGGCTACATGGGATGAGAGTGTGAAATCCCTCAAAAGCGGCGGCACGCTCGTGACCTGCGGTGCAACCACCGGTCCAAATGCCAGTATCGATCTGCGGCATTTATTTGCCCGGCAGCTAACCATTCTCGGTTCTTACATGGGCACCATGGGCGAATTGCATGAAGTGTTGCAACACGTTTTTGCCGGATACTTAAGACCTGTAGTGGACCGCGTTTTTCCGCTAAGCGAAATTCGAGAAGCGCACCAGTACCTGGCGAACAGCCAGATGTTTGGGAAAGTGATTCTGAGCATTTGAACGGAGCCTGAATGGCCAGTCGCTGAACTCGGTGATCGACTCTGAATTCTTTCGACCCAGCGTCGACCACCGATCCAGCCACTAACTACCTTTTTTGACTCATCGCTTTCTTTTTGGAGGCTTCGTGGGAACAGGTTTCCCAGGATTTTTCCCTGCCTTACCTCCACTGCCAGTGGAAGCTCCGCCGGAACTGGATGTAGTCACCGTGTTGCTACGGAGATCGATCACAAAGCTATCCACCACGCTGGCGTTCGGTGTCGAACCCGTCACATAAGGCGCTGAACGATAGCTTCCCACAATTTGGGTCTTGCTCACTTCGAAGCGGAGAAATCCGAAGTTCTTCTGATCGTACTGTTCCAGCGTTAGACCATTCGGCAGCGGCAGCGGAACCGTGGGAGGCGCGCCGTTCACCGTGTGCAGCGTACCCAGCTTCGTATACCCTCCGGCTCCGGCTACGATGCAGGGAATCTCCAGCTTCCCCTTGGGGCCATTGAATGTGCTCGTAAAACGCTGATAGTTGTGCACGTGACCAGACAAAATCAGATTTGGATATCGTTTGACAGCCTGAAAGCTGGTGGAGAGAAGTTGCTCCACCACGCTGCTGCCGGAATGTTCATCGTCGCCGGAATAAGGCGGATGATGCACGGTAACGATCAGCGCCAGGTTCGGATCGGCGGCCGCCAACTCACCCTTGAACCAGTCGATTTGATCCTGATGAAACTCCCCTTCCGTTTCGCCGACGTTCGAGAATAATCCGATGAACGTTGCGAACGGAGTAGTAAAGGTCCAATACACATTCGGCAAATCCATCTGAGTCCGATTCGCCCCGGTTTTCAGCGAACCCGGCTGGCTTGGATCCTTCGACATAAAGTTCTGCACCCAGCCGTCAAGCGGAACTTTATCGGGATCGACCGGCCCATCCTGCGGGTCATCGGGTTGACAATCGTGATTGCCGGCTATCGCCACGATAAAGGCGGGATAGTCCTTATAGGTTTCATAGAAGTAGGCGCCATACCTATCGATGTCGCCGGCAAAGTAGATCACATCGCCCAGATGGTAGTAAAAAGCCGGCTGTCTCCCGTCTGGCGAGCCCTGAACATCCTGCGTCATGATCTCGGCGACCAGATCCTGCGGCCCTGAATCGCGGTAGTCGCCGGTGTCGCCGACCGTGTGGAACACCATGACGCCGGAGTTCTTTACCTTTGAAACGTCCGCGGCAGTGAGCAACTGCGAAAGATCGAACCGGTAGGGCGGCGGCCCATTAGGCGTGGGAAGCGGTTGAAAAGGATAGTGCGGCAGCTGTATGCCCGCTGCGGTGCGTGATGCTTGTACTGGAAAATTAGCCGCTAGAATTGGCGGGATATGACTCTGGCGCTTGCCAGCGCCCCTTCCGGTGCTGAACGAGTGAAGTGGACTCATGGAATTCTCCTTCGAATTTGTGGCCGTGACTGATTCACGCTTACTGCTTCACGCTGAGTGATTCGCGCATGGCGCTGCTGCATCCAGTAAGGCGCACAGCGCTCCCAGGATTTTAGACGGGGCCGTTACTTCTGAAGGGGAAGACAGAAGCAGATTACAGCAAGAAATTCGATTGTCAAGAAGCCTGAGAAATTTGGTAGTGTCCTAACAGTGCACTATTAGGACAGTACCAGAAATTTTAACCAGGTAGTTTAGAATCAATGCATGCCCGAACTAAATTTTGGCCCCTACGTCGACTTCGAGAATGGTAAGAAAATCGTAAAGGATTTGACCTTCGGCAATCCAACGCCTGAGGGAGTTGTATTAACCACTCTCGACTCGGCGGTGAACTGGATGCGTAAGGGATCGATCTGGCCGATGACCTTCGGTCTGGCTTGCTGTGCGATCGAGATGATGTCCATGGGCGCGTCGCGATTCGATATCGCGCGCTTCGGTGCGGAAGTGTTTCGACCCTCGCCACGACAGAGCGATTTGATGATTATCGCCGGACGCGTCTCCAATAAAATGGCCCCCGTAATCCGCCAGTTATGGGAGCAGATGCCGGAACCGAAGTGGGTCATCTCAATGGGTGCCTGCGCGACTTCAGGCGGCGTATTCAACAACTACGCCCTCGTACAAAGCGTCAACCAGGTCATACCTGTCGATATTTATGTTCCCGGGTGCCCGCCACGGCCAGAGCAGCTGATTTATAGCATCACTTTACTGCAGGAAAAGATCCAGAATGAGCGTGGGGCCATTAAGAAGGCGTTGAATCTCAGTTAATCGTATAATTTTTATCCCACTCGCCCATTTTGGAACTCTACAACTCGCGCTTCTTCAATGCTTTAACCTTTTCCCGTCTTAGTCCGATAGGTCCCTTTGTACGGGTACCGAAACCATTGCCCCCTGAGGTGAATCTAATAATCGAGGTGCGACGCAAGCTGTTGCAGCCGGGGGGCCGCACGCTGATTACATCCCAGGTATGATCCGGGTGTGGAAGGTGCTCCATGATGGCAAGATTGTTTGACACGCTGTTCGGTTGTCGTCACACGCGTTACAGTTTTCCGGTCACAGTTCGCGGAACAACCCGGCCCCAAGCCGGGGCCTTGACCGGCACTTACGTCGCTTGCCTGGATTGCGGCAGAGAGTTTCCTTACGACTGGCAAGAGATGAAAGTGATCCACTCCTCGGCGGAGAAGCGGCAATATACCGCCTCGTTGGCGAGCAAACAGCCAGCCTAAGCGTCCGACCGGTTCTCGAAGAGGCGACTTCTATCGAAGAACCGACCATGTAAAAAAGGACCGCAAAGATTGTCTTCTTTGCGATCCTTCTTGACTATTTCCTACTGCGAAAAAGCTCGTGAGCCGCGCTCAGTTCGATGAATCGTCCCGCCGTTTCAACGTCGGACGGTCATCATCGTTGGTCTGGCTGTCTCCGCTGGTACTGCTGCCGTTGCTGGTAGATGTACGTCGCAGGCTGGGTTTATTCTCGTCCTTCTTCTCCAGCACTTTGTGCTTATTCTCAATCGACGCCAGCCGCGCCTTCACGTCATCGAACTCCGAAGTCGTGACCACATACTGCTGCCTCGCCGGCAATATCTTCGCAATTTCTTCTTGCGTCTTCTCGATGCGATCCGGAGTTTGCGGATGCGTGTCAAACGTCTTCGCTAGAGTTCCGGGCTTCTTCTTTTCCATCGCCTGGATTTTCTCAAAGAACGAAACAAACGCCGAGGGATCGTATCCGGCGCGGTACATATACTCCACGCCAAGATAATCCGCTTCCGCTTCAAAGCCTCGCGAAAACTTCAAGAAGCCCATCATCGCCGCTGGACCCGCTGCCTCGTAGGCCCCGTAACCAATTCCGCCGCCCACAAAAATCAAAGGAATCGTCGCCAGTTGCATCAACGTGCCGCGCGTCTGTTCGCGCGCCAGATGGCAAGCTGCAACGTGAGCAATCTCGTGCGCCATCACGCCAGCCATCTCCGCTTCCTCGTCCGCCGCAAGAATCAATCCCGAGTTCACGTAGAAAAATCCGCCCGGCAACGCCATGGCATTCACCACGTCGGAGTCGATGACCTTAATCGTGAACGGAACCTGCGCATCGGAGTTGCGCACCAGGTTTTGCCCGATCCGGTTCACATATTCTGTCACCACAGGATCATTCACCAGCTTGATTTGCGACTCAACCTGCTGCGCATATTGCCGCCCCATGGCGACTTGCCTTTCGATGCTGTACCAGTTTCCTACGCCGCGGCCGCAACCCACGTTACGGTTCCCGACCGCATCCACATCGGTCTTGGTGCCGTCGTGTTTGATCTGGGCATCGTCCTGCGTTGGCAGATTTGCAGGTGGCTGCGCCGGGGCGTTCTGCACGTCGCCCGCTTTCGGCTGCCCCGCATTCGGATCCGAAGTCGGAACGGGAGCCTGCTGCGGCTGCGTTTGTGTTTGAGGTTGAGTTTGTCCCGGATTCTGGCTCGGGGCTTGCCCCGGTCCCTGACCCGCCTGCGGACTTTGCGCCGAAGCCAACACTCCTGCGCCGAATACCGCCGCCACTACCGCGATTGCCACCCGACGATACTGCATGGGAGAACTCCTTGATTCCAGACTACTTTGATTCCCAATTACGATGCCCAACTACGATGACCGACAGAACCAACAACTCTGAGAGAAATTATACGCCCCGATAACGGGCTACTTTAGAAGTTTTAACCTCATTGGTTAGAAGCACTTGCCTGCTTCGGGGTTATCTGGAAAGCGCTCGGGACCACCGGAAGCCTTAAGAGATGAAGATGTTCGTGAAAGTATGGTGGAGCTAGTCGGGATCGAACCGACGGCCTCGTCGTTGCGAACGACGCGCTCTCCCAGCTGAGCTATAGCCCCTTACCGAGTAGGTTACCGATTGGCAAACTTATTTTAGCAGCGTTTCTTTCTTCACACCAAAACTACTCCGCACCAAGCCCTACTGGTACCAAGGCTTGCACCAACGACTCTTGACGAATACCCCTGTCGTTCGTCTAACCTTAACGGAGTGACGTAGCGATCCTCTCAGTTTGTATGTTTACCGAGCTCAATTCGAAATCGAAAAATCAAAGGGTTGTGCTCGCCGCTTCTTTATTCGCTCATACTCTGCTCTTCGCGTGGCTGCTCCACTCACCCGATCCTCGATTATTGAATCCGAATGCCGTATCGCGCGGCGAGAATGGCAGCGTGATTACTCAGCTTTATTTCCCAACTCCGTCGCCGGACGATAGCAGAACCACTTCGCCAGATCACGCAACCGAAATCTATCGTCATCAGCGCCTTGGCCACCAGAAGCTCACTTTGAAGCAAAATGCCGCGGTTGCGAAACTTACTATGCAGCAACTCCCGCTCCATCCCAATTCCTCTGAAGATGAGGCGAAGACGGAGACTCTGTCCAATCTCGGCCATGGAGCGGCCGCAGGGCATCCGTATGGCTCGGTGCCCGGAGGCCCAATGGTGGGGGATGAAATTCGTCCAGCCCTCCCCATCACCATGCCGGATCCAGTCGTTTATCCCTGGGAACTTCCTGCGTCCGAAGGCAACGTGGTGATCGAATTCACCATCGATGAGCGCGGAGAAATTGTTCGCACTGCGGTTCTTCAGAGCATGGGATCAAAGCTCGATGAGAAAGCTCTCGCTGCCGCCGGCAACTGGCGTTTCCATCCCGCCACACAAAATGGGGTCGCTATCGCCTCCAAGCAGGATTACATCTTCCACTTTCGCGCCCGCGGCTAGATTCCGCTGAATTAATGTCGTATCGTTCCTTCCTCTTAAGAGGTCGAAAACGACTCCCGTGCCATGCAACCGCTATAATTGAGATGTGCAACCCACCTCTGTTCAGCAAATTGCTTCGGCCGAATTCCCCACGCGCTGGGGCAGGTTCCGGATTTTCGGCTTTCGAAGCCGATCAGGTTCAGACGGAAACACGCGCGTAGAAGAAGCGGTAGCGCTCGTGATGGGAGATATCCATTCCTCTCCGCCGCTGGTGCGGGTTCACTCCCAATGTCTAACGGGCGATGTCTTTCATTCCTTGCGCTGTGACTGCGGACAACAACTCGAGATGGCGCTTTCCATGATCGGCGCTGTGGGCGCCGGAATCTTGATTTACGAACAGCAGGAAGGTCGCGGCATCGGCCTCATGGCTAAGTTGCAAGCCTACGAACTGCAAGATTCCGGCCTGGATACCGTGGAAGCGAATGAGCGGTTGGGATTCGAGGCCGACTTAAGGGACTTTTCCTTGCCTGGCGAGATTCTGAAAGCACTGGGCGTAACTCGCGTACGGCTGCTATCCAACAATCCCGGGAAGGTGGAAGCGCTCGAGCGCGCCGGAGTAACGGTGATTGAGCGCGTCCCCTGCGAAGTTCCTGCCACCCCCCACGCCGAAGAGTATCTAAAGACCAAGAAGGAAAAGTTGGGCCACCTTTTCTCGTCTCGGTAACTCCCATCGCAGCCACGTATTTTAATCGCTCAATATTTTCTTCAATCCACTGCGGTTCTTCGAGGGCAGGTCGCGTAGCGCTACCCGCGCCAGGGCAACGTATACCTCTCTTGCTCCTTCGACGCGGCGCAAAACTTTCAAATGTTTTTCAACTGTTTCCATATCCCCGCGGACAATCGGCCCGCTAAACGCACCGGGCGCTCCGGCAGCGGCGTAATTTGCAATGGTTTGCTGAACGATTGGCAACATCCGTTCTCGCGCGACTTTTCTAGAAATGCCGGCATCCGCAGCCACTCGCTCGCTGGCTGCCAGCAGTGCGATCAGCAGCGGAGAAAGAAATGTTCCCCAAGCGTGGTACATGACCTTATCCCGCTTGCGAATGGCGAATGGAACTCCGTGCAAACTGCTTACAATCTCAAGCGCCATGCGGATGGCCTTGCGATCGCCTTCTATCGCGAATGGCACTCCCGTGAGCGCTGAGCTGGCTCGACCAGCAGTGGATCTACCGGCATCGTATCGCCGAATATTCGGTCCCTGAACAGCGGATCTCCCGACAAACGTCATCAGCGGATGAACCGAAGCCACCGACGCGCCCTCTTCCCGAAGAACGGTAAGCTCATCGCTGCTGAGAGCGCCGCTGGAGTGGAACGCCACCTTGCCGCTCCAATCAGTCCGATCTTTCAGAGCAGCCGCGGCTTCTGAAATTTTCCCATCCGGAACACAAAACCAAACCACTTCAGCCGCGATTTTTGCTCTCGCCCCTGAAACTCCCATTGCGGAAACATTCCGCGCCAAAGCTTTTGCGCGCTGTAACGATCCCCTTCTGTCGCTGGCGATAATCTCGCTGATCCCATGTCCCGCGGATCGCAAGGCTTCCGACAGTGCGCTCGCCAAATTTCCCGCTCCCACAAGCGCAATCTGCAGTTTCATACCCGATTTAGAAGAAACCTCGCCGCGCGACCGCTTCCTTCGCATGCCCGGCAGAATAGCAGACCCGCAACCGAGCTCACCCGATCAAGCTTTGGGTGTTGTAATTTTCATCACGGAGACCGCGCAAACTTCCGCCCTCGCTGTTCTATATTGTTGTTATGCCCAAGTCCCTGAACTCCAGGTCAAAATCCGCTCCGCCCCCGAAAAAAAGTTCTCGTAAAGCGCGCATGATTTCTTCCCATACGGTGTATCGTGGTCCGGTCTTCTGGGTGACTACCGACGAGGTACAGGAGCCCGGAGGCGTCCGCGCCCGCCGTGACGTGATTCATCACAGTGGATCGGTCGTAGTACTCGCTGTGGATGAAACTGGATCGACTCCGCGCGTGCTTCTCGAGCGTCAATACCGCCATGCGGCCGATGATTATTTGTGGGAATTACCCGCCGGACGCATTGATCCTGGCGAAAAGCCTCTTCCCGCGGCCAAACGCGAACTTCTTGAGGAGACCGGCTTCAGCGCCGCGAATTGGCGGCGCATCCTTTATTTCTACGCAAGTCCCGGCTTCGTGGCGGAGACGATGTCAGTATTTCTTGCCACAGGTCTGCGCAAGGGAAAAGCCCAGCCCGAAGCTGACGAGATCATCAAACTAAGATTCGTCCCCCTATCCTCTGCGGTTCAAATGGTGCTGCGCGGCACCGTCCGTGACGCAAAAACCATCTCCTCCATTCTCTGGCTGGACTACCAGATCGCAAACCGCATTCCCTTGCGCCCATCGAAATCCGCTCCGGATCGGCGATAGACAAAATCAGAGTTTGAGCGCCAATTTGACTCTGTAATTAAACCAATATGACTTAGCTTTGTTATATGGCGCACATAGCAAGGCTAATTCCGATCAGCTCGTTGCGAAATCGCTCCATCCTAATTTGTTAGCACTGCATCCTAGGGTGCAAATGCGGCTTTGGACATTCGCACATGAGCGTCCTGCCGAAGGGGGTATGGCGAACGTGAAAGGTACGGTTAAGTGGTTTAATAACGCAAAGGGCTATGGGTTCATCGGTCGAGCGGATGGTCCCGATGTTTTCGTTCATTACAGCGCCATCGCTTCCGAAGGATATAAAAGCCTTCAGGAAGGCGATGGGGTGGAATTCGAAATTACCGAGGGACAGAAGGGACCCCAAGCCGCAAATGTTCTAAAGGCTTCGTGATCTAATTCGACGATTGACGTGATTCACGAAGTAGTCACGCCCCTCGTTTTTCCGTACGACCTGTTGAAGGCGTGGCTTAAGACAGACAACGATGGGTCTGTCGGATAGTTGGCGTACGTCCTCGTTCTTATTTAAGCTGGAACGGTGGACAACAAATCCATCGCCACGGTTCTATACGAAACCGCCGATCTGCTCGAAATCGACGGCGCCGATTCGTTCCGCATTCGCTCCTACCGCAATGCCGCCCAAGCCATCGAAAACCTGACGGACCAAATCCGCGACCTCATCCCTGAACCGAAGAAAGTGCTCGCCATCCCCGGCATCGGTAAGGGAATGCTGCTGAACCTTCAGGAGCTTTTCCGGGACGGCCACCTCACCATGCAAGCTGAGTTGCTGAAGAAATATCATCCATCGATGCTGCAATTGCTAAAGATCCAGGGCCTCGGCCCGAAAACGATCGCCCTGATTTGGAGCGCCTACCAGGTAAGCGATGTGGATGGAGTCGAGAAGTTAGCGCGCGAAGGAAAAATCCGCACCCTCCCGCGGATGGGAGAGAAACACGAACAGAAATTATTGAAAGCGATTGAAGACTTCCGTCGTATCTCCGGGCGATTCCTTATCGATAACGCCGAGGAGGAAGCGAAAAGGCTCGTGGATTACCTTGCACGATTCGACGCCGCAAGCTCCGGCCTCGCAAGTTTCGGCGGCTTCGAAAAGATCACCACAGCCGGTTCTCTGCGCCGCGGACGCGAGACCGTCGGCGATCTTGATATTCTCGTTACCGGCAGCGCCTGCTGCAGCGTCGAGGATCGCGCCAAAGCCGTGCACTATGTCGCGCAATATCCGCCGCTGATGAACATCCTCGCGCAGGGGGATAATAAAATCAGCTTTCGCTTGCGCAATGATATGCAGGTCGACGTTCGCCTGCTTCCTCCGGAATCTTTTGGCGCCGCCCTCCAGTATTTCACCGGATCGAAAGCCCACAATGTCGCCTTGCGCCAGCGTGCATTGAAAATGGGCTATACCCTGAACGAATATAGCCTCGCCGATCTTAAAACCGAACAACCGGTCGCTGGAAGAACCGAAGAAGAAATTTACGCGAAGCTGAACCTTGATTACATGCCGCCCGAACTGCGCGAGAACCTCGGCGAAATCGACGCCGCCGAAAAGCATACTTTACCCGCTCTCATTACCTTGGACGACCTTCAGGGCGACGTACACATGCACACGGTCGAAACCGACGGGCGTAACACCATTGAAGAAATGGCAGCAGAGGCCATCGCTCACGGCTACAAGTACATGGCCATCACCGATCATTCCAAGAATCTCGCCTTCGCCAATGGACTGGACGACACTCGCGCGCTCGCCCATATCCAGCGCATCCGCGAAGCTAACTCCAGAATCGAAGGGACCACCATCTTCGCCGGCATCGAAGTCGACATCCTCGCCGACGGCGATCTCGATCTTTCCGACGAAGTACTCGCACAAATGGATGTGGTCATCGCCAGCGTTCACTCCGCCTTCAATCAAGAGCCGGCGAAAATGACCGACCGCCTCCTTAAAGCCATTGCGAATCCGAATACTTCGATCATCGGCCATCCCACCGGCCGCTTACTGCTGAGGCGTGACGCGTACCAGTACGACATGGACGCCATCCTCGCCGCCGCCGCGAAACATAAAGTCGCGATGGAACTGAATTCCTACCCCGACCGCCTCGATTTAAATGAGGTTCATCTGCGCCAAGCCAAACAGCGCGGAGTGAAGATAGTTATCAACACCGACTCTCACCACACTTCTCATCTCGATAAAATCCGCTACGGCATTCTGCAAGCCCGCCGCGCCTGGCTCACCAGAAACGACGTCTTGAATACCTTGCCGGTAGCTGCCTTCGCCCGCGCCATGAAGCATGAGTGGAACTGATTTCAGTCAGCCTGCCGAATGCCTTCTCAGAGTAAAATCAAATTAAGGAAAAGCTTCCACTAAGCTCAGCCGGTTTCCATGGATCGAAGAACATTCCTGAAGGGCGGAGGGGTTATAACCGTCGCGGTTCTAGGCGGTGGAGTTTGGCGCGCCTACGATCACGGCGTTTTCAGCACTGGCCACGGTCCAGCTTACGAACCTTGGAAAGATTGGCGTACGGCTTCGGGGAATGGGCCACTGGCGCTCGTTCGCGCGGCTATTCTGGCTGCAAGTCCTCACAACACCCAGCCATGGCTCTTCAAGGTATCGAATTCCGCCATCGAGTTGTACATCGATACCACAAGGAATGTCGGCCCACTCGATCCCTACCTTCGGGAAGAGCACATCGGAATGGGTTGCGCCCTTGAGAACCTGATGCAGGCTGCGGCTGCCAATGGGTACCAGGCCGCCATCACGTTTCTCCCCGGAAATCTCCTCAGCACTCAAAGCCCGAAACTCCTCGCTCGAGTCGACCTTGCAGCAGGCATACAAGAACGAAGCGAACTGTACGACGCGATCCCGAACCGGCATACGAATCGCGGACTCTACATTCCTCACGAGGCTCTCCCGTCAGAGTTCATCTCAACCCTGAATGGATTGGTAGGCCAGGAACCAAACGTAAAGATTTACCTTTTCCAAGATCAAGTGGAGCGAGAGAAAATAGTCAACATCAGTTCCGCGGCAAATTCCGAAATATATTCCGACCCAAGTGTAGTGCGTGCCAGCGACCGGTGGATTCGAGTTGACTGGCGTCAGGTCAGAAGTTTCGGGATGGCCTCACCATTGACGCCTTCGGCCTGCCGCCGTTCAAGACTGCCATCGTCAAAATCATGCCGTTGTGGATGCTGATTTGGGCCGCTTCGCACGGTCCGAAAAATGCATATTCGAACTTGATGCTAAGCGCGCCGCTCATCGGAATCATTGCGGTACGCGACCGCTATGATCAGGAACAGTGTTTGCACGCTGGCCGAATCTGGCAGCGGGCGCATTTGCTTGCCACCGCGCGCGACTTGGCCGGACGGCCATGCAACGAGGCAGTGGAAATGATTGACTATGAGAAGGCCCATGAACGACCGGCGCTTCGAGCTGCACTGCTGGGCGAAATCATCGGCGATGCCGCCTGGCAGCCTACATTTCTTTTCTATATGGGTTATCCAACTTTGGCGGCACACGCCAGTCCGCGCCGACCCGTCGAAAACGTAGTTGTTTGATCAATCTCCTACGAGGTAACGGAGCATCTCAATATCAGCACTAACGCCAGAACGGAAATCGACAACCATGCCCGACCAAACTCCGAATCCAGCACCCACTTCGCCGGCGAGCACGGACTCTCCGTCCGGCCCCACGCCGCCGACGATCCAGCCTCCGACGATCCAGCGCGGTCCCACAATTCACATCGCCGATGAATTCGGCACCGCGAAACGTAACTTACCTCCAATCAAGATTCTTCTCCTCACATTAGCTGGAGTCCTCGTCGTTGCCGGCATCGTGTCATTCATTCAACGCGCCAAGCCCCAGGCCGCTGGATCGCTCGACAACGTAGCCGCCGTCGAAATCCCCAACCAAAATTCATCCCTGGTAGCACTCACCTTCACACTTCACAACTCGGGAGAAAAACCACTCTGGGTTCATAGCATTCAAGCCAAGCTGGTAACGCCATCGGGAGAAAATACCGCCGACGCCGTCTCCGCCATCGACTTCGACCGTTACTATCAGGCTTTCCCTTCCTTAAAAGAAAATGCCCAGCCCGCCCTCGTTCCGGAAGATAAGCTGCAGCCCGGCGAGGAAACGAAACGCACTATCATCGTGAGTTTCCCGGTCGCTCTCGACGCATTCAATCAACGCCGCAGCGTCAGTGTGATCATCCAGCCTTACGATCAGCCCTTGCCCGTAGTTCTGTCGAAATAGGTTCTGACGAAATAAGACCTGACGAAATAGTTCTGACAAAATAGAATCTTGGCCCGGAACCCGAACCGGGCGACCGTTCTCATTCCTATTCCACCGACAGATCGCAGCTCCATCGCGAAATGTGTTAAAAAGCTAATCGCATGCAAACCTTTAAACAAATGAGTTCAATTCACCGCTTCGTCCGAAGCATCGTGATGTCGTTCGCATTCCTCTTCGCAGCTCTTTCCTTCACTGGCGCGCTTCCCAGCCAACCCGCTTCCAGCTACTTCATGTATGTCGGCACCTATACGGAGGCGGACAGCACCAGCAAAGGCATCTACGTGTATCGCTTCGAACCGCGCACTGGCCGCGTGACAGAACTTGGACTCGCCGCACAAACCACCAATCCGTCATTTCTCGCCGTCCATCCCAGCTACCGCTTCCTTTATGCCGTAAACGAGATCGGCAACTACGGTGGCCAGAAAAGCGGAGCCGTCAGCGCTTTCGCGATCGACTCTTCCACCGGCAAGCTCACTCTCTTAAATCAACTCGCTACCGGAGGCGCCGATCCTTGCTATCTCACCGTCGATAAAACTGGAAAGTTCCTGCTCGTCGCCAACTACAGCGGGGGCAGCATCGCCGTCTTCCCTATTCTTGAGGACGGCCGGCTCGGCGAGAAATCCGCGTTCATCCAACACACCGGACATGGTCCCAATCCCGAACGTCAGGAAGCCCCCCATGCGCACTCGATCGACCTGTCGCCCGACGGCCGCTTCGCCATCGTCGACGATCTTGGCCTCGACGAAACTCTCGTCTATAAATTCGACAGCGCGCACGGCACCCTCACTCCAAATGATCCGCCTTTCGCGAAAGCCAATCCCGGCGCTGGGCCGCGGCACTTTACGTTTTCTCCCAATGGCAACTTCGGCTATGTCGTGAATGAACTTTCTTCGGATATCTCTGCATTCTCCTATGACGCCATGAACGGCACGTTCCACCCGCTGCAAACCATCTCCACGATCCCAAAAACATTCACCGCGGAAAACACCGCAGCCGAAATAGAGATCTCCCCTTCCGGCAAGTTTCTCTATGCATCGAATCGCGGACACAATAGCATCGCAGTCTTCTCCATCGATCCGCAAAAGGGCACGCTAACGCTGTTGCAATACGTTCCGACCAAAGGCGAAAGCCCGCGCAACTTTGAAATCGATCCCACCGGTTCGCTCTTGTTCGTCGGCAATGAAAAATCCGACACCCTCGTCACCTTCCGTGTCGACCCAAAATCAGGCCGCCTTACCCCAACCGGGAAGGTGCTGGAAATCTCGCAACCTGTCTGCGTGAGATTTGTGCCAGCTGAGGCAAAGTAAGCCGTGCTCTTTCTATCCGAAGAAGGCCGAACGCCGGGACCGCCAGGCTTCGGCGAGGAGCGTGCGTTTGGGCTTTACTGGTGCATAGGCGAAGCCTGACGGTGCAAAGCTCGGGAAGGGCACGGCGTTCAGTCGTGCCGTTACGCCCCTTTACAAATTTAACCGCGCTTTAGCACCCTGTGGCTCAATCCAAAGGCGAATCGCACGCCCTATTTCCTCCTGCGCATGTGGTAGATCAAGTAAACAACGATCGCGATATTGAGCGCCAGCACCACTACCTTGACCAAGCTCGGATGCCGGTGGATTTCGTAAACCTCAACTGGCACCAAAGAGCTCGTGATAATTACGGTGAGCCATTCTCCCCAGCGCTTTCGCAACCAGAGGCCTGTGCCTTCCGCCAAGAAAAGCCCGGCGTAAAGAAAACTTCCTAACCCGAGTTTCTTAACCTGTCCCGGACTCACTTTGGCCGCTTTCCCCAGGGCTAAATTGACAAAGTGGCTTCCAGGGTCGAGCCGTAAAGCCTCACACCAACGCTCGATCACGCTGCCAATATCTCGGTGAAGGAGCTTGAAGAGCCCCACGCCCAGCGCGATGAGCAATCCGGCCTTAAAAAATTTAAAGACTGCAATCAGCCGCAGCAGCCGGTCATCCGACGTTTTCATGCAGAGCCATTATGCCTGACCATCAGCAGAGGCTGCCCTCCTCGCTTCCGCCCTACTTGAGGATGCGAGAGATTACTACTATTCAGCCACCACTTTAGTCCTCATGCCATGGGTGCCCACGCGTTTTCAGCACAGCGGCTGGAGTCATTTCGTTTCTGATGCTAGCCGGATTGAGGATAGGCCGCACAGACCGCGTTTCCGAACGCTGTCATCCGCCGATCGAAGATCGCCGGTTCGAGTATGATCCTGTGCCGCGCGCCTTTTCCCTCGAAAGAAGTCGTCGAACGGCATGGCCTTTCCACATCCAAAGCCCCGACAGCAGCAGTACTGGAAGAAAGAGATACCTGACACTGGCGGCGTAGTTGTGAGTATCCGAAGGCGAATCATAAATGTAACCGAGTATCGGAATGCCACAAATGATGTGAACCCAGCGAAAAATCGCACGTGGGATCCCCCGGCTCGCAATGTTTGTTGAATTGGCTGATGCGGCCATGACGTCACTCCTTAGGATTATCAATTCACGACTTTTGAGCCGCCCTGGGCGTCCCACCAGGCGCGTCAACGCCGAACTGCTCGGAATATTCGGCGACCAATCGTTGCCAGCCCGCAAACTTCATGGCGTCGACGCCGGCGATGGCTCCCATCGGCTTACCCGCGAGGGCCCGATCAAGGACGTCGAAGCAGATGTGCCAGCCTGCGGCGCCCCACGAGATGAAGCGGCGATCGATGCGATGCCACAGCGTCAGGCGCGTCCCGCCAGCAAGGGCCTCGAGTTCCCACCGGATATCGCCGTACTCGAGCACCCTAGGAACGTCGACTAGCGTCACTCTAGTTTCCTGAGGCGTGGGGCTTCCCGCCCAGGTGAGCTTCACCGTGGCTCCAACCGTGCCCAGGTTCCCGTCGACCACAAAGGGCGCCCAGCCGCGGAGATGGACCGGGTCGGTAAGCGCTTGCCAGACTTTTTCCGGCGAGTGGCGTAGTTCGCGGACGAGTATAAGTGTCCACTTGTCTCCCTCCTTTCGTACCTCCGCCCCTCTGGCCGGACCCGGAATGTACTGCTCCTGATCAGTCACCTTCTTCTTCTCCTAAGAGGGCGTTTTTATTCGCCTGCCCACCGCTTCAGCTGGGTGAGCTGAATCAGGTTGCCGCAAGTGTCGTTCAGCATGGCAATCGTCGAGCCGGTCACGTCGGTGGGCGGCATGCTGAACGCGGCGCCGCGAGCCTTGATCCGCTCGTAGTCGCCCTTGATGTCGTCGCTAACAAAATTGGCCGCTGGCTGATTCTGTTGAAAGATCGCCTGCTGGTACGCTTTGGCCGCGGGGTTATTGTTCAGCGCCAGCTGCAGCTCGGTGCCCTCCGGCTCCTCGGGCGAGGCCACGGTCAGCCAGCGATATGGGCCGTTACTGAAATCGCTTTTCTTGGCAAAGCCCAACACCTCCGTATAGAAGCGCAGGGCTTTGTTCTGGTCGTCCACGAATACGCTGGTCAGTTTGATTTTCA
>Ga0182015_10000636_pt1 | contig 49988 bp, 48 predicted proteins | sample 712P3MmetaG_FD_120478 | JGI IMG/M metagenome (GOLD analysis project Ga0182015, IMG submission 120478) | Permafrost microbial communities from Stordalen Mire, Sweden - 712P3M metaG | ecosystem: Environmental > Terrestrial > Soil > Wetlands > Permafrost | place: Sweden: Stordalen | collected...
AAGTTGTCCAATTTGGCGAGGGCTCCCCCGCTGCCGTACGGGGCGGCAAGGTCCTGCCGGAATAGCGGTGAATTGTGCATCGGGTCGCCGTTTCCATCGAAGGTATCGTCGAACATGCCCACCGGGTAAAACTCCGGATTCGATAGGTAGGCGTCTACTTCCTCCTCAGTCGAATTTTCGGTCAGACCCTTTGGCGCCCGACCGAGTGTCTTGCCGCCATTCGCCTTCAACGCGAGCTGGAGCACCGGATACAACGCGCGAGAGTTGGCAGCCGTCGCAAATATGACTCCCAGATTGAGGTTGTGATTGGCACGGCCGTCCTCACGGTGTCCGATAGACCCTCCATTGGGCATGTTGAACACTGAACCATCGGTGATGGTATGGCACAGAGCGCAGGTGGCTCCAACTTTGTCGCCTTTCGCGGCAAAGCCGATCACAGCATTAGCGGCAATCAACTTTTCCGTGACGCTCGGATCGTTTAACAGTGCCGACTTCTTCCCGGTAGGGTCTTCTTTGAGCTGCTTCATCAATTCTTTCTGCATACCCGGATCGATCGCCTCAATATCGACGCTCAGGCCAAGCTGCAGTGCCTGGAGAGGCGTCACCTTTGCCGCCTTCATTCCCGCGGGCAAGCGGACTGCATCGGTCCAGAAGCGCTCATTGCCGAAGGTTTCAAAGCGGAACACATCTCGTCCCGCATCAGCGTTTCCGTCCTGACGAGGTGCTGGTGTTCCCTGATTTGCAGGGCCATCAGAGGCGGCCGTAGGGTTAGCGGAACCGGTCGGAGTCTTCGACTCTTGGTTGGGACGGGCTGCCAGCAACAAAACCGGAAGTCCAAGGGCGAAAAGTGTAACTACATTCCGAACAGAAGTGTTTTTCATTCCAAACCTCACGTGAATTAGATAAATCAACGAAATTCCGCTAGGCGGCGATTCTGACGGGAAACTCGGAATACTTCTCCCCCGTGGTGTTGCGCACGCCCCGCAATGACTCAGCTGCCGTCCAGATCGCTGCCCCGAGCAAAACCAGATCTTTTAACAGAAATTGCCCCGTAGGAGATAGGAAAGGAAAACCGTAATCTTTCTGCCAAACGCCAGGGGTTGTCACCAAGAAAGTCAGGGTGATTAGAAACATTCCAATCGATCCAAAACTCCCGAACGCCGACAGTCTCGGAGAGATGGGACGGATAGCTATCAGGATTGCGAAGAGCCACTCAAACAATCCGAGGATGACAGAAAAAGTACGGACGTCCACCAAGTGGTATCCCCACGCCAGCAGCGGACTGTGAGAAGCGTAGTTAAAAACGCCTTGCGCCTCGTACGCGGTAAGTTTAAGGGCTCCAATCCAGAGCAGGACCACAACCAGTCCATAACGAATGAATAGAGCTCCTAAATGTCTCGAGATTTCCATTGGACTGTGATTTCAGATGCGCCATTTCGCTCTCCTCAGAGATCGTGGATTATTCAGAAAGATATTCCGGATGTTTCTTCCAGCCAGTCAGCATCGCCATGAAGTTATGCCACCCGTGGATGATGACCATGCTGAGATGACCTGGAATAAAAGCAAGAAAACCGCACATGGCGATGAAATGCCAGATACGGGCGTAATGGAACCCACCCATAAGCCATCCCAGCCAGGAAAACTGGATCGGATTGAACATCACCAAGCCGCTTAAGACGGAAACCGTGCCGAAGAAAACGGCGGTCGTGTAGGCAAGCTTTTGCAGTGGGTTGTACTGCTCGGTCTGCTCCGGCTTCTTGCCGAACAGGAAATAATGCTTCACAACCGGCCACACTCCAGGAATGTCCCGAGGCACGAAGAGCACGGTCTTGTAGTGTCCGGAAACAATCTCGTAGGCGATATAGACGACGCCCGCCGCAATAAATATCCACATGAAAGCAAAATGCCATTGCTCTGCGCCTGCGAGCCACCCGCCAAGGGCGATGGCGTGGAACCAACTACCGACGGATAGCGGATGAAACTGCTGCGAAGCGTGGATCAGATTGTGCTGGGGGATCTTCGGGCCAAAGCTGGGAAATGCGAAAAAGATTTGAATTCCGCTTGCGATCAGTATGGTAATGGTGATCGCGCTAATCCAGTGCGTATAGCGAACTACAACAGGCTGTTCAAACGCGGCTACGATCTTCTTGCCCGCTGCAGTGGTGAACCTTGCGATTCGCCCAATCGGAATACTGGACATCACACCCTCTTTCCCGAATCAGAGTCCATAAAACCAGTCATACCCCAAGTCCTCCCAGTAACCGCGGCGCGCGAGAACATTCGTGACCTTTAGCCCGGTCAAATACTTCGCGGACTTGTATCCAATCTTGGTCGGCAGGCTGAGCCGAAGCGGCGCGCCGCGCTCGCGTTCAAGCGGCTTTCCGTACATCTCGTAACAAAGCAGCGATTGGGGATGCAGCGCAGTCGCCATGTCAAGCGATTCATAGTAGTCGTCCGCGCACTCGACGTAGAGAAACCGCGCGCTGGTATCTGCTCCGACGAATTTCAGGAACTCCGAGATACGCACGCCGGCAAAGTTACCCACCACATCCCAGCCTTCGACGCAGATATGGCGCGTATTTTGCGAGGTCTTGGACAGCGATTGGAGATCGCTGAGCCGGTATTCTCCAGGGCGTTGCACCAGACCGGCAACTTGCAAACGCCACGCATCCAGGTCGACCTCGGGATCGTCGGCACCATAAGTGTTCAACGGGAACCGCGCCAGAGGAGTCAAATCGGCATTGGAAAGATAGGGAACTTCATGGCCATGGCGAAACCACTGCGCCGACAACCAATCGGTGAAGGTTAGCCCATCTGAAAACAGAGCGCTGCGCACTCTGGGAAAGGCAATCGCGCCCGCCAGAAGCACCGGTGCGACTCTTAACAACTCGCGCCTGCTGACCTTGGCGAACGTCTTCTGGTCACGAATCACGGCATCCGGATTGTCGGGCTCAGACATAGGATTAGTTGCAACTCAGCACAAAAACTGAAAAGCGCAGCTCTCAACAGGAAACTGCGCTTTTCTGAGGAGAAAAGCCGTATTACTTATTCATCATCTTTGACATGTCGCACTGGTCAGACATCATTTTCATGCTGCTGACCTTCATTCCCATCTTGCCCATGTCGTCATGCTTCATTTTGTCGTCTCCCGACATCTTGTCGTCAGACTTCATGGAATCGCCGGACATGGAGTCCATTTTGTCCATCGTCCCAGTCACCTTCATTTTGTGTCCTACATGTGCCTTCATATCTTCCGAACTCATCAGCTGGACACCGTCCGGATGTTCCTTGTTCATCATCATGTACTTGCCGTCTTTTTCCGCGACGCAACCCGTCATGGACATCGTCTTGCCAGACATGTTGTCTTTCTTCATTGAATCGCTGGACGTGTCCGTTTGCGCCATTGCTGACATCGAACACGCCAGCACCAGCATGAGCATGAGCATCAAATTCATTACTGTTTTCACGTTTGTTCTCCTTAGATTTATGGAACTGCTCCATTGCTTAGGAGCTGTAAATGAGCAGACCTTGATTGAATGGACACTCTACGTTCTGCATCGGCTGTAATGTGCCATTACCTGCTTAACTCGTCTCAATTAACAGGCGGTTGAATAGACTCGTTACTCCTCTCCGTTCGCGGGACGTGGGCGGGTGTCCGTAATACTGCAATATCCACAAAGGTTCGCAGATCTCGGTTTCAATGTGATCTGTATGCGCGCTTAAGATGACATAAGGCAACCTTCCGAAAGTGTTCAAAATTGCTCAAAGCGGCATTTTGCTCATTGTTCTTTTCTATGGGGCCATAGGAGCAACGTTTCGAGGGAAATGACTGAACCCGCGATGCTTATGCCCCGCGCGGCGAACATGGTTCTCTGATCTGCAGAACCTTCGCGACGAGGTCGCCGAGGAAGGAATAGTGTCCCGATCACCACAACCGGAAGCAGAAGTGGCCGGTAGAGTGTCGGAGGCCCAATAAGTTCGCGACTTGTCTACCCTCGCCGATTGCGTAAGGAAGGTCTTTGGGTCGGAGTCGCGTTTTGCCTTGGTCGGCGATCCCTCGGCCCCTCGATAGGGGACATCCGAGTGGTCTTGTCTCTAATCAGCCTCGGCATATTGGCACCTACGGTTTCGGATGGTAAGAGCTGTGCTCTCAAAAAACTTGCGAGCAGAAGTTGTACATGCGTTTGGTATTGTTGTTTCCGCTGAACTAATCCAATCGTCCGGATCGGGTGCTCCGCTTCAATTGGGATGAACCTGCATCCTAGAGTTGTATCGACAGCCATCTCGGGCATGACGGAAATTCCTATTCCAGCCCTGACCATGTTCAAAATAGTAAGAAAACAACCGCTTTCGAAGATAATTCGGGGCTCCACATTGGCCGCGTGGAATGCTGACAACGCATCATCTCGGAAACAGTGGCCGTCTTTGAGCATCAAAAAGGGTGCTCCGGATAGCTGCTTCAGCGTTATCTGCTTCTCGTTTTGTAGCGGATGATTGTCCCAAACGATTGCAAAGAGCCTTTCGCGCATCAACTCAATGCAAGAAACATCGTCGGATTCGAGGGGAAGAGGCATCAGGGCCATGTCGATTGTGTTTTCCCGCAACGCTTGTAAGAGAACGGCACTGTATTCTTCTTTCACATTCAGCTCAATCAGGGGGTGTTGCTTGAGAAAACTAGCCAAAACGTTCGGCAACAGAAACGGGGTGATCGTCGGTATCACGCCTAGTGTCACTTTCCCCTTCTCGACCTTGCCCATTTCGAGAATTTGGCTCTTCGCTTCCTGAAGCTGGTGCAGAATAGATTCGATTTTGGGGAGGAACGCTTCTCCGTACGAGGTTAGATCCACTAGGTGACCTTTGCGATTAAAGAGCTTCGCGCTGAGTTCATCCTCAAGCTTCATGATTTGGTGCGATAGTGATGGCTGAGAGACGTGTTCCCGTTTGGCTGCCTGTGTAAAGCTGCGGTATTTGGCAACAGCTCGAAAATAACGAAGTTGATGTATTTCCATGGTCAATCCCCCTGTGAGTCTCCTTAACGGAAGCAACACTTTGCATTCGCGAGTTCGCTTCTGCACTTCTGCTCTTCGATAAAACCGCCGGCCTCGAACGATTCAGCTTTGGGGTACTAGCCACGCTTACCGGGCGAATGAGGGGAGTGGGCTCAGGAACTGCGCTCCTTTGGACTGGGAGTCACTTTGTCCAACAATGCACCGCTTTCTGCAGCAGGATTGAAATCAAACGGGCACATCTGTGACTCTCATCGAAATCCAAAGAGATAGTTTACGCGAGCGGAGCGGGCCTGCAAAGATCGACCGAATGCCAAGTGCCTGGTTGGATTTCAGGGCCACGATGAGAAAAAAAGTGCTCCAGAACTTGTGGATGCTTCAAAACGATCGGTGAAAAGCTGCAGGCAGCGCGTATTTTCTTGCGTTTAGAAGCGCTTCGAAGTGTCGGTGCGCAACCTTAGCAGCAGCGGCCCGATAGTTTTCGTCTATTGCCTCATAGAAACAAAGTTCGACTCAAAGAGTGATTGACGAGTACGAATGTATTTCAAAGCAGAGACGGTCGCGGCTGACTGAGCCGATCAGTTTGCCTCCGGGAGTGTATTCGAAGATGGCGCCACTGGCGAGCTCGCCAAAGGTGGTCCCGTAAACTTTGCCGTTTGTGCCTTGAGTTAGCGAGGAAGGGCCGTCGCCGAGGGCTGCAGGCAGACTCGCCAACACCTCAAAGGTCTGAGCGGGCGAGGTGATCGAGATCGCGCAGAGAGCGAAAAGAAGCCGCGCAGTAATTCGGGGAACGCGAGTCCCTCGAATCGCGCCCCGCCACCGTGGCCAGGAGACCAGCTACGGTGAGCCTTGGTTACAAGCCGCGGACCGTTCGTTCGAGGGAACAGTCTCGCGGCCCTGGGCTGAGAAAATCCTAGTTACCGGTTCCGTTGAGTTGTACGGTCTGCGTGCCCGCCGAGTCTTTAATATTTAAAGTCGCGCTGCGCGCTCCGCTAACCGTGGGTGAAAAGCTTACCGTGCCCAACGCCGCGGCATTCGTCGACGGGCAGAACTCCGTGCAGCCCGGCGTGGCATTCAGGTACGACGGCGCCGATTTTTGCTCTGACCTGCTTTTGCGTCGAATGCACAGTATGTCTCCGAGAGTTAGATTTGATCTGGTATGCAGGGCGGGGGCGGCGGCCCTGCATCCGGTTCCTTCGTCTGCTTCACGGTGAAACTAATTGACGGTGAAGTTGGTGGAACTGGTAACGCTCCCACCTTTTGTGGTCACGACGATTTTGCCGGTCGCCGCTCCGGCGGGAACGGTCAAGGTAATTTCGGAGTCGGAGACCACCGTGAACGCCGCCGATATTTTGTCGATCGTCACCTTCGTGGTTTGAGTCAGGCCGGTGCCGTTGAATGTCACCACTGTTCCGACTGGGCCGCTCGGGGGCGTGAAGCTTTTGTAGGTCGGAGTGATCCTGTAGCTCCCGAGGGTGGACAGTTTGGTCGACCCCGTGGTGACGGTGATGTCGCCGGTTAGCGCGCCCGTCGGGACCTCAGCGAGCATGTATGTGCTGCCGGTGAGTTTTGTGGCGGTGGCTTTTGTGCCTCCGAACTCGACCACAGACTTCGAGCTGAAACCCTGGCCCAGAATACCGACCCGCGCGCCTTCTGCGCCGGACTTCGTATTCACCGGGGAGATGAAGGGGCTGTAGCCATTGTCCACGCTGTAGAACGAGCCGACCCCCACACCGCCCTGCTCGGTCGTGCTGTAAAGCGTGCCGTTGGTGGAAAGCAAGAGCGGAGCCTCAGGCTGACCGCAGTTCGAGCAAACGAGCGGGTAGAGATAAATTGTCTTGTATGCGCCCTTGGTTGTGATGTCGAAGAGTCCGGCTTGCGCGCAGCCCCCGCCGGCGCAATCCGTTGCGGCGCCAAACAACAGGCCATTCGGCCCTTGCGTCAACGGCAACGTAGGATATGCGCCGTCCGTCTGATTCGGGAAGCTGTAAAGCACCGTCTCTTCGCCGGCCGCGGTGATCTCGAAAATGGTTCCTTCATTCCCGGTGCCGCCCTGATAGGTGGTTCCATAGAAGTCGCCATTGGAGCCCTGAATCAGGTTGGCATTCGGATTCTCGCCATCCACGAATTCGCCATCCGCATTGGGCTCGAACGTGTATACCAGCGACTCCTTACCCGCGAGGGTGATTTTGAATACTCCGCCCCCGCTGATGATCCAGCCGTTTCCCACTCCCCATAAGTCGCCGTCAGTGCCTTCGATCAAGCCGAAGGGCAACACCGTGTCGTTCGGCGGACCTTGGAAGCTATACAGCAGGCTGTACGCTCCGGCCAGCGTAAGTTTGTACACCGTTCCGTAATTATTTGCCCCGCAAAAAGCTGTGGTTCCATAAAAATCTCCGTTACTGGCCTGGATTGGAGGCGCGTAGGGTATACATCCGTCGCTGGTCGATCCTTGGGCTGCGAAGTTGTGCAATACGGTCAAGACGCCGGCGGACGTCACTTTGAAAAGCGTGCCGTAACTGTTGGCGCCCCCATTCTGACAGGTGCCGTAGAAATTTCCATCGGTGCCCAGAGTCAGGCCGCTGCATGTCGTTCCGTCCGATTGCGCCATCGGGTACAGGCTCGTGAGAACTCCCTCGGAGCTGATTTTGTAAATGATGCCCTGACAGCATCCGTTGCCCGACAGCGTAACTCCGTAGAAGTCCCCGTCTTGTCCCTGCGCCATAACACCCGCAGGAAGGGTTAGGCTCGACCCGCCGCTGCCGAACGTGTAAATCGTGGTGACCGTTTGCGCCGGCGCAGCGATCGCTATCGCCACTAGGAATATCCCTGTGAGCAGCTTGGCCTTAAGAACTGTAGTCATTGTTTTCTCCTGAATCTGATTCGAATTTCTGCCGCTATGGTTCTGAACCGCATAGTTAACGGTGAACCTGGAGCCCCGGCTGGTGGTACTATTTTCCGCGCGGGCCGCTCGCCAACTGGCTGAGACGACCGCGAATGCACGCCGACTATCACCTGAATTGGGGCTGGCGTAAAGCGACGGCTCGTCTACCTCGAAGCGACGAAATATGTTGTTTATCTACAACGGGTTACAAAAAGTTCTTGTCTTGAGTGGAGTAGCCCGAGAGTGCTAGTCCAACGGGGCTTTCCGTGGTGATAGACTCGGAACCGTCCTCCCCTACAAGCGTCGACGCCCTATGACTGTATCCAGCGAGCCCCAGACCGTTGTGCGCTTCGGTGTATTTGAGGCGGACTTGCGCGCGGGGGATCTGCGAAAAAAAGGAACCAGGGTAAAGATTCAGGACCTACCCTTTCGCGCGCTCGGAGTCCTTCTCAGCCGGCCGAATGAAGTTGTGACGCGCGAAGAATTCCGGCAGGCGCTTTGGCCGCAGGATGTTTTTGTCGATTTTGACCGCGCCATCAGCAGCGCCATCAAGCGACTGCGCGATGCGCTGGGCGACCCCGCTGAGAATCCTATCTTTATAGAAACCATCGAGCGCCGCGGGTACCGGTGGATCGCTCCGACTTCTGGTGTCCCGACTTCGAGCACAATCACGCTGCTTGCGTCCGATGCGCGTGACGCGGAGGGAGAGCCGGCAGTAAGTTCGGTGGCCGTTCCCGATCGTTCGATTTCGCCATCGGCGTTTTCGTTTCCGTCGCGAAGGTTGGAGTATGCCACGCTGGTTTTGGCGCTACTGTTGGTGGCGGGGATCATGCTCTTCGGGTTTCACGGGATAAAGGCCGCAGGCAATTCACCGCACTCGGGTGCGAATGCTGGGTTGCATCCGGCGAATCAGGAAGCCAAGGATCTTTATCTGCAAGGCCGCTACTACTGGAACAAGCGCACGCCCGACGATCTGCAAAAGGCGGTGGACTATTTCATGCAGGCGATTGTTCACGATCCGGGATACTCGGATGCCTATGTTGGACTGGCGGACTGCTACAACCTGCTGCGCGAATATAGCGCGATGAAGAGTAGTGAAGCGTATCCGCGAGCGCTGGCTGCGGCGCGCAAGGCGGTTGAGCTTGATGACAAATCGTCGCAGGCGCACGCTTCGCTGGCGTTTGTTTCGTTTTGGGGAATGTGGGACGCTGCGACCGCCGATCGCGAGTTTCGGCGCGCGATTGAACTCGACCCGAACAACGCGAATGCCCACCATTGGTATTCGCCGGTGCTGGAAACGATGGGCCGCAACACGGAGGCGCTGACGGAAATTGAGCGGGCGCAGGCGCTCGACCCCACATCCAAGTCGGTGCTGGCGGACAAGGGAATCATCTTGTATGAGATGGGACGGCGGCAGGAAGCGCTGGACCTGCTGCGGCAAATGGAAAAGGCCGAACCGGAATTCGTATCCCCACCTCGTTACCTGGAAAGAATTTATCTGGAGATGGGCGACTATCCGAACTATCTGGTGGAGTTAAGAAAGAGCGCGGTACTAAGCCGTGACAGCGCGGCGCTGGTTGTGGCCTCGGCCGCCGAGAAAGGATATGCGGCTGGCGGAGCGCACGCCATGTTCGAGAACATACGCAATGAACAGCAAAAGCTCTACGATCAGGGAAAATTTCCGTCCCTCGCACTGGCCGGGAGCTGCGCGCTCGAAGGAAATAAGCGGGACGCCTTGAAGTACCTGAAAATCGCTTACGATCAGCACGAGGATGACGTTGTCGGCGTCGCCGGGAACCGCTTGTTCGATAACCTCCACGACGAGCCGGAAATGCAGCGAATTCTGGCGGGAGTTAAGATCCGGCGCGCACCGGAGGCAGAGAAGAACTGAATAATGCGGACGGAATTCCGGGGGGGGCTGGCCCAGCCGACACATTTTCCGATAAAGCTACCGCGAACGGGATGCCCCACCCGTGGCGGCTTCACGGGTGGGCCGCGATGCCGCTGGGGATCAGAAGATTTCGCGGATGTGAAACTTCGCTTTTTGGGTCTCATTGACTAGAACCGGGCCGCGTTCGCCATAGGCGCAATTGCGGAAGCTGCTCCACAACCACTCCTCAACGCGACGATTTAGCTGTGTCCGATAAACATGCCAAGGGAGAGTTCGCAGCAGCCCACCCGTGAAACTGCCACGGGTGGGCCATCCAGTACCGTGTTAAAGTACGGCTGGGCCAGCCCCCCCGTCTGTCCCCGGTTTCCTGTCTGTCCCCGGTTTTCCACCAGGAAGATTATCTCTGGGGCGTGTAGGCTGTTTTTAGTTTCCCGAGGGGCCAGTGTGCATCGATCGGTTCCAACCAATCATTTTCCGAAAGGCTAACGCCCCTTTGCGGGGTTTACCTATGCCTGATGGCAAGACGCCCGCTATCCGACGCTGACTCAAGTGCTCGTTCAGGGACTTAGGGGTCAGACGAACTTTCTTGGTGTTGAGTAATCGTGGATTTCTCTGCCGTGCCAACCAGATTAGAAATGTCTCCAACTCGGGGATTTTGTCCGAGCGGCGATCCTCGGGGCTGAGAAAAAACAGCCAGGCATTACCAACTTCTTCTTCGGCAAGGGCGCGAGCGTACTTTCGCAGTTTGTCATTGGCCAGTGCCTCTCGATGGAGGGAATTTTGGCTTTTTCCCTCGTTAAGCCCGACATACCACGGAATTCCCGCGCCGCTACCCTTACGTCTAATGGTGAAGATGTAGATGCCCCCTGCGCGCGTCCCAACACGCTCTTGCCTTAATTTTTTTATCGACTCAGCCTTGAGTACGTAGCGCACATGAATTCCGGACTCGGGCTTCCGAATGTGGCCGAGACGAAGCTTGTAGGGGCCGTCGATGGCGAATGCCATGAAATCCTCCCGCACGGGACGATATTATATTGACGTGCCGTGTGTCCCCAAGTTTTCTAACGCTTAACTGCTATATGCTTTGTAGGCGGAGATCAGTCATGGCGAGTTCCTGGAAGGCTGTCATCGTAGTACTTGTTCTCATCATCTGCTCCAGCGCCACGGCGCAACAAAAATCCCAACGGCGTTCGGCGACCACCGCGAAACAGGAGAAACAGCCGGAGCCGCTTCCAAATCCGCAGCAACTTGCTTCAGCCGCTGTGGACAAATTTCTCAAAGGGATGAAACTGGCGGATTTGCCGGAAGGTAGGGCAATGATGACCGAAAGCCAGTGGGTCACTGGGGAAGCAGATCACGGCGAAAGTGTCTACTACCGCCCGGTTTACACAGGAGCGACGACACTCTTTGAAGGGCTGTTCGACACGGACTTAGCCTCCGTTCACGGCTACAGACGCCTGATGGAAATGGAGGCTGTCAGCGAAGCCAAGACAACATTAAAAACGCGTTTCATTGCCATTGCCTATCCGGACAAAGGCTCGGGAGAATGGAAAGTGCAATCCAGACCACGGCTTCTACAAAGATGAGTGGGGCGAGGGGGCTAACCGCCCCCTCGCCCCACACCCCACTCCCCGGTTACAATCTTTTCCAGTAAAAATCTGTCCCCAATTTTCCTGTCTCACCCGAAGGGTGCAGTTCACGGAACTGACCCCAATTTCAAAATCACTGCTAACCTCATTTCCGGCCTTAGAGGTTGCTCCTCTCCCGCGCGTCATTCGTAAGCGGGGAAGCTAGCGCGGACGACAAAAGTGACCGTACCATAAAAAGTACGCGCCATCGCTGTCAAGTCTACTTTAGACCCCTGTTTTTCCACAGAAATCCCCCTCGAAAGTAGACACTTTTCCCACAGCCTAACCCCTTGAATCTATTCACTCGTCAAAAACGTCTCTCTGGAATCAGCACCTTACAGCCACGTCGGTTTGTACGATTCACAGTGTTCCACGTGGAACGTAGCACGCCGATTTGCCCCGAAAAACGGTCCTCTTCGCACCCCGCCATTGCCGCCATTCCCACTCCCCATTTATGATGATGCGATGAGCTTTTCCGAGACAATCTTCTTATTTGTGTTGGCCCTGGTCGTCTTCGGCCCAAAGAAGTTGCCGGAAATTGCGCGCTATGTAGGTAAGCTTTTGGGCGAGCTGCGCCGAGCCTCGAATGAATTCAAGTCGCAGATCGAAACCGAGATCTCTCATCTCGAAGTGCAGAAGGACGTTCAGAAGAAGCAACAGGCCCTCACCAGCAATGAGCCGCCCAAAGGGGCAGTCGCCAGCATGAGCCTGAATCCCGCGGCCGGCGAGGCAGTCCCCCATAAATGCGGCGCGACGTTGGCCGCGCCCGCCGAGGCTACTCTTGCCGGCGACACTCAGGCCACTGAGAATCTCGCAGTGGCGAATGTGATCGCGGAAAATTCAGAAATACCAGCCGCCGCCCCATCCTCAGCTGCCGCGGAAACGGAATTCGTCTCATCCCCGCAGGACTCGCATGTCTGAAAGCCAGACCGCCACCCCAGCGGATGATTTCAAACACGACATGCCCACCATGGGCTTCCTCGATCACCTCGAGGAATTGCGCTCGCGCCTCGTCAAATCCATCATATGGGTGGCCGTGGGCTTTGGCGTCTGCTGGGGATACCACGAGAAAATTTATGGCATCATGCAGAAGCCCATTACCGACGTGCTGCGGGCGAACGGCATGTCCGATAAGTTGGTCTTCTTAAATCCAACTGAACCGTTCAATTTATATCTGAAGATCTCGGCGCTAGCCGGTTTGTTTCTGACCTCGCCGTTCGTGCTGTATCAGGTTTGGATGTTTATCTCGCCCGGCCTTTACCGCAACGAGAAGCGTTACGTTGTGCCTTTCATGACCTCGAGTATCGCGCTATTCGCAGGCGGCGGATACTTTGGCTACAGAATCGTCTATCCACGCGCCTTAAGTTTTCTCATCGAATTTGGCCGCCAGTTCCAGCCCATGATCACCATCAACGAATACACTTCGTTATTCTTGAGCATCATTCTGGGCATGGGCCTGATCTTCGAAATGCCGATTCTGATTTTCTTTCTGGCGTTGATGGGCATCGTTACGGCGCGCTTTATGTGGAAGAACTTTCGCTACGCCATCCTGGTCATCTTCATTATCGCGGCCATCGTCACGCCTACTCCTGACGTGCTGAATATGTGCATCTTCGCCGCTCCCATGATCGGCCTTTATATCATCAGCATCGCGATCGCCTACTTCGTGCATCCCAAGCAGCGGCTTGCACGAAAAGAAAAACTGAGCGCGTAAATTCAAACGCCGAACCCGCTGCGGAGGAGTTTGCTTTAGTGCGGAAAAAAAAGATTGCGCTCACAGCTTTGCTTTTCTCGCTCGTCGTTTTTCTTGCAGGCTGCGATCAGAACGACAAAGACACCGCCCACGCCGGGTCGCAACCTCCATCCGCAGCATCTCCCTCACCATCTCCTCTGGATCAAGAACTCCCGAAGCTCACGCTGCTGCCTGACTCCGGGCCTCCGCCGGCCTTCGACTCCACGCGCGCCATGCAATACGTGAAAGAGATGGTTTCCTATGGACCGCGGCCCCTCGGCAGCGCGAATCACAAAAAAGTTGAGGACTTCATCGTTTCCCAGCTCAAAGGCGATGCGGTCGAGAACGATGTTTTCACCGCCGATACGCCGGAAGGCAAGTTCCCGGTCAGAAACATAATTGCAAAATTCCCGGGAACGCGCGATGGCATCATCGTGATTGCCAGCCACTACGATACAAATTATCCGCTGCGGAATACGTCCTACATTGGCGCCAATGACGGCGCCTCCTCCAGTGCGCTGCTGCTCGAGATCGCAAATCAACTGCGCGCAAAGAAGAACGATGGATACAGCGTATGGCTGGTTTGGGACGACGCCGAAGAAGCCATGAAGCCTGAAACCGAGATGCCCTTTGATAAAGACAGCCTTTACGGAATCAGCCACCTCGCACAAAATTGGCAGAATAACGGAACGCTAAAGAACATCAAAGCATTTTTGCTGGCAGATATGATCGGCGACGCCGATCTCAACATCGATCGCGATCTGAATTCGACTCCCTGGCTGGAAGCAATCGTGTATCAAGCCGCCACTCGCCTGGGATATCAGTCCCACTTCTTCGCGCGCATGAATCAGGTCACTGACGATCACATTCCTTTCATGCAGAAGGGCGTGGCCTGCGCGGACCTGATCGATTTCGACTATGGCTATAACAATGTCTTTTGGCACACGCCACAGGATACGGTCGATAAGCTGAGCCCGAAGAGCCTGGAGATTACCGGAACCACAATTCTCGAGACGGTAAACATTCTCGACAAGCTCGACACCCTTCCTCCCAAGTAATCATTTTTGTAACTGACATTCAGCAATCCGGAACATCAATTCTGATTTAGCATGGACGCCGATTGCTTTATCCCTGGATATTCTTCAACATCTTCGCGATCGGCGTTCTGGTGCTGGACTTCTATGTCTCCCGCCGCCGTGCTATCTCCTCGCCCGGCAATGCGCTGATTCGCTGTGCTGTCTGGTTCGCACTTGCCATTGCTTTTGCCGGCTGGGTGTTTTTCTGGCAGGGAAGGCAAGTAGCCATCGAGTTCGCCACCGGATATCTGGTGGAACTCTCTCTCAGTGTCGACAATCTTTTTATCTTCCTCGTGATCTTCCGGTACTTCGCGGTACCTGACGAACACCAGCACCGCGTGCTGTTCTGGGGAATTCTGGGCGCACTGGTAATGCGCGGTATTTTTATCGTCGCTGGAATCGGATTGATCCAGCGATTCCATTGGATCTTCTACCTGCTGGGAGCATTCCTTATTTACAGCGGAATTCGGCTGGGATTGGCCGGTGAACACCAGATTGACCCGGCGAATAATTGGGCTGTCCGAGCCTTCCGGCGCGTAATGCCGGTGGCGGCGGATTATCACGGCAGCAGTTTCTTTGTTCGAGGGTCGCAGGGAGGCCGCGCCCTTTACGCGACTCCGCTTCTCATCGTGCTGGTTGTGATTGAAACCACGGACTTGCTCTTCGCGGTAGATTCCATTCCCGCGGTAATGGCGATCACGCTCAATGCCTTCATCGTCTATGCGTCCAACGTTTTTGCAATTATCAGTTTGCGGTCTTTGTTTTTCGCGGTCTCCGGTCTGATGAAAGTATTCCGGTTCCTTCACTATGGGTTGGCTTTGCTATTGATTCTCATGGGGCTAAAGATGATTGCGGAGAATTACCTCAAAGTATCAACTCTGGTGATGCTAGCGACCATTGCCGCAATACTCCTGATCTCGATCGTGGCCTCGCTAACGAAAACCCGCACGACGGAATAAGCCGCTAAACTGCGCAAAATCGCGGTCGTGCCTCTCATAGTCCTGCTCTCGCCAATTTCGGGCGTGACCCGCCCTAGGCTATGATGAGGGATTATGGCGCAAGTCACCATACACGTCCCACCGCGTCCCTACCAGGCTCGGATCGAGAATGGCCTGCTAGCCCGCTGCGGAGCCCTGCTGGCGGAACTGCTGCCGCAATCGAGCAAAGTGTTTATAGTGACCGTACCGCCCGTGCGCCGGCGCTGGGGAACGAAACTCATCCGTTCACTCACTTCCGCGGGCTTCAAACCTCAAGTGTTGCAATTGCCCGATGGTGAACCGGCAAAGAAATTGGCGACCATCGAAACTTTGGCCGAAAGGCTGGTCCGGCTGGGGGCGGACCGCAAAGCCGTGCTGATCGCATTTGGTGGCGGCGTGGTTGGTGACGTTACCGGATTGCTGGCCTCGCTCTATATGCGCGGCGTGGAACTGGTTCAGATTCCGACCACCGTGCTGGCGCAAGTGGACGCATCCGTCGGTGGCAAGACCGGGGTCAACCTGGGGGCAGGGAAGAATTTGCTGGGAACATACCATCATCCCAGGGTAGTGCTGATCGATCCTGAAGTTCTTCGGACTCTCTCCGACCGGGCTTTTCGCGCCGGTTTATATGAGGCGCTGAAATGCGGCATCATCGGCGATTTGGATTTGTTCCTGCGATTCGAGCAAAAGCGGTCGCAGATTTTGAAACGCGATCCCGTGGAAATGGAAGGATTGATTGCGGCCAGCGTAAAGCTAAAAGCCGAAATCGTTTCCGCCGACGAACAGGAGGGCGGTTTGCGTCGAGTACTCAACCTTGGGCATACCATCGGCCACGCGCTCGAGGCAGAAACCGGCTATAAAACCTTGCTTCATGGCGAGGCTGTTGCCTGGGGCCTGCTGGCCGCTACGAACATCTCTCTCTCGGTAGGACGCACCGATAGCGTCACGGCAGGCCGCATTGCCGATGCGGTGCTTAGCCTGGGCCGTTTGCCGGAACTGAAAGTGAGTTCGAAGAAGATCCTCGCTCGTCTTCAAGCCGACAAAAAGACACAAAACGGAGCGGTGCACTTTGTTCTTCCGCGAGAAATTGGAAAGGTGGAAGTGGCCGCCGACGTGCCGGATCAGGTTGTGATCGGCGCGGTGGAAGAGTTGCGTCGGCTGTCGCATGGAGGGTGGGGGAAGTGAAGCGGGACCATTGACGATTTCCGATTGCCAATTCCATTGATGATTTTTGATTGATGATTGATGATTGATGATTGATGATTGATGATTGAAAAGCAATGCGGACAAAGTGTTCTTAATCATCAATCATAAATCATCAATTTCAGTCAGCCCTGTCGGCCCATGTCTAAGTCCCATGTTCCCGTCGTCGGAGCCGCTCCTGAAGGCGAGCCTGACACTGCATCGGCGAGTCGCGCCGTTCGTGAGATGTTTACTTCGATCGCTCCCCGTTACGACTTGCTGAATCATGTACTGTCGTTCAACGTGGATCGCCTTTGGTGGTGGCGGACGGCGCGAAGCTTTGCGTCGACTCTTGATTCTGGCGATTCCCGCATCCTGGATCTGTGTTGTGGCACTGGGGACATGACCTTCGCTCTGCGCCGGCAGGCTGGAGAAGCCCGTCCGCAAATTCTAGGCGCGGATTTTTCCCATGCCATGCTTCAACGCGCGGCCAGCAAGACTAAACACCAGGAAAACGGGGCGTCTGCACCTCGATGGATTGAAGCGGACGCGCTCAATCTTCCATTTCCCGATCGCCATTTTAATCTGGTGACTTGCGCTTTTGGTTTTCGCAATCTCGCCGATTACGATGCGGGACTGCGCGAGATTGCGCGTGTGCTGAAGCCCGGAGGCGAGTGCGGCATCCTCGACTTCAGCGAACCCAAAGGTCTGATGGGCAGCCTCTACCGACTCTACTTCAAACAAATTCTGCCGCGGGTTGGGACGCTGATTTCCGGCGTGCGCGGCCCCTACGATTATCTTCCGAACTCAGTCGAACGATTTCCCGAACCGCAAGAGATGCTCGAACGCATGCACCGCGCGGGCTTTCGCCGAGCCGACTGGACGCCCTACACTTTTGGAATTGCCGGGCTTTATCGCGGGAAGAAACAATAACTTTAAGAAGTGAGCTTACTGCGCCGCTGGAGCGAAGTCCTTAACGCTGTCGGCGAAGGCATCGGTAATTGTGTAGCGCATTATGTCCTGGTATTCCGCGCCCAGAAAGTTCTGTAAGCGGTAGGTGTCCATAATGTATTCGCCGGTGATGTAGGGCAGCGCTTCGGGAGGCACCGCCGAGATTTTCCGATTCCACAAGAACTCCAGAACCTTACCCATCGCCCACTTTCCGGGCACCCGCACCAGCTTGGCTTGCGCCATCTGAATGCAGCGGCCAAAGGTGAGCGGCTCGCCGGGGCCGGCAACGTTCAAGATGGTCAGACGTTGCGGCTCGGGATCGCGATGCAGAATATGGGCGATCAGCCGTGACATATCGTCCACATGAATGAATTGAATTTTGTTCTCCAGATAACGCTCACCCCGTGGAAGCATGCAGGGCAGGCGCCTTCCCTCGCGGCGCATTTTTTCCGCCCGTTCGCTCTTGCCATTCGGCGTTCCTCGAAACGCTCCCAAAAGATAATTGTCTACGGTGGCTCCGGCGAAAATATGCGGACGCAGAATGTAAACGCTGCATCCCCGCAGCGCAGACGAGCGCTGCTGCACTACCTCGTCGGATTGCTTCTTGTGAATTGCGTAGGGAAGGGTGTGGGCCGCCAGCGCGGATTGTTCATTGGCTGGCGCCGACAGCTGGGGTCCGTACACGGCCACGCTGCTGGGAAAGATGAACTGCTTCACGCCGGATTCCGCGGTACGGTTCGCCTCGGTAATGGCTTCCATCACGCGCGCTGTGCCGGCCACGTTAATCTGCCACATTCGCTCCGTATCGAGCACTCCGGAGCGCACCTGATCGATCACGAACGCCAGATGTACAACCGCCGCGGGCTTGGTATCCCGAAGCAATTCATACAGGCTGCGAGTGCATGCCTCGTCGCCTAAATCCATGCGTTCAAATTGCAACGGTAAATCGGATTGGGGCGGACTCACGTCCACCCCAATCACCGAAAAACTCCCCAGCATCGGCAGCAACCGCGTCCCCAGGTTGCCGGAGATGCCTGTAACTACGACGACAGGTTTCTCGCTCTCCATTATTTTTGAGAGGGCGGGGGTGCCTGCTGCGCGGGAGGTTGCGAGGAAGGTCCAGGCTGTGCCTGTCCCGGTGCTGCTTGTCCCGGTCCACCAGACGGGGGCTGCATCCGCATGTGCGGCGGTCCCGGACGTCCCGGAGCCATCGCAGGGCCGAAGTATGCTTCGTTCTGAACCACGCTATAAGAGTTCTGATAGGCGTCCATTTTTTCTTTCAGTTTCTGGCTCTTCAGCGTGTTGTGAATCTCGGCCTTCACCTTGTCATCGAGCGGCAGCACTTCCTTGCTGACCACTTTGTAGATGTAGTGCCCGCCATTATCGCTGACCACGGGCGACACTTCGCCGACCTTCAGATCGAACACCGCCGCGTGGGCCGGAGGAAGACCGGTGCGCCGCACGGTGGGTAGATTGACCGTCGGATTATCCATTTTCATGCCGGCCGCATCGTAGGCCTCTTTCTGCAGCCTGGCAAAATCCTCGCCCGCGGCGGCCCGCTTCTGCAGCGTTTCCGCCAGCGCATCCAGCTCTTTTTGGCCCTGCTCCTGTTTCGCCTTCTCAGCTTCAGCTTTGGCCTTCTGTTGATCTTCGGTCAGCTTCTCGTCGTTGTCGTTCTTCTCCGGTTCGACCTGCTTGTTGCGCGGGATAAACAACCGGTCGAGCGAGAACTGCTCATAGGCCTCGGGATTCTTTTTGTAGTAAGCGTCAATCTCGGAATCCGGAATCTTGTCGGCATCTTCTTGCACGTGACGTTGAAGTTGCGTGGTCAAAATCTGCATCTTGGCCACTTTGAGCGTCTCTTTATAGGCATCGCTATTTTCTAATCCCTGTTTCTTGGCGGCTTCCGACATCGCCATAAACTTCGGTAGGGCCGTCGCCAACTGCCGTTTCAACTGCGGCGTCACGTTGGGCGAAAGTCCGCCGGCAATCTTTTCAAACTCGCGGCGCGTAATTTTCGTTTCGCAATCCGCCGGCTTCTTGGCCGCAGCGCTCTTGCTGGAGGCAGTCTTTCCGGCAGCGGTCTTTGAAGCCGCAGTGGAAGAGGCTGGACACACGCCCTTGATCGTCAGCACTACCGCATCCTCTGAAACATCCTCCGGTTTCGGTGCCGCAGCCATCGCTCCCGGCGGAGCGCTCATCGGTGCGGTCCCGGGCGCCTGATTTTGCATTGGCGCCTGATTTTGCGCCGGCGGCGCTTGTCCCCAAGCCATCGTAGTCCCCATCAACACACACAGCAACCAACTCTTACCCATAACAAAAATCCTCCAGGATTGGTACGTCAGGAAGTTGTAACAGCCCGAACCTAGCATCGTAGCACACGGCCGCTTTCGGCAGGGAAGTAGAGCACGCAGGGCACGCCATTCCACGAATTGGGCCACGACGGGGCTCCAGGTGGACGAATGTAAAAAAGTTCTGGAAACTGAAAATGCTTCCCTGACACTTCGTGACCCCGTATCCATTCAGATTGTGCCTCTCTTGCGTCTCGCCGTGATTCCCTTGGCGTAATTCCCGCGTATCGCGGATAATCCCAACATGTCCGGCAACATCTCCGGGACCCCGGCCCTTTATTCACCGAACGCCATGCGCGCCGAAAAGCGCGCCGTGGCTGGCAGCTCTGTAATTGCCGCGCTGCTCATGACGGCCGGGAAAATAATCGTAGGCGTCACCACCGGAAGCCTTGGGATACTTTCCGAAGCCGCGCACTCCGCGCTCGATCTCATCGCCGCGCTGCTCACCTATCTCTCGGTGGGCGTCTCCGACAAACCCGCCGATGCCGACCATCAATACGGCCACGGCAAGGTAGAAAATTTTTCCGCGTTCGTTGAAACCGGCTTGCTCCTGCTCACCTGCATTTGGGTGATCTACGAAGCTGTCGTGCGCCTGTTCTTCCGTCGCGTGGAGGTCGAACCTTCCGTATGGGCTTTCGCCGTCATGCTCATCTCGATGGCGGTCGACTACTGGCGCTCGCGCGAGCTGGGCCGAATTGCCACCAAATACGACAGCCAGGCGCTTGAAGCCGATGCGCTTCATTTCTCCACCGACGTCTGGTCCGCAGGTGTAGTCGTTGTTGGCCTCGCGTTGATTCTTGCCGGCCGCCTCTACCACCTGGATTACCTGCGCCTCGCGGATCCTATTGCCGCGCTCTTCGTTGCAGGCGTGATTGTCAGCGTAAGCTGGCGGCTGGCCCGCCGCACGGTTGACGCCCTGCTCGATGCTGCACCTTCCGGCGCGCGCGGCCAAATCACCTCCGCTGTTCTCAGCGTGGAGGGCGTTCTCGAAGTCGGTCGCGTCCGCATTCGCCGCGCCGGCAATCGCTATTTCGCCGACCTTGCCGTGGGTCTCGCACGTACCGTCACCTTCCAGCGTTCGGAACAAACGGTTGAAGCAGTTACCGCCGCCGTCCGCAACATTCTTCCCGATGCCGACGTGACCGTCCAGCCGCTGCCGCGCGCCCAACGCTCGGAAAATATTTTCGATAAAATTCGCGCTGTCGCTACGCGGCACAACTTAAACGTGCACGACATCAGCGTTCAGGATCTCGCCGGGCACCTTCATGTGGAGCAGCACGTCGAACTCGACGAGCGGCTGATCCTGAAGACAGCGCATGATCAAGTCACCGAGCTCGAGGCCGATATGCGCCGCGAAGTTCCCGAGATCGCAGACATCCTCACCCACATCGAAAGCGAACCTGCCACCATCGAAACCGGCGACGAACTGATCCGCGACGCGGAGCTCGAAAAGAAACTGAAGAAAGCCGCCGAGCGCTTCCCAGAAATCGTCGACATGCACGACATTCAAATCAAGAAGGTCCGTGGACGCCTCTATGTCTCTTGCCACTGCACACTGTTTGACGAGATGCCGCTCGCTCGCGTGCATGACATCCAAACCGAACTGGAAATCTTGTTCAAACAAGACGCCCCGGAATTATTCCGCGTCCTGATTCATCCCGAGCCCAGCACGGATAACCGGCGGTGAGTGTGACATCGGTCACAGACCAATTGCCGATTGCCGATTTCCAATTGCCGATTGGGGGCATTATGAGCGAGAAGAGCAACGTACTCCGCAATAGGGCGATGCAGTTTGCCCTCAGAGTCGTGCGCCTGTTTCGATCCTTGCCAAACTCTCCGGAGGCGCTCGTATTTGGTCAGCAGTTGTTGCGGTCATCGACCTCGGTCGCGCCCAACTATCGTGCTGCCTGCAAAGCCCGCTCGCAGGCGGATTTTATTTCCAAACTCGGAATTGTTGAGGAAGAGATCGATGAGAGTGTATTCTGGCTCGAATTTCTGGTGGAAGCGCAGATCGTCCGGCAGGAACGAATGACTGATCTTATCGGAGAAGCCAAACAACGAACCGCTATTTTTGCGGCCTCCCGAATTACCGCAAAAAGTAATCGGCAATTGGAAATCGACAATCGGCAATCTTCTACACGAGGGGCTTCATGACCAAAGCAACCGCCGCCTGGATTGAAAAGCAGAAGTTCACCGCCGTCTCCGACAGTGGCCACGCAATCCTTGTCGATGGCGACAAAGCGGAAGGGAACAGCCCGATGGAGCTTGTCCTGATTGGCCTATGCGGCTGCACCGGCTACGATGTGGTTTCCATTCTGCAAAAGAAACGTGAGCCATTCACCAGTCTCGAAGTCAGAGCCGAGGCCGAACGCGCCAGTGACTCGCCGATGATTTATACGCAAATTAAGTTGATCTATCGCGTCGGCGGAAAGGTCTCACGCAAGGCCGTGGAGGATTCGGTTCGCCTGTCGAAGGAAAAATATTGTTCGGTTTCAGCGATGCTTGAGAAGTCCGCGAACATCACCACCGAAATCGAATATGACGACGCATAGCAGACGCTTTGAAGAAATCTGCAATGTCGGAGTAACTCGTGGCCGTTTTTAAACAGCCTGCCGCTCCAGTGCCGCGATAACCTGATGCTCGATCCTCCGCTCGTCCGGAGTAGGATAAGTCTCATGGCACCCCGCATCCTTTTGTTCACCCAACCGAACTGCCTGCGGTGCGAAGTGGTAAAGATGTTTCTCGAGGCGCGAGAAATTGCTTTCGAAGAACGCGACATCAGCGATGCCCAGCCCCGCGCGGACTTGCTCGATGTTTATCACGGCACCAGTGCTCCCACCGTGGTCATCTTCACATCCGCTGGAACCGAAGTGATCGAGGGTTTCGACCCGGATCGCATTGACCACTGCCTCGCTGCTGCCTGATGATGGACGCTCTGATTAAACGTCCAGTAAAAGTAAAGAAGAACTTTCATTCGAATCGCCAATCACTCCACGTCGCGCTCGCATTCGACTCGCGGATATCTTTTTATCGGCTCTGCCGCTTTCCTGTGGGGAGTGTCGGCGGCATTAGGCCGGGCCGTATTCACCGGCAAATTACCTCTCGGCCCGGACGCACTACGGCCCATCGATCCGCTGATTTTGTCTCAGACCCGCACCACATTTTCCTTGCTCGTATTGCTTCCAACGTTGGTTTTGGCGAAGGGTTGGCAACGGATCAGACTTCCGGCTCGCGATGTGGCATCCTGCGTTATCCTGGGAACGGTTGGCGTGGCGTTTTCGAATTATTTTTACTATCTCGCCATTCAGCGCACGAACGTCGCCATCGCCATCATCGTGCAGTACACAGCTCCGGTGTGGGTTTTGATTTATGTGGTCGCCCGGCGCCAGCAAAAGCTCACGGTACAGAAAGCCGCTGCCGTGGCTCTCGCTATCACAGGCATCGCGCTGGTCATCAATCTTTTCAGCTCCCGGGGCGCGTTCCGCCTGGATCGTTACGGAATCCTCGCCGCGCTTCTGGCTTCATTCTCTTTCGCTTTCTACAACGTTGCAGGGCATGGCATTCTTGTCCGCCACGACCGGTGGCGCGTTTTGGTCTGGACGCTACTTGCCGCTACATTTTTCTGGCTGGTAATCAACCCGCCGTGGAAAATTGTGGCGGCGCACTACGCGCCTGCGCAGTGGCTGTTCCTTTTCGTGTTTTCGATGATCTCCGTGCTCGGCGCCTTTTCGCTTTATTTTCTGGGCCTTCAGCACCTGGAGCCGACCCGCGCCATCATCGCAAGTTGCCTGGAGCCGGTTTTCTCTATCCTTCTTGCGGCATTATTGTTAGGTGAGGTGCTGCGGCCGATCCAGACTGTAGGAATCGTATTCGTGCTGGCCGCTATCGTGATCGTTCAACGTCCCGACCGTTCCACTTCAGCCCAGGGGTTGATCGTAGAACCGATGGAGTAGCCATTCACTTGCCAAAACGGCCTTCTGCGCAATTCCCCTGTGCCTCTCGTTGGCCCTTGTGATTAAGGATGTTATCGTTCATTTCCGCAACAAACTCTTTATTAACCGAAAATACCTGCTCGCGCGTTTCACGTCCCGCGCAATCTGCTCGCGTAGGGCTTCCACCGAAGGGAACCTGATCTCATCCCGAATCCGCTCCAGAAAACTGATCTCCACTTCGCTTTCCGGCACCAGGTCGATGGGATGAAAGTTCAGCAAGTGTGTCTCGATGGCAAAGGAATCCGCTCCGAAGGTTGGCCGATTACCCACGTTGGTGATGGACTCAAAGCGCTCTTCTCCCACTCGCGTGCATGTAATGTAGACGCCGTCTTTAGGCACCATCTCCTCGTAAGGCGCCAGATTAATCGTCGGCACGGTGTACTTCGAACCATAACCGCGGCCACGCCCGGGCACGCCCAAAATGCTGAACGGCCGCGCCAGCAAATGCCGCGCGCGGCTGACTCGACCCTCCGCCAGGAGTTTGCGAATATGGCTGCTGGAAACTGGCTCTCCGCGCAGCTTTTGTTCGCTATAGATCTTCACCTCAAAGCCCATTTCCTGCCCAAACTGCGCCAACAGATTTACATCGCCCGCCGCCTTATGTCCGAACCGAAAGTTGTAGCCTTCATATACTTCGCGCGCGTGAAGTTTCTTTTTGAGAATGCGTTCCGCAAATTGGCCCGGCGTGAGTAGCGAAAGATCCCGGTCGAAGGGCAAGATCAAAACCGCGTCGATGCCCGTGCCTTCCAGCAACCGCAACTTCTCCGGCAACGGCGTCAGTACCTTGAGCCCGGAATCCGGACGCAGAATCCGCGCCGGATGTGGATCAAATGTCACCGCGACCGCTTTCGCGCCACTCTCTTTCGCTCGACGCACAATTTCGCCCAGCACCTGCGCGTGCGCCCGGTGAACCCCATCGAAATTCCCAACACTCGCGATGGACAGACCAAAGTCCGCGGGAACATCATCGAGTTTGGAAAAGATTTGCATAAACGTCTGGTTAGTTAGTCGGGGATGTTCAATGGCCGCGGAGGCCTACTACCGCTATTTCTAACCGACCGCGTACGGATATCTCACCTTTCGCTCGCCAAAAAGCTTTACCAGCAAGGCTCCGGATGCAAATCCTCCCACATGGGCCCAGAAAGCCACGCCACCCATGTTTTGCCCGCGAACCGCGACCTGGCTTGCCGTGCCGCTCAAGAAATTCAGCACAAACCAATATCCCAGGATGATCCACGCCGGAACCCAGATTACAAAAACAAAGAACCAGGTCAGCACCCGAGCCCGCGGGAATAAAATGAAGTACGCTCCTAACACTCCAGCGATCGCTCCACTGGCGCCCACGGTCGGCATCGTCGAATGCAAGTTCACTGCCACCTGCGTTACCATCGCGATCAATCCGGTCAGAATGTAAAACGTCAAATACCTGAAGTGTCCGAGATAATCTTCCACGTTGTCGCCGAAGATCCACAGAAACCACATGTTCCCAATTACATGCATCCACGACCCATGCAAAAACATGGACGTGAAGTAGGGAACCGCCACCGCTGCGGGCGAATATCGATGCGACCCGGCCAACAGCACCGCCAGATGGTAAGGCACCACGCCAAACTGGTGAATCAGCAGACGCAAACTCGCAGGATCGAGCATCCACTCAAATACAAAAATGATCAGGTTGATCGCAATTAAGAATCGCGTCACGAATGGAGTGCTATACCGTGCCTGATCGTCCCGAAGAGGAAGCATAAAAATCTGTTAACTTGGTGATGAAGTAATCGTACTAGATTGCTTCGATAGAAAGCGCTACCAGGACTTCGACGCATCACAGCTTAGAAAATCACACAATTGCCCGATCTATATTCACCCGCTATCTCAATGAATGGCGTCATCATCGTCGATAAGCCCTCCGGATGGACCTCGCACGATGTGGTCTCGCGCATGCGCAGCATTCTCCGCGAGCGCTCCATTGGCCATCTCGGCACGCTCGACCCGCTCGCCACCGGCGTTCTCCCGCTGGTCACCGGCAGTCTTACCCGTCTCGCGCAGTTTTACATCAGCTCGGAAAAAACTTACGAAGGTTTGATCCGTTTCGGCTTCGCCACTAACACGTACGACGCCGATGGCGACCCAATCGATCTTCATGCAGAGACGGCCGACGCTTCGGCAAGGTCGGAGAACACTCGCGACCGTCCGACGCTGAACCTCGACGCTCTGCAAGCATTAGCCGCCCGCTTCCTCGGACATATCGAACAAATCCCTCCGCCATTCTCCGCCAAAAAAATTAACGGCGTCCCCGCCTACAAGCTTGCGCGCAATCAAAAAGAAGTCACGCTAAAGCCGGTGCAAATTGAGATCAAAGAATTTTCAATAATCTGGATCGAAGCCGACCGCGCCCACTTTCGCGCTCGCGTCTCTTCCGGAACGTACATGCGCTCCATCGCCCATGAAATGGGCCAACTCCTCGGCTGCGGAGCTCATCTCGAATCGCTCCGCCGCACCTCCGTTGCCGAATTCGACATCTCCCAATCCCACACCGTGGAAGAAATTGAAGGTAACAGCAACCCCGTCGGGCACGCCTGCCCACCTCTTACCGCGCGAGCCGAAGCTGATAGAACATCGCTCTTCATCCACCCGCGCCAGCTCCTTCCGCATCTTCCCTCCGTCACCGCCGACGAACCCACCGTAGCCCGCATCCGCAGCGGCCGCCCCGTCAATCTCCCCGACGTTTCCCGCTCGTCACAGATCAAGGTCTTCGCCAACCAAAGCGAACTCCTCGCCATCGCCACTCGCATCGCCGGCACATTATTCCACCCCAGAATCGTATTTCCAACTATCACGAATTAGGGGAAGCCGAGCCGATTTGCAGCAACCGCCGTCCGGACGCCTTCTTCCGAGAGCCTCAGCCTTTGCTCGATGCGTTGATTGCTCCCGTCGGCCAACTCCCCTCAAGATTTCGTTGACATCGAACCCATGTTTACCGCACGATGTTGCGTCCAATCTGTAAGCCTAGACCCAAATCGAAGGTAGCTACGGGAGCTCTGCGTATCTCGAAGGGAAAACTATTGTTCAATTTGCCTGGCAAAAGTATCAGGCCGTCGCACCAACATGGGAGCATCATTTTCAAATCCATCTCATTGTGCGCCCTGCTCTATTTTGTGATGGCTACTCTTCCCATATTCGCCCAGACTTCTGGCGCCATCACCGGCACCATCGTAGATAACACAGGCGCGGTAGTCACCGGCGCGGAGATTTCAGTCAGCAATCCTTCCAACGGATTTCGCCGCAAAGCCAGCTCCAACTCAGACGGCAATTACCTGGTCGCCGGGCTCGGCGCAGCCACCTATGACGTCACGATCACTGCCGCTGGCTTCAAGAAATTCGAAGCCCGGCGCGTCATCCTCCGCGTCGGCGAGAGAATCAGAGTCGACACCACTTTGGTTATCGGAAAGGTTACCAGCGAGATTGTTGTGGAGGGGAACTCGGTTGGCAAAGTCGAAACCGAATCCTCCGAACTTGCCGGAACCATCACTGGAGATCAGATCAGCCAGCTCGAACTGAACGGCCGCGACTTCACCACCCTCATCAAACTAATTCCCGGCGTCAGCGATCAAACCGGACAGGACGACGGCACCGTCGGCCCGCAAGGCAGCGTCTCTTACGCCGTCAACGGCGGACGGACCGAGTTCAATAACTGGCAAATCGACGGCGGGGAAGTCCTCGATACCGGAAGCAACGCCAACATTAACGTCTATCCCAACATCGACGCGCTCGCCGAGGTCCGCGTTCTTACCTCCACCTACGGGGCTCAATACGGACGCAACGGCTCCGGCACCATCGAGGCCGTCACTAAATCCGGCACCAATCAATTTCACGGCGAAGCCTTCGAGTTCCTTCGCAACCAGTACTTCAACGCTCACAACTACTTCGACACGCCCGGCCAGACCAAAACCTACTACAACAAAAACGATTTCGGATACGTTATCGGCGGCCCCATCAAGAAAGACAAAATCTTTTTCTTCTGGTCCCAGGAGTTCCGCCGCGAAAACGTTCCCATGATTTTCAACAATCTGAACCAGTACGTTCCCACAGCCGCGGAGCGCGCGGGAAATTTCAGCGATGTCTGTCCCGCTCCGGGCACCCCGTTCGTCCGCGCCGGAACCACTCCCGTTGGAAATGAAGTCGTGAATATTAATTGTCCCGCATACAACGGCGGCACCGACGTCAACGGTAACAACTATTATCTCGGCTTTCCCGGCAATACCATCCCCGCAAATCTCCTTGATCCCGCCAATACCGGACCAATCATCGCGAATATTCCTCTACCCAACCTGGGGCATTCATACTTCGGCACGTCCCCCTCGCCTATTTTTTGGCACGAAGAATTGATCAAGGTTGACGATCAAATCGATTCCAAACTTCGCGCCAGTGTCCGCTTCATTCATGATTCGTGGACGCAAAACTTTCCCATCTCTCCGTGGACGAATACCACCACGAACGTTCCGGCCATCGGTGGAACCCTTCAGGGCCCGGGCATCAGCCTCGTTACCACCCTGACAGCTACGCTTTCCCCGACGCTCCTGAATGAATTTGTATTCAGCTACGCGGGCAATCACCTGCATCTTTTCAACACTGGAACCGCGTGGCAGCGCCCCGCGAGCATGACGATGACAGGAATTTTCGAAAATGGTTTCAACGGAACGATTCCATCCTTCGGCATCGGAGGCCCCGGCAACTTCAACGACAGCATTGACACCGGTTATTTGCCTTGGAGTAATTCCAATCCGGTCTATAGCTTCCACGACAACATGACGAAGATCATCGGCCGACACAACTTGCAATTCGGAGGCTACTTCGCCGCCGTAGAAAAAAATGAGCCCGCTGAAGAAGAGCCGAACGGCAGCCTGGGCTTCTATTCGAATCCGAACACTTTCTACAACCAGCAAAATGCTTCAGGCGGTCCTTATTCGAGCACCGGCAACGGCTTCGCGGATTTGCTGGTCGGTTACATCAACACCTTTGCCCAACCCAATCAAAACTTAAAGTATTACAACCGCTACAAGGTCTTCGAACCCTATTTGCAGGACGATTGGCGTGCCACGAAAAAGCTAACCCTGAACCTGGGACTTCGTGTCAGCCTCTACGGCAGCTATTACGAGCGTTACGGACGCGCTTACAATTTCGATCCCAGCACCTACGTCGCCGCGGATGCTCCCACGGTCGACCCCAACAACGGAACTCTCGACTTCGCTCCCGGGCAAAGCGTTTACAACATGACGGGCATGGTGCACTGCGGCTACAACGGAGTTCACAGCAGTTGCATGTCCGGGCACTTATTCAATCCCGCGCCCAGAATCGGATTCGCCTACGATCCGATTGGAGACGGCAAAACCGCCATCCGCGCCGGTTACGGAATCTTCTTCGAACACGCCAACGGCAACGACGCCAACACCGAATCGCTCGAAGGCAATCCTCCCGGCATCATTGCCCCAGTTCAGTTTTATATTTCCGGATACACCAACATCGGAGGGATGTCCTCCAGCGGTCAGTCCTTGTTATTTCCCCTGGGTGGCGGCGTCAGCCAGCTGACTTCCATCACCACGAAGACGCAGTGGCCCTATGTCCAGCAATATCATCTCGATATTCAACGCGATTTAGCCCGCAACACTTTGTTGACGGTTGCTTACGTCGGCAGCAAGGGAACTCATCTCTCCCAACAACTCGATCGCAATCAGATCTATCCGACACCCGCCTCGCAAAATCCTTTTCCCGCCGGACAAATCATCACGAGCGATATCTGCAACAATCTGGTCCTGCCAAGCGGAGCGCCCGTTCTCGGCCAGGCCCTTGTAAATCTCAATGTCGCTTGCGGCAACGTAAATCCCGACCTTTACCGCCCCTACCAGGGCTACGACTCCATCTACGGAATCGTTGGCGGAGCCAACTCTGAGTACAACGCTTTCCAAGTCGCTGGCCGACACAACGCCGGGGGCCTGCAACTTACCCTCGCTTACACCTACAGCCATTCCATCGACAACTCTTCGGACCGTTACGACAGCTCCTTCGTCAACTCCTACGATCTCGCTTCCTATCGCGCCAGTTCCAACTTCGATCAGCGCCACATCTTTACTGTCAGCTACATCTATGATCTGCCCATCCTTCGGCACGCTACAGGCGTCAAGAAATCCATGCTCGGTGGCTGGCAACTCTCCGGCATTACGACCGCGCAGACCGGAGAGCCCTTCAGTGTCATCAACGGGGGGACCTATGACAATGCCGGAGTCGGCAATAACGTCGGCTCTGGGTCCTACGCCGACCTCGTCGGCAATCCCCACGGCCCCAAGCCTGAGTTCAATGGAGTGCCCGGAGTGCCGTACGGTCCGTTGCTCTTTAATCCCGCCGCCTACTCGCAGCCAACCGGCCTTACCTTCGGCGACTCTGTCCGCAACTCCTTAAATGCTCCCGGGCGACTCAACTTCGATATGGGATTGTTCAAGCACTTTCCGGTAAGGGAATCGATGGCGCTCGAATTCCGCGCCGAAGCCTTCAACATCTTTAATCACCCTCAATGGACTGGCGTAAACAACACCTCTTGCGGATTGGAAGTCAACTCCGGTGCCAACGATTGCGTCAACGGCGATGACGTGGGCGACGCCCCCAACAACTTCCTTCATCCGCAAGGTGCCCACAACGGCCGCATCGCCGAGTTCGGGCTGAAGTTTATCTTCTGAGGTGAGTTAGCTACTGAAGGTATTGGAGGCTTCGCCTCAGGCGTCCAGTTGCAATGTCCGATAACAGGTATTATGTAAAGTCGAGTGACGGCCCCGTCAGGCGATTAGCTCCACCGCTCCCACTGGCGCAATCTGCATGATCCCACGGTCCAGCGTAGCCAGCTGCCCCCGATTCCGAATCGCCAGTGCGACCAGGTACGCGTCTGTGATTTGTCGATGACCTGTGAGTGTCACCTCGAACTTCTCCAGCGACTCGATCAGAGGTATGGAATCTGCCCAGAACTGATGTCCCGGAAGCTCCAGATTGCGTCGAAGAACTTCTAGCGCACCATTAATGGTCAAGGCACTGCCAGAAAAACTGGGGTTCGACAATGTGCGCACCAGTGCCGCCTGTGTCATCGGACACGTCGCCCATCCATCGCTGCCGCGCTGAGCGAACCAGCGGCTAGCCCGACCATTTGCCGAATGGTCCGGCCACGCTAACGCAATGAGCACATTCGCGTCGAGCAGATAGCCCGGCACTAAAGCTCATCCTCCAGCAGTCGCTTTACATGTTCCGTGGTGACTTTCTTGCCACCCTTCGGCAGCACCACCCTCCAGAAACCGTCCACCAACTCCATCGGCACGGGCGCACTCGCGCCCTTTCGGACCAGCTCGGAAGCAGCCTTTCCCAAGGCCACTGAGCGGGCCTCGGAGTATTCCCGCACAATTTTCAGGGCGTCATCATCTAGATTAAGGGTGGTGCGCATGGTGATATTATGATGTCAGGTAGGCCTATCTGATGTCAACTAATAATGATTAGCATCATTCGTCCAACGATCAGCACCAATTCCCTTCTTCTTTGGACATGTAACCTGGCGGTTACATCTTGTACTTGCCCAAATCCTCGTCGTTCAACCCTTCCAGATACTTGCGCAGTTCCTCAGCGCTCACGCGGTCTGACATATTCGCCGCCTGCTTCGAATTCTTCAGCACAAGCTCATCCACGAAGATCGGACAATCCACCCGCAACGCCAGGGCTAGCGCATCCGAAGGTCGTGAGTCCACGCTAATGACCTCGCCGTTCCGCTCCATCCAAATAACCGCGTAGAACGTGTCCTCGCGCAGTTCCGTGACTACGACCTTGTGTACCTGCGCCTCCAGACCGGTCAACACGTTCTTGATCAGGTCGTGCGTCATCGGCCGCGGCGTATTCACCTTTTCCATCTCCAGCGCAATCGCATTCGCCTCATAAACCCCCACCCAGATCGGCAGCACCGACTCTCCTGCCACATCCTTCAAAATCACAATCGGCGTGTTCGTTACCGGATCCATTAAAAGTCCGCGGATTGTCATCTCTAATTCCATGAGGAGCTCCTGAGCTACCTTCTACACGCAAACTCTCGATATGTAGTGCAACCTAAGTTCGAGCGAAATCGTTTCCTTAAGATTTTTTATATCACTAACTCCCCTAGGAGGCTGTTGGGAAAGCTTTGGGTTGCTCTTACTTTGACGTAACTTCCCACTTGAGGAACGGACGAGTCGGGAGCGGCAAAATTGAGCGTCTTGTTGTGCGAGGTGCGGCCAATCCATTGTTTCCGGGCCTCGTTTTTCCCTTCAACCATTACTTCCAATTCGCTACCTATATATTTCTTGTATCGAATGATCTGTATGTCTTTCTGATGCGACATGATGACTTCGAGGCGACGAGCTTTTTCTTGATCCGGAATGGCATCTTCTAATGCGAGCGACGGAGTGTTCGGACGCGGGGAGTATTTGAAGGTGAATACCGCGTCGTAGCCGACCTCATCCAATAATGACAAAGTGTCGGCAAAGTCCTGTTCGGTTTCGCCCGGAAACCCGACGATGATGTCGCTGGTGATACTAAGGGGACGCTTGGCGGACTTCATCCAGGAGATACGTTCGAGGTATTGATCGCGCGTGTAAAGGCGCTGCATCGCCGCGAGGACGCGGTCCGATCCGCTTTGTACCGGCAAATGTACATGATCGCAAAGGGTTGGGACGGCGTCGATGGCGTCGATAATATCGCGTCCAAAGTCGCGTGGGTGCGAAGTGGTAAAGCGTACGCGCCGGATGCCGGGAACTTCGCCCACAGAGGCAAGTAACTCGGCGAACGTTTTCTTTCCCCCCGGCTTCCCTGCCGGATCTTTATAGGAATTCACGTTCTGGCCAAGCAATTGGATCTCGGTATAGCCGAGATCGGCCATCTGGCGGGCTTCGGCGAGTACCGAGTCCGATGTCCGGCTGCGTTCTTTTCCCCGCGTGAACGGAACCACGCAATAGGCGCAAAATTTATCGCAGCCTTCGATGATGGTGATATATCCGCGATGGGGATTGGTGCGGGCCGTAAATTCGGTTTCGAAGCAGGCGTCGGTTTCGCGATCGTCCAGTCCGGTGATCCGGACAAGATTCGCCAGTTCCGCCTTTCGGCCTGCCGGCTTCGGCGCTTCTATTTGCGCGTTCTCCAACTCAGCAAGCATCTGCGGCAGATTGCGATAGCTGGCCGATCCGCAGACCAGCGAAACATGAGGTGCGCGCTCGAAAATCTTCTCGCCTTCCTGCTGGGCTACGCAGCCAAGCACGCCGAACCTCTTGCCTTGCTTCAGAAGTTTCTTGTAGTCATTCAGTCGATTGAAAACTTTCTGCTCCGCTTTATCGCGGATCGAGCAGGTATTGTAGAGAATCAAGTCGGCTTGCTCGACCGTTTGCACCTGCTCGTATCCCTCGTGGACGAGCGTACCAATGACCTTTTCGGAGTCATGCACATTCATCTGGCAGCCGAAGGTCTCGAGATAGAACGTCTTGCCGGGAACAGCTGACATTGTCACAGTATAAACCCGAAGCTAAGCAACGTGGCTCTCGCGAAGGGAGGCGACATTACCCGACAGCGTTGGGTGAATGGTTGAGTGCCCGGCGCCGCGTGATCCGCGAATCACGTAAAATCCCTTCATGCCCTCTCGCGTCCACGGTCACGAAACCCGCTACCTGAAGCTGCAAAAGAATAACTGCTTCGTCTGCGGCCAAAACAATCCTGACGGCATGCGCCTGAAATTCGTCCTCGATGAAGAACGTCAAACTTTCGTCTGCCGATTCCGTCTCAGCAAGCGCTACACCGGGCCTCCCGGCCACTGCCACGGGGGCGTCATCGCCTGCATTCTCGACGACGCCATGGGCAAAGTAAACAAGCTCCGCCAGGTAGTTGCACTTACGCGGGAGATGACGGTCGAGTATCTCAAACCCGTCCCGCTTCACAAACCTCTCCGCGTCGAAGGCCGTGAAGTCGAAGTTCACGGCCGAAAACACATCAACACCGCCGAAATCCTGAACGAAAAAGACGAAGTTCTTGCCCGCAGCCGCGGCACCTTCATCGCCATCGACCCCGCACAAATGTTCGCCAAGTACGTCGAACGCTAAATAAATGCCCCCGATGAAGATTTGTAGTCTTGGCCTCGTAGTCGAAACGGAGATACCGCGAATCGCCGCCCGGCTGTAAAATATCTAAGTAGTATCAACCGTTCCAGAAAAGAGCCCACCATGTCTCAAAACAACGGCAGCAACTCCACCTCCCTTCGCCTGAAAACCGGCCTCGCCGAGATGTTAAAAGGCGGCGTAGTTATGGACGTGACGAATGCGGAGCAGGCGTCTATTGCGGAAAGGGCTGGAGCCGTCGCGGTGATGGCGCTTGAGAGGGTGCCTGCGCAGATTCGCGCGGAGGGCGGGGTGGCGCGGATGGCTTCGCCGAAGAAGATCCGCGAGATCATGGCTACTGTGTCCATCCCGGTGATGGCGAAGTGCCGGATTGGGCATTTTGCTGAGGCGCAAATCTTGCAGGAGCTTGGCGTCGATTACATTGATGAGTCCGAAGTGCTGACTCCGGCGGACGAAGCTCATCATGTGGATAAGCATGCGTTCAAAGTTCCGTTTGTTTGCGGCGCGCGGAATCTGGGCGAAGCTCTGCGACGCATCGCCGAGGGCGCGGCTATGATCCGCACCAAAGGCGAGGCTGGCACGGGAGACGTTGTGCACGCGGTCAAGCACATCCGCCAGATCGTGCAGGAGATGCGGATCCTCACCGTCCTGGGCGAAGAAGAACTTTATGCCAAAGCCAAAGAGCACGGCGCGCCCTACGAACTCATCAAGATGGTCGCGAAAACCGGCAAGCTGCCGGTGCCAAATTTCTCCGCTGGAGGGATTGCCACGCCCGCCGATGCGAGCCTCGTCATGCAACTTGGAGCCGAAGCGGTGTTCGTGGGCAGCGGTATCTTCATGAAAGATAGCACCACGTTTGCCGACCCCGCCGAAGCCGAAAAGCGCGCCCGTGCCATCGTTAAGGCTGCTACGCATTTCAATGACCCTAAAGTATTACTTGAAGTCAGCGAAGACCTGCAGGGAGCGATGAAAGGTCTGGCCGTTGCGGGGATGGATGAGGCGCAGATGCTGCAGACTCGGGGCTGGTAAGGGGTCACTAGCTTCGCGCACGCTCCTTCGGGCATGAGGCATCGCTCATGTTTCAAGTTGGCGACGCCGCCCCTAACCATCGCGGCAGCCCATCCATTACAATTCCACCGGACGAGATTCCCATGCCAATCGATGCAATGCAGGGCTGGAGCAGCTTCTTCGCCGGCCAACTAGGAGCGGCCGCGGCGCTCACTGGACTGTTGTTCGTGGCGGTCTCCATTAACCTGGCTAGAATTCTGCAGTTTTCGCATCTGCCCACGCGCGCTGCGGAGACATTGCTCGCGCTTGTGTCTGTACTTGTGGTCTGCACATTCGCATTGATTCCACGCCAAAGCGCCCAAGCCTACGGATTCGAGATTGGCGCAACCGGCCTGATCTTTTGGGCTCTGTCTACCCGCTCGCTGATTCGTTCGAGAAAATTTGACCGTCAGTATGTACGGTTCACGACGCGCTTCGTTTTGACTCAGCTTCCCGCATTGCCCTTTGTAATCGCAGGGGCATTGCTGATCGCCGGCCGATTTTCAGGCGTCTACTGGATCGTCCCCGGCATCCTGCTCTCGTTCGCCGCCGGCATCTTCGGCGCCTGGGTGCTTCTGGTGGAAATCCAACGCTAATCGCATCAAATTTGCGTCCTCCCGAACTCCAGTAAAATCGAACCTGCATGAGAATCGGAGTCCTAGCTTTGCAGGGTGATTTCGATGCCCACCGCAGGCGGCTCGAAGAGCTGGGGGCCGAAGTCGTGCTGGTGAAAAAGCCAGAACAACTTGACTCCGTCGATGGCCTCGTCATCCCAGGCGGAGAATCGGGCACATTTCTCAAGCTGCTCGGCGAAGAAGGCTTCGAAAAACTAAAAAAGTTCGTTCGCCTGAAGCCAACTTTCGGGACCTGCGCCGGAGCAATCCTGCTGGCGGCGGAAGTGGAAAATCCAAAGCAGCAAGGGCTTGGGGCCATTGATATTGGAATCCGCCGCAATGCCTATGGGCGACAGATCGACAGCTCGATCCGAGAAGGTAAATTTGTCAGCGGTCTCAACCGTGAGCTTGCCCGACTTCCGCTGGAAATGGTTTTCATCCGCGCGCCAAAAATCGAGCGCGTCGGCGCCGCCGTCGAAGTGATCGCGACCGAAGGGAAAGACGATGATCCGGTCGCCGTGCGCGAGGGAAACGTAATGGCAGCAACCTTTCATCCTGAACTATCCGATGACACCCGCCTTCACCAGGCGTTTCTCGACTTATGTCGGAACAAGAATGTTGCCGATCACAGGTGACGTCGCTGGTGAATGGTCTAGGTGGACGCTTGCTCTATTGTTGTATCCCGCCAACTCACGTAGGGAAAGCAGTCGACTCTGCGTCAAGAAAAGGTAAGATTTCTTCCTTTTCAACATTCAACCCCAACGCCGTTCTTTACATGTCCTACCCAACATGTCCGACCCAACGTGCCGAAACTTAATGTTTCTTTCCGGCAATTGCTGTATATATATCCGTTTTGTAAATATCTGAATTGGAGCACCACTTGAAATCGAGATTACAAAGAATCGCAGATTTATCGCTGATGGCCTTCATGCTGTTGTTTGCGGCGACTGGCGTGACCTTTGCTCAGGAGCAGGATCGGGATGCGGATAAGACGGCGGTACCCGCGCCCGCGGCGAAGGTGACCTCCAGGAAAGATCAGACGAAGAAAACGCCCGATATGAACAAAAAGGAAGAGGAGAAGAAGGGCGGGATAACATCCGACACTTTTTCCGGGCTGAAGTTTCGATCTCTTGGTCCGGCGATGGCTTCGGGGCGAGTGATGTCGATCGCGGTGAATCCGAAGAACAAGTTTGAGTATTACGTGGGCGTAGCGTCGGGCGGAGTGTGGAAGACGGTAAATGACGGGACGACGTGGACTCCGGTGTTCGGTGGCGAGGGATCGTTTTCGATTGGGTGGGTGGCGCTTGATCCGAATGATGCGTCGGTGGTGTGGGCGGGAACAGGCGAGAGCAATTCGCAGCGCAGCGTGGATTATGGCGATGGAATTTACCGGTCGGATGATGGGGGAAAGAGTTGGCAGAATTTAGGGCTAAAGAAGTCGGAGCACATTGGGCGAGTGGTGGTCGATCCGCGGGATTCAAAGGTGGTGTATGTGGCGGCGGAGGGGCCGCTGTGGGGGCCCGGCGGGGATCGCGGATTATACAAGTCGGCGGATGGGGGAAAGAGTTGGAAAGCGGTACTGACCGTCAGCGAGAACACGGGCGTGGCGGATGTGGCGATCGACCCGGCAAATCCGGACATTGTTTACGCGGCGTCCTATCAGCGGCGGCGGCATGTTTTTACATTGATCGATGGTGGGCCGGAGAGCGCGATTTATAAGTCGACCGATGCTGGGGCAACTTGGAACAAGTTGAAATCCGGACTACCGACGGTAGATATGGGACGAATCGGGCTGGCGGTTTCGCCGGTAGATCCGAATGTGGTGTACGCGACGATCGAAGCGACGGATGAGAAGGGCGGAATTTTCCGGTCGAATGATCGTGGCGCGACCTGGGAGAAGCGCAATGAATTCGATGTGGGAGCGATGTATTACGCGCGGGTGGCGTGCGATCCGAAGAATGTGGATCGGATATGGGTAATGAATGTCTCACTGCGTGAGTCGCTCGACGGCGGCAAAACCTTGCACAAGATAAACGAAGTGAATCATCACGGCGACAATCATGCGATCTGGGTCGATCCTGAGGATACGAAGCATTGGCTGCTGGGGTCGGATGGCGGGATGTACGAGACCTGGGATGATGCGAAGAGTTGGGAGTTCAAGGCGAATCTGCCGACCATGCAGTTTTACGACGTGGCGGTGGATAATGCGCTTCCCTTCTATGACGTTTGCGGAGGGACGCAGGATAACTTTTCGTGGTGCGGTCCGTCACGAACGCGGAACGTGAACGGAATCATGAATTCGGATTGGTTCGTGACGACCGGCGGGGATGGATTTCGGTCGGTGGTGGACCCGGTGGATGCGAATACGATTTATTCGGAGTCGCAGTATGGCGTGCTGGTGCGATATGACAAGGCTACGGGGCAGGAGTTGGCGTTGCAGCCGCTGGAGGGTAAGGGCGAGCCGCCACTGCGGTGGAATTGGGATTCACCGGTAATTATCTCTCCGCATTCGCATACGCGGTTGTATTTTGCCGCGAACAGATTATTTCGCAGCGACGATCGCGGAGATTCCTGGAAAGAGATTAGCGGCGATCTGACGAGGCAGTTGGATCGAAATAAATTGCCGGTGATGGGAAAAGTTTGGTATCCGGACGCGGTGGCGAAGAACCAGTCGACTTCGTTTTATGGAAACATTGTGGCCTTGTCGGAGTCGCCGAAAAAAGAAGGGTTGATTTATGCAGGGACGGATGATGGGTTGATTCAGGGGACCGGCGATGGCGGACAGTCTTGGACGAAGTACGAGAAGTTTGCGGGTGTGCCGGAGATGACTTATGTGAGCCGCTTAGTTGCGTCGGCGCATGAGGAGAATACGGTGTATGCGGCGTTCGACAATCATAAGAATGATGACTTCAAACCTTACCTTTTGAAGTCAACCGATGCGGGAAAAACGTGGGTTTCAATTGCGGGGAATCTGCCGGAGAAGGGCTCTGTGCTGGCGTTTGCGGAAGATCCGGTGAATGCGAATTTGTTGTTTGCGGGGACGGAGTTTGGAGCGTTCTTCACGATTGATGCAGGGGCGCATTGGGTGCAGTTAAAAGGTGGGCTACCGACGATTGCGGTTCGGGATATGGCGATCCAGGCACGAGAGGGCGATTTAGTGATTGCGACGTTCGGCCGCGGATTTTATGTATTGGATGATCTTTCGGTACTGCGGCAGATCAAGGCTGAGGCTTTGGAGCAGGCAGCAGCGGTGCTCCCGGTGAAAGATGCGTTGATGTATATCGAGCGGCATCCGCTGGGTTTGCCTAAAAAAGGATTTCAGGGGGATGCATTTTTTACAGCCGAGAATCCTCCGTACGGCGCTGTGTTTACGGCATTTTTGAAAGAGAAATTGCTGACGAGGAAAGAAAAGCGGCAAGAGACGGAGAAAGAAGCGGCGAAGAAGAATCAGACGCTGCCCTATCCGACAAACGAGGAGTTGCGAGCGGAGGCGCTGGAGCGCAAGCCGGAAGTGTATTTCATGGTATATGACGAAACGGGTGCGGCGATACGTCGCGTGGAAGGCAGTATTGAAGCTGGATTCCAGCGGACTGCGTAGGATTTGCGCTATCCAGTGGTGGCGCTAACGGAGCACCCCGAGGAAAACGAGGATTTCCCGCCGGCAACGGCGGAAGGGACGCTGGTGTTGCCGGGGAATTACTCAGTGCGAGCTTTCCAGAATGTGGATGGAGCGATAACGGAATTGGGAACGCCTCAGAATTTTAAAGTGATGACCGAAGGGCAAGGCTCCATGCCTGCCGGAGATTTGGCGGCCCGGGAGGAATTTCATCGCAAGGTAGCGAGGTTTTATCGCGCGGTTTCTGGAGCGCTGCATACCGCTGACGATGTGGAGGCGCGGCTGAAATCGATTCGCGAGGCGGTGCGAGATACTCCGGCGGCCGAAAAGGAGTTGGATGAAGAGGCGGATGCAATTGAACGTAGCGATCGCTTGATCCTGCGAGCGCTACGAGGCGATGCGGAGTTGCAGAAGCTAAACGAGCCGGTGCCGTCGTCCATTAAGGACCGGGTAGAGGGCATTATGGAGGGGGAACGGTTTTCGCTCTCGCCGCCGACGCCGAATCACATCAGGGATTACAACATTGCGGTGAAGGAGTTTGGCGGCGAGCTTGCGAAGCTTCGTACGCTGGTTGAGGTTGATTTGGTGAAGTTGGAGAAAGATATGGAGGCTGCGGGGGCGCCGTGGACGCCGGGGAGAGTGCCGGAGTGGAGTGAGAAATGAAGGATGTGCGACAGAGTGAAGAAAAATCTTTAATGCAGAAGCTCACAGAGTTAACACGCAACGGCCGAGCAGCCAGCGCATTTTAATTTTGCAGAAAGTGGCTTGCTTTTTTGTGGATTAGTTGTGGTACACTCGCCGCCGACTGTTGCTTTCGCTGTGGGCGAGGGTAATGGCCGGGGGGAAATCGTCCGCGTCGCTTCTTAATTCTAGAGAGGACTGGGGAATGGGCCTCGCGCTAATGGCGGTGATCTGGCTGATCACGCTCGCCAGCACTTACTTTTTCGTAGCCAAGACCTGGTGGTTGCCGATCGGGGCAGCCGAAGCCGCACGCTTCATCGATGGACAGTTCGCACTGACATTTGTGCTGATGGGAATTGTTTTTCTGGCGGCGCAACTTTCCCTTGGATATATCGTCTGGCGCTACCGGCAGCAACCTTCTTCTCCTCCAGTGAAGTATTCGCACGGCAATACAAAATTGGAAATTATCTGGACCGTGCTCACCACGATTCTGTTTGTCGGATTAAATCTGATGGGCAGCAGAGTGTGGGCGAGCCAGCGTTTCGATCAGGCAGGACCGGGCGCGGTGCAGGTGGAAGTGACCGGAATGCAATTTGCCTGGTACTTCCGGTATCCCGGGCCGGATGGAAAATACGGAGCGACGAGTCCGAAGCTGATGGACCCATCGGCGGGCGGCGAGGCGGCGGTGGGGCTGAATCCTTCCGACCCGGCGGCTAAGGACGATGTGGTCACGGGAACCATGTACTTGCCGGTGAATCGCGAAGTGGACGTGAGTTTGCGGGCGGTGGATGTGATCCACAGTTTTTTTGTGCCGTCGCTGCGGTTCAAGCAGGACGCGGTTCCAGGATTGAATATTCACATGCACTTTACGCCGACAGCGATTGGGGAATATGAGATCGTGTGCGCGGAGCTTTGCGGTCTGGGACATTACAAAATGCACGGCATGGTACATGTAGTGAGCCAGGAAGATTTCGACAAATGGATAGCAGGACGGGAGGCGGAGAAACAATAACATGGCTACTCCGGTTACGGTTCATGCGCACGCGGCTCCTCAGGGATTTATCCGAAAATATATTTTCAGCCTCGATCACAAAGTTATCGGCATTCAATATTTCTTTCTGGCGCTCACGGCGGTTTGGGTGGGGATGTTTTTGTCGCTGCTGATGCGGCTGCACTTGGTTTGGCCGAATGCGGTGCTACCGCTGGTGGGCACGATCAAGCCAGAGACATATCTCAGCCTGCTGACGATGCATGGCACGATCATGGTTTTTTTCGTGCTGACAACGGCGCCGCAGGGCGGGTTTGGAAATTATTTTCTGCCGATTCAGATTGGCGCACCGGATATGGCATTTCCGGTGCTGAACATGCTTTCGTTTTGGACGACGTTTGTGGCATTCGTGGTGATGATCTGCGCGTTTTTTGTGACCGGCGGCGCGCCGCTGCACGGATGGACGGGTTATGCTCCGCTGAGCGCGCTGCCATCGGCTGGCCCGGGTGAACAGCTGGGCGCGGATTTGTGGATTACAAGCATTGCGATTTTCTGTATTGCGTCGCTGATGGGAGCGCTGAACTTTATTACGACGACGCTGGATATGCGCGCGAGGGGCATGACGATGATGCGCATGCCGCTGACGGTATGGTCCTGGTTTATAACGGCGATTCTTGGTCTGCTGGCGTTTGGGGTACTGCTATCGGCGGGAATTTTACTATTGATGGATCGGAACATGGGGACCAGTTTTTATGTTCCGCTGGTGGTGGTGAATGGGCAGATCATGGGACACAGAGGCGGATCGCCTCTGTTGTGGCAGCATCTGTTCTGGTTCTTCGGGCATCCGGAGGTTTACATCGCAATTCTGCCGGGGATGGGCGTGACGTCGCAAATTCTCTCGACGTTCTCGCGCAAGCCGATCTTTGGATATAAAGCCATGGTTTACGCGATGCTGGCGATCGGTTTTCTTGGATTCATGGTGTGGGGCCACCACATGTTCATGAGCGGCATGAGTCCGTATTCCGCGTTTGCTTTCTCGATTTTGACGATGTGCATTGGAGTGCCTTCCGCGATTAAGACATTCAACTGGCTTGGCACGATGTATAGAGGGCACATTCGGTTTCAGACGCCGATGCTGTATGCGATCGGATTTGTTTCGCTTTTCGTTTCGGGTGGTTTGAGTGGGCCGTTCCTGGCGCAACCGGTGCTCGACATTCAGTTGCACGATACATATTTCGTAGTGGGTCACTTCCATTTAATTATGGGAGTGGCGGCGATCTTTGGAATGTTTGCGGCGACTTATTACTGGTTTCCGAAGATGTTTGGGCGCATGATGAATGAGACGTGGGGACGAGTTCACTTCTTTCTTACCCTCACGGGAACGTATGCGATTTTTATGCCAATGCATTATTTGGGTATTGCCGGGGGGACGCGGCGGTATTCGCAGTATACGGAAGTGGCGTATCTGCAAAAGCTGATGCCGATTCATCAGTTTATGACTTATGCGGCGATCATCACGATTGCTGCGCAGTTTATTTTCGTGATCAATCTATTCTGGAGCATGTTCAAAGGGCCGAAGGCGAGCGACAATCCCTGGGAGGCTACAACGCTGGAGTGGACGACGACCACGCCTCCGCCGCACGATAATTTCGGAGGAAGAACGCCGGTGGTGAATCACGGACCGTACGAGTACGGAGTTCCGGGAGCGCCGAAGGATTACGTGATGCAGACTGATCCGGCAACAAGTTCGACGCACTAAAGCATCTCAGTTAATCATGGCAACGTATAGTCCAAGCGCTCCAGTAACCGGGTTGGGCCGAGGCGGAGATGTTCCACTTCCGCCGACGGGTGGCGATGGCGGCGACAATTCCGGATCAAACTTTCCGAATTATGGTGCGCGGTTGCGGCGGGCGCGGCTGGGCCTGATCTGTGGAATCGCGACGGTCAGCATGGTTTTTATTTCGCTGACCAGCGCTTATGTGGTGCGTCAGGGATTGCCGACCTATGATGGAGCGACGAATTCCTACGTCCGCGACTGGGGGCTGGTGCAATTGCCCTGGCTGTTGCTGGGCATTAACACTGCCCTGCTGCTGGTCAGCAGTTTGACCATGGAGCTTGCGCGGCGCGATATTACGCGCCGGACGGCGCTGGCACCGCTGAAATCAATTCCTGGGATTGCGATCGAGGATGGGAGAAGTTTCCCGTGGCTGGGTGTGACGGTGCTGCTGGGTTTTGGATTTCTAGTGGGACAGTGGATGGCGTGGGGCGAACTGAAGGCTCGCGGATTTTTTATCGATACCAACCCTGACAGTTCTTTCGTTTATTTGTTGACCGCGGCCCACGCGGTGCATTTGGCGGGAGGGTTAGCGGCGCTCATTTGGGCGTCAATCACTTCTCTGCTGCACCGGCCGATTGAAGGACGCCGGATTGTGGTGGATGTTGCGGCCTGGTACTGGCACTTTATGGCGGTATTGTGGATTTATGTTTTTGCTCTGTTAACTTTCGCGCGATAACGAAAGGGGACATTCGAGAATGGCTGAAGCCACGCTGCAGCACGACGCCGCTGCCGTTCATGGACTGGCGGGCGAGTACGAAGCTCCGCTGTTTGGCGCGTATTCCAAAAAAGTTGGAATGTGGTTATTCCTGGCCTCCGATTCCCTGACCTTCGGGGCTCTCCTGTTTGCCTTCAGTTACAACCGGATTTCGAATCCGGCGTGGCCCACGCCATTTGGGAAAGAAAGCATCGCAAACGCCACGTTGATGACGGGGTGTTTGCTCTCTAGTTCTCTCACCATGGTGCTGGGCGTGCTGGCGGCGAGGCGTGGCGATAAAACTTGGACACTGAACTGGCTGCTTGCGACCATGGCGTTTGGAACGGCGTTCCTGGTTCTGCATGGCCTGGAGTGGACCCGACTGATCGACCATGGGATGACGCCGTTTGGGAATCCGTGGGAACCCGGGGTTCCGCAGTTTGGCGGAACATTCTTCACCTTGACCGGGATGCACATGCTGCACGTCACGATCGGCGTGATCTATTTGGGAGTGGTGGCATTACGTAAGAAATTCCTCCCGATCCTGGCGGTGATTTGGATTGGCGGATATTTCCTAATCCCATCCAATAATATTTTTCATTACGGGATTCACGCGCTGGGGATTGGGCTGATCGTATCGGCGTTGATTCTTTTTCTGAAGCCGAAGATTTATGACGCACAGGATATTGAAGTCTCGGGTTTGTACTGGCACTTCGTCGATCTGGTATGGATGTTTATCATGCCGCTGGTTTATTTGATGTCGACAAAGATCTAGACAAGGCGGTACGTGCAGATGAGTTACAGGTTCCATCAAGCAACGAATGGCTTAGAACGATACTACGTCGACGGAGACTACGATGCACGATGTGGCGGCGCACGACGATAGCAAGGGACAGTATTTTTGGGTATGGGGCGCACTGCTGATTCTGACGGCGATGGAGGTGGCGCTCGCCTACAACCAAGTGTTTCAGCCAGTTGCAATGCTTCAAGTGTTGCTGGGGTTATCGATCGTTAAGTCGGCGCTGATTGTTGCGTATTTCATGCACTTGAAGTTTGAAAGCGCGCTCATGCGCTGGATGCTAGTGATTTCAGTGATTGGCTTATTTGCCATTATGTATTTCTTTTTCTTTCCGGACGCGGGGCGCATCCTACGGCTGGGAGTGAGATAGGAAGAGGGTAATGAGGTTTGTTCATCAGAAATTGCGGCGATTGGCACTCGTGGGCGTGTTGAGCCTCTCGACGATGCCAGCTTTCGCGCAGGGATGCGCGATGTGTAATGCGGTAGCAAGGAGCACGCCGAAGGAGGGTCAAAGGGCCCTGAACCGAGCCATTATGGTGATGCTGATTCCGCCGATCGGAATTATGGTCTTCGGCGTTGGATTGGCCTTCCGCTATGGCAAGCGCCGGGACGAGGATCAGGAACGCAATCCGCAGTTGTAGAAGATTTAATCTTCCCCACGGGGAGAGCCTTCAGGCCGCTGCCGCAGTTGCCGTAACCGCCAACGTTTCCCGCATTGAAATAGGTCGATCTTGCAGCATCGCGGCTTCTGAGGCTCCAGTTTGGCGCAACACCTCATACGCCCACTCCGTCTTTTCCCTCGCCTGGCACGAAACGTAAATCAGGACGCCGACCTGACGAAGCTGGCTCTCAAATCGATCCGCCTGGTCGTCTGAGAATCCCAAGCCAGCTAACACCCGGGTGTTACCACAGATAGCTGGAGTATCGCGGGCTACCATCAGGGCGTGGAAGAACGCCTGGGAACGGATGAAAAAACCGACCGTTGGAATCAGGACAGCTCCGAATTTGGAGAGCCATCCGATAACCCCGGCGGTGGCTGCGTTCGAACCGGTATCGGAAGTGAAAATGCTGGCATCCCGAACTACGGCCGCAATGGGGTGTGTCGGAGACAACATCATGCAGATGTCCTCGTTGTCGAATCCGGCCTGATTCAGCGTATTGATTACGTCACTGAGGGTGACTTCCTGAGAGTACATTCCGTACGCAGCGGCGGCATTCAGAGGCATTTGAATCTCCGTGGGGGCGAAGGGTGAACTACTGTGAACGTCGAACCGGATTCACTGAGGTTACGTTGGAATTGGGATGTTGGAACTCGGGTAGATTCCGTATTTTTGATCTAAGGCACGATGACCAAGCGCTAGGCCGCCGAAATCGCACAAGTTGCGTACGCTCTATAATAGAGGATTCGGTAGTACTCGCTGAGGCTGGCTGGAAGCGACATGGCTGATCTAGTTTCGGCTGGATGCGCTAATCGACTGAATTATCTGATGTCTATCCAAAATAACGAAAACATTGTGGTTCACGGAGCGCGGGTTCATAACCTCAAAAACATCGATTTTGAGGTTGGCCACAACGCGCTGACGGTGGTTACCGGAGTTTCGGGGTCAGGAAAGTCTTCCCTCGCCTTCGACACGATTTACGCGGAAGGCCAGCGGCGGTACGTGGAGTCACTTTCGGCTTATGCGAGGCAGTTTCTGGAGCGGATCGAGAAACCGGATACGGATTCGATCGACGGAATTGCTCCGGCTGTGGCGATCCGGCAGAAGAACAGCACACGCAATCCCCGGTCGACCGTGGGAACGGCGACGGAAATCTATGACTATCTGAGACTGTTGTTCGCTCGGGTGGGGCGAACTTATTGCGCGAACTGCGGACTCCAGGTAAAGAAAGATACCGTCGATGAAGTGGCGGATGCAGTGCTGGCGCTTGGACCAGAGACGCGGGTACAGGTGTTATTTCCGTTGCAGACGGCTATCCCTGCGGCTGAGCCGGTAAAAAAGACAGTTCGCGGGCGAAAATCCGGCAAGAAAAGCGCTGGGCGCGACTCGGGATTGACCGAGCAGATTAAGACTCGCCTCTTTGATTTGCGAAAAGGTGGATTCAACCGTCTCTTTCAGGCCGGGGAGGTGTTCGAGTTCTCGACTCCGGAATCGCTGTTGGATGTTCGATTCGATGAACCGGTCTTTGTCCTGGTGGATCGGTTAACGGTCTCGGTGGAGGCGCGGACGCGGATTGTGGATGCGATCGAGACCGCGTACCGAGAGTCCGGCGAAGTTATTTTTGATGTGCCGGCGCGCGACGATCAGCCGGGCCGGCAGTTGCGGTTTTCGCATCGATTTGAATGCAAGCATTGCCATCTTCGGTATGAAGAGCCGGAGCCTCGGCTTTTCTCCTTTAATAATCCGTACGGCGCTTGCCCGAAGTGTCAGGGATTTGGAAACACAATTGACTTCGATCTGGACCTGGTTATTCCCGACAAACTGAAATCATTGGGCGAAGGTGCGGTCGATCCGTGGAGCAAGCCGAAATACCGGCCGGTATTCACGGAGATGAAACGGTTCGCGAAACAGGCGGGGATTCCGCTGGACGTGGCGTGGGGCGAATTGGAGGTGGAACAGCGAGAACTCATCCTGAACGGCGAAGGCGAGTTCCTGGGGGTGCGCGGATTTTTCCAGTATCTGGAACGGAAGAAGTACAAACTGCACGTGCGAGTGTTTCTGAGCCGCTATCGCGGTTATGCGATTTGTCCAGATTGTAACGGGGCCCGCCTAAGGCTTGAGGCGCGGCAAGTAAAAATCGAAGGGAGGAATGTTTGCGAAATCTGCGGACTAACCGTGGAGGATGCAGCAAAGTTTTTCGCGGCGGTTCAGTTGAGCGCGGAGGAAGCGGAAATTGCGGAGCGGATTCTTGAGGAGATCCGCGAACGGCTGCGGTTTTTGAACGATGTGGGCTTGGAATATCTGACGCTGGACCGGATGGCTTCGACGTTGTCGGGCGGTGAAGCGCAGAGGATTCAACTCGCCACCTCGCTGGGATCGCGACTGGTGGGTACGTTATATGTGCTGGATGAACCTTCAATCGGGCTGCACAGCCGGGATACCCACCGGCTGATCAAGATCTTGCAGGACCTGCGGGACCTGGGAAATACCATTTTGGTGGTGGAACACGATCCGGAGATTATGCGCATGGCGGATCGTATTTTGGATCTTGGACCGGGAGCGGGAGAGAACGGCGGGAAATTAGTGGCGGCGGGGACCTATGAGGAGATTCTGCATAATCCGGCATCGTTGACGGGCCGCTATCTTTCCGATGATTTGCGGATTCAGATCCCGGCGGTACGAAGACTACCTGGGGCGCGACGAATTTCGATCAAGAATATTCGAGCGAATAATCTCAAGGGCGTGGATATCGAAATTCCTTTGGGGATGCTGGTGGCGATCACGGGAGTTTCGGGGTCGGGAAAATCGACTTTGTTACATCAAGTTCTTTATCAGGCGTTGGCGGAGGCCAAGCAGCAGGCCATGGGAAACTCGGCGCGCGGGTCGGCGACCTGGGCACTTTTGAAGGGAGATGAGTTCATCGACGAGGTGGTGTTGGTGGATCAATCTCCGATTGGGCGAACGCCGCGGTCGAATCCGATCACCTACATCAAGGCGTTCGACGGAATTCGGGATTTGTTCGCGTCCCTTCCCGAGTCGAAGAAGCGGGGATATACCTCGGGACATTTTTCCTTCAACATTCCGGGCGGACGGTGCGAGACCTGCCAGGGCGATGGCACGGTGACGGTGGAAATGCAGTTCCTGGCGGATGTGGAGCTGGTTTGCGAAGAATGCAAAGGGACGCGGTATAAGGCGCAGGTGCTCGAGGTTCGCTACCGGGGGAAGAATATTCATGAAGTATTGAATCTGACGGTGAAGGAGGCGCTGAGGTTTTTTGCCGAAGTGCCGAAAGTGACGGACAAGCTTCGCGCTCTGGAAGAAGTTGGGTTGGGATATTTGCGGTTAGGACAATCGGCGACGACATTGTCCGGCGGCGAAGCACAGCGCATGAAGCTTGCAGCCCACTTGCAGCCGGCTTCGCGAGAGTTGGGACGGACAGGCACGGGTCAGGAGTCTCGCGGGAAACGGCGATTTCTTTACATTTTCGACGAACCTACGACGGGACTGCACTTCGATGACATCAGCAAACTGCTGGCGGCGTTTCGCAGACTGATTGAGGTGGGCGGATCCATCCTTGTGATTGAGCACAATCTAGAAGTGATCAAAACAGCGGACTGGGTAATTGATATGGGTCCGGAGGGCGGAGCCCGAGGCGGTAAAATCGTGGGAGAGGGACCGCCGGAAGCAATTGCGAGACTGGCGGGGTCCTACACCGGACAGTATCTGGCACGCGTCTTGAATGGCCATGGCAACGGAGCCTCGAACCACGATGGTCGCAAGTAGAGTGTGGGGAACCGCCGTGCTGGCCGTGTCCGCATACGCGTTAAATATAGATACGGCTAGAGCACAAACGCCATCGGCACCCAGTTCAGTCTTCGCCCAAGCATCACAGTTGTCACAGTCATCTCCATTGCAATCTTCTCCCTCTCAGTCTTCTCCTCCGCAGCCAGCGCAATCCGAATCAGGCTCTCATCGAAGCCCGCATTACGTACAGGTTCCGGATGATGATTCTCCGGTGCAGCCTGCGGAATTAACGCTGGCCGAAACGGCAATCGAGCAAAAGAAATATGAGGCAGCGGAGCCGCTTCTACGGAAGCTGGTCGAGCGAGATCCCATCAGTTATGAAGCGTGGTTCGATCTCGGCTTTGTGGAAAATGCTTTGGGTAAGGTGGACGAGTCAATTGCGGCTTACCGCAAATCGGTGGCGGCCAAGCCGGATGTTTTCGAGTCGAACCTAAATCTCGGCTTGCAGTTGGCAAAGACTGGGCAGGCCGGGGCGGAGCAGTTCTTGCGAGCTGCCACACGTCTCCGGCCGACCAGCCATGTGAATGAGGGCCACTACCGGGCATGGCTTGCATTAGGGGATGTGCTCCGGCAAAACCAGTCGGAAGAGGCATTGAGCTCTTACCGCGAGGCAGCGTCACTGCAACCGAAAGAAGCGGAGCCGCATTTTGCGGCTGGCAAGCTGCTGGAGCAGGAAGATAAGCCGGGCGAGGCCGAGCAGGAATATAAGCAGGCGATGGCGCTCGATCCGAAATCTTCCGATGCAGCGATCGCACTGGCTAATTTGTATATGCACGGACGAAGATTTCCCGAGGCCGAAGAATACCTTCGCAAGTTGCAGGTGGAACGCCCGGAGGCGGGGATCGTAAAGGTGGAGCTGGGTAGGGTGCTCGCGGCGGAAGGAAAGAATGACGAGGCCATTGCGGCCATGGTGGCAGGGATCAAGCTGGCACCGGGAGATGAAGCGGCCCGGCGCGACCTGGCGGATGTGTATTCCAATGCAGGAAAAAATGATTTAGCGGAGGCGGGTTATCGAGGGCTTCTCCTGGCGCATCCAAATGATGCAGAGCTACACCGGCATGTGGGACAGGCTCTCTTGCGGCAGAAGAAGTACGCAGAGGCCCAGCAAGAATTTTTGTTAACTTTGAAACTCAAGCCCAACTTTGGAGAGGCTTACAGCGATCTGGCGTTTGCGGCTGGAGAGAACAAGGATTATGAGCTGGCGATTCGAGCGCTCAACGCGCGAGCCAAGTTTTTGCCGGAGATTCCGATCACCTATTTTCTGCGGGCATCGGCCAGCGATCATTTGCATGATTTCACAACCGCGGCGGCAAACTATCATCTTTTTCTCAAGTCCGCGGACGGAAAGTATCCCGATCAGGAGTGGCAAGCAAAACATCGGTTGATTGCGATTGAGCCAAAGAAGTAACCGGGATTAATGAA
>Ga0182015_10000637_pt1 | contig 49953 bp, 59 predicted proteins | sample 712P3MmetaG_FD_120478 | JGI IMG/M metagenome (GOLD analysis project Ga0182015, IMG submission 120478) | Permafrost microbial communities from Stordalen Mire, Sweden - 712P3M metaG | ecosystem: Environmental > Terrestrial > Soil > Wetlands > Permafrost | place: Sweden: Stordalen | collected...
GACTTGATGATCAGTTTGCGCCGCCCTCTCGCCGGCATGGGGACCTTTGCCCGATTCAGAGCCAGGTTAATCAGATCCCGCACTTCAGGTCCGTCGAGAACGCGGGCGTCAGGCTCGCCCGCATTGTAGAGCCGGATGTTCCGCACAACGTTACCCTTTCCCTGCAGGCGTTTTGCGGGATCGGGCAAGCCCGCGCCTTGCAGAAAGCACAAGGTCATGCGGCCGGGTGGAAGCACCAGGGAAAAGATCGCCTCCGAGGGGCGCTCGGTTGGCGCGAAACCGATGACCAGCCAGTTGTAGTTGTCATAGACCATTTCGATGGCACCGGGAACGAGCTTGCGCATTCTCGCCAGAGCGCGTCGGGCGAAGGCGGTCACCTCCGGGTCGTATTTCGCAAGCAAGGAATCGAGTTGCTGCTCGGCATCAGCTTGCGGGACGGCCGCCGGGGACTTCGGCGGTTTGCGATTCGTCGATTTCCGAGTAGGCATGATCTGGCTCCTGACGCATGATGTCCCGGAGGGACCATCGATCGTAGCCCGCCAGTTCACAGGCGGGATGCAGCCACAGAATGCGGCCCAAGTGCCGTAGGCACGACTGAATAATCTTCGTCGGACGAGGCAGTTTCAGGCCCCTAGTTGCGCTCGGCGGACAGCCGAGGCCCTCCCCGCAGGGGCTGTGCTGAAGCCCGACAGCCGAAGCCGGCCTCACTTCTTCGTCCACCGGTCCACCCAGTCGTTCACAGTCTTGTACCAAAGCTGCGAATTCTGCGGCTTCAACACCCAGTGCCCTTCGTCGGGGAGGTACAGCATCTTTGACGGCACGCCTTCCATCTGCAGCGTGGTGAAAAGTTGGAAGCCTTCGCTCACGTCGAGGCGGTAGTCTTTCTGGCCGTGGATGACTAATGTCGGCGTCTTGAAGTTTTTCGCGTAGTGGTGCGGCGACCACTTCTGATACAGCGCGCGGTTGTCGTAGGGAGTGCCTTTGAACTCCCAGTCGTTAAACCAGAGTTCTTCGGTCGTGCCCCAGGCGGATTCGGCGTTGAACATGCCGTCGTGCGACACCAGGCACTTGAAGCGGTCGGTGTGGCCCAGGATCCAATTGATGGCATATCCGCCGTAACTGGCGCCCAGCGCGCATTCGCGGTCTTTATCAATAAAGCCGTAATGCTCCTCCGCGAAGTCGAGACCCTTCATCAGGTCTTCAAACGGAGCGCCGCCCCAGTCGCCTTGGATGGCGTCAATGAACTTCTGTCCGTAGCCGGTCGAGCCGTGGAAGTTGATCATGATGACCACATATCCGTTGGCGGCGAACAGTTCGGGATTCCAGCGGTAGCTCCAGTCGTCTCCCCAGGCGCCCTCCGGCCCGCCGTGGATGAGGAACTTCACGGGATACTTCTTGCTGGCATCGAAGTTCGGTGGCTTGACCAGGAAGCCTTCGACTTTGTCGCCGTTCGCGCCAGGGAACCAGAAGGATTCGAGCGGCGACATTTCGACTTGAGCGAGGACGGCTTCGTTGGGATCCGCCAGCGCGTCGCCGAAGTGATTTTCTTCAGTTATTTTCTGCAGGCCAGGTTTTGCCTTCTCCGGATCGAATTTCATGTTGTATTTGAAGATCAGGCTAGGGTGTTCGAGCGACATGCGCGTAAGCACGATCCATCTTGCATCCGGGGTGACCGTTGGGCTGTCGTTGTAGCCTCCGAGAAGGGCATCGCGCATGCCGTCGGTTCCGGTCCAATACAAGACCGAGCTTCCTTTGTCCTCGGCAACGAAGTAAATTCGCTTTGAATCCGGAGCCCAGGTGAGACTTCCGACCCACCGATCAAAATCCTCTGTCAGATTCTTCCTCTCTCCCGTCTTGCGGTCATACAGCATCAACCGGAAGCGGTCGGCCTCGTATCCGGGACGCTGCTGGGCGCGGTAGGCGATGTAGCGGCCATCGGGCGAATAGAGCGGCGTCGAGTCACTGGCGGGATTGTCGGCGGTGATGTTCTTTGCTGGGACAGATCCGGCCGGATCTCCGCTGACCGAAACGATCCAGAGATCGTTATTGGTGGAAGCCGCCGGATTCTTGTCGTGATTCGAGGTGTAGCAGATCTCCTGCCCGTCAGGCGAAAAGGCGTAGTCGTCCTGTCCCCCGAGCGAGAACACGGGCGCGTCGTAATCGCCGGGCGTGAGATCGCGGGGCGTGAGTGATCCGATCGATGGCCAGCGGCCCGGCGGCGGGGACGATTCAGAAACCGGAACGACGAAAATGTGGCTGCGTCTGCCTTCCTTGTACGCGTTCCAATGTCGATAAAGGAGATGAGTGAAAATTTGAGCCTTGACTGGCGACTTCTCGTGTTCACCCAATTTTTCCGCATTGCAGGCCGCTGCCGCCTCAGGAGTGCCGTCGCACTCAGGGTAGACATCGGAGGTGAACAAAATGTTTTTGCCATCGGGGGACCACACCTCGCCGCCGGTCTCGGTTGCGATAGCCGTTAGCTCGTGTGCGCCACCGACGGTGCCTGCGGCGGTATCGAAATCGGCAATCCACACCTGCGAGCCGCGCCCCCCGTCTGCGATAAATGCGAAGTGCTTGCCATCAGGTGACCAGCGCGGCCGGTCACCTTGAGAGTTTGGGAGGAGAATGCGCTCCTGCCCACCAACCGTGGGAACGATCCAGATGTGCGGCGTTTTCGTGTTTGCCGCAAGATCCACATCAACCACGCTGAAGATCACCCACTTGCCGTCAGGCGAGACTTCGGGCTCCCCCACGCGCTTCAGCTTCATCATGTCTTCGAAGGTAAAGGAATGCTTGGCCTGGGCAAAGTCGGGAAGGGCGAACGCGATGAGAGCTAGAAAAATGACATAACAACGGCGCATGACAGAACCCCTCGGGCAGACTGATGAGTGTAGCAGGGGAAGTGGGGAGCTTCCAGCTTCGTCCTGGATGTCGAACCGGAGAGCATCGGGATTCCGAGGACATCAGGTTCCTCCACTTCGTTCGCTCGCTACGCTCCGGTCGGAATGACAAAGTTTCTCTGTTTCTCTTAGGCCGCGGATTATGATCTGGTGGGCCGCCAGGCATTCTCAAGTCGAACACCGCGACCTTCGAAATCATAGGACGTGAAAAGCCGAAGCCGGACACCTGAAGCCCAGTTTTCTACACGGCAACCCTCTCCTTGATATGGCATCCAAGCTAGCGGCAGAACTGCAGCGCCCTACCCCCAGCCTCACTGAGCGGAGAGGGGTCGGGGGAGGGTTGCCGCGGTGTGCCTTCTGCCATCCTCGCCTTAGAGTGCCTGATCCGTTTAAGATAAGGGTTATGATTCGATCGCACCGCATTTTTCTCTTAATGGCCGCCATCGCTGTATGTGGATCTTTTGCCCCAACCGTAGCCGCGCAGGAAGGTCCTCTCGAAAGCACTCAGCCCACCGGCATCACGCCCGAAGCCATCATCACGCGTTTCGCCGCGCAGGAAAAGCTATTCAAGGAAGCGCGTGAGCATTACACCTACCGGCAGGATATAAAAGTTCAGACTCGGGATGGCGACACGGTTACTGGGGAATACCATGAAGTCTTCGACGTTCTTTACGACGATAAAGGACATCGCATCGAGAACGTGGTGTTCGCTCCGCAATCGTCCCTGGAACAAGGCGGGCTGTCGCTCGACCAGGGCGACGTGCAGGACTTCCGCAACCGACTTCCTTTCGTGCTGACCACCGAAGAGGTTCCCGAGTACAACATTCTTTATGTGGGGCAGCAGCAGGAAGACCAACTGCACTGCTATGTCTTCGATATCGCGCCCAAAGAAATCGTCGGAAAGAAACGCTACTTTCAGGGACGCATCTGGGTAGACGACCACGATTTTCAGATCGTGAAGACGTATGGACAGGCCGTTCCCGAAATAAAGGATACGAAGCGAAGAGGCAAAGAAGAGCACCTTTACCCGAAGTTCACCACGTGGCGGCAGCAGATTGACAACAAATACTGGTTTCCGACGTATACGCGCGCCGACGACACGCTCCACTTCAACACGGGCGACATCCATATCCGCGAGATCGTGAAGTACGAGGACTACAAACGATTTGGATCGAACGTGAGGATTTTGTATCAAGGCCAGGAAATTCCGAAGGCGGAGCAGAAAAAACAAACTTCGCCGCCGGATCAGAATCCGGTTCCAAATCAAAGTCCAGATCCGAAGAAGCCGGACGCGGCGCCGAATCCGCAGCAATAGATGTCAGCTGCCAGACAAGGGTGAGATCCCTCGTTTCACACGGGATGACAAAGCGCGCGTGGAATGCATCCGAGGCGGACGTTTTTGTCGTCGTTATGAGAGCTGACGGCTGAGAGCTGACCGCCGATCGCTGTCGGCTCAGTAGAACAAATACTTCCTCCACTTATCGTCTGACCGGCCCATCAGACGCATGATGTGGCGGCTGGTATGAAGATTGAAAGCGCGCGGCTCGCGCATCAGCTTCATCCCGGACTCTGCGGGAAACTGGTTTCCTTTGCGCCGGTTGCACGTATGACAACACGCAACCAGATTTTCCCAGGTGGACGATCCTCCGCGAGAGCGGGGGATCACGTGGTCCAGCGTCAGATCGCTCGAAGGCAGTACCGTGGCGCAATACTGGCAGGTGTTGCGGTCGCGCAAGAGAATATTCTTACGCGACAAGGCTCGGCTCTGGTGCGGGATGCGGCGATACTCCAGCAGGCGAATCACCGAGGGTACGCGCATGGCGATCCGCGCCGCATGCAGGAAGTGCCCGTTCTCCTCTTCCGTCATGGCTACGCCCTTGAGCACCAAAACTAACGCACGGCGGGCTGCGCAAACATTGATGGGCTCATAGGACGCGTTTAGAACCAGCACGGGCGCATGCAGCGCGTGCCCATTATCATCGCGGTGGACTGCCGCCCCTGCAAACAGGCCAGCGGCGTGCCGGCCCGTGAGTCCCACATCGGCTTCCATCCTGGCTGACATGATGCTGGTTTCGTCTCCCAAACTGCTTAGCTTCGATTCCGACCTTTCATAAGTAGGATGCCGCAATCGACGCTGACATCTTTCCAGTTCTAGCTGCCCCGACCTCGCTGCCACATCTCAGTTGCCCGCCGCCCGAGCCAATGAAATTTCTTCCACCTCGGACGGAGCGTCGCTGTTCCCCTTCGTCCGGCAACTCGATCGGCACATGGTTCTGAGAAGCCTTCAGAGTCCGGGCCACGGTCGCTACCCATACTTTCGTTGCCCCCGCGCGGCGCAGAACGCGCGCGCACTCTGACACGGCCGACCCGGTCGTGTAAACGCCGGCGACCACGAGCATCTCACGGCCCCTGACAGTTTCAGGGTGGACCATGCCGAAGGCGCCGCGCACATTCTCACGGCGCTGGTGGCTGGTGAGTCCAGTTTGCGACGCAGTTTCACGTTTTCTCCCGAGTACTTCGGCGCACCGGCGAAGGCGTGCGGAAGCTGGCGCAAGTTTGATCGCGGCGCACGCAATCAGATCCGCGTGGTTGAATTCTCGCTCGCGAAGCTGGGCGCGATGTAAGGGTACCGGCACTACCGCGACGAAGTCGGCGGCAAGTTCGTTTTCAAACTGTGCGATCACCTCCGCCAGCATGCGCCCCAAAACGTTCGCCGCCGGTCGCACTCCGGCGTATTTCAGCAAGTGAATCGGTTCGCGCAGCCCGCCCTGGTCACTGCCGAATGCTACCGCCCGGGTGAACGGGGGTTCGATGCGGCGGCACAGGCCGCACTTGGTCACACCCTCAGAGGAAGAAAGTTCATGAGCGGAAAACAGACGTCCGCCACAAACGGAGCAGACGCCCGCTCCAATCGGCCGCATGGCATCCAGGCATCGCTGGCAGACCGGAAGACGCGAAATTCTAACCAGCGGCTCGCTACATACGCGGCAATCGGAGGGAAAAAGAACCGCGAAAAGACTCCCGGCGAGGTCACCGGTAACCCGCCGCGGCCAGGATGGAAGGGCGTGTGAAGCAATAGGAAGCCCTGCGGCTGCGGCCTTGGCCTGCATAGCCCGAATTCGGTCTCCACTACTGCTGAAGACGGCCTCCGTGATCGTCGCAAGAATGGACGCCTTGCGCGTCGCCTGCTTGTTAGCCAGTATAACGGCGCTCAGGCCTACTAGGCAACGTCGCGAGTGTTGCCGGTGTTGCCGGGCTGGATCGAGGATACCCTCTGTTTGCCTGCCGCTTCTGACAGCCGTTCCCTCACGGGCATGAAAATCAACCGATAGTCCCTCCGGAAACATTCCGCGCAACGCACCGGCTGCAGAAGAAAAAACGGAAGAAGGTAGCGTTCGGAAAACGTGCGGCGCCGCGAACGGAAGCCGGTGTCGCTGCCGCAATCGCTGCAGTGAAATTCAAAGAACCGCTGGGACCTCAGCTGGTCGAAGAAATCTTTCGTCACACTGCACCTCGGAAAACGAAACTTTGAAGGGATCAAACCACCGAGTAGCGCTATTTTACCTCAAGCCGCGTAGGACGCAAGAGGAACTGCTTTGGCCGCTTTGGCCGCTTTGGCCATGATCCGAGCCAATCGCGCCCAATCGCGCCCAATCGCCCTTGTAAAGCAGCCTCCCCGCATGCTAACGTGCGCCGTTCCACGGTTTCGCATAAAGTTAGATTATCGGGACTGATCCCGTCGCCAGGAGTTCGCCCATGAGTACGGTCGCCCCACCTGTTCCAAAGAAGCATGTTCCATACGTTCCAGAGAACATGGAAATGAAAGAGTTCACCTTCCGCGCATTGCTGATCGGGCTGGTAATGACGGCGATTCTTGGTTCGGCGAACGCTTATCTCGGGCTGAAAGCCGGGATGACGATTGCGGCAACTTATCCCGCGGCAGTAATCGGAATGGCTCTATTACGTCTGATGAAAGGCTCTCTGCTGGAAGAAAACATTGCGCGAACCGTGGGCTCGATCGGCGAATCGGTGGCGGCCGGGGCGGTGTTCACGATCCCTGCATTTGTGATGGCAGGAATTTGGCCGGGACTGACCCGAGAGAGATATTGGAACTCGGTGGCGCTGATGGTGATCGGCGGCACGCTCGGCATTTTGTTCGTGACCCTGCTGCGCCGCGTCATGGTGGAGGATCCGGACCTCCCCTACCCCGAGTCCGTGGCTGCTTCCGAGATTCACAAAGCAGGGCAACAAGGCGCCAGGGCCGCCAAGATTCTCTTCGCCAACATGGGCTTTGGCGGATTCATGTATCTGCTGGGCGCCGTCAATGTCTTCGCGGCCAACAACACATTTCCGGTCACCATCAGCGCGCTCGGCAAGAAGCTGCTGCTGCGCACTGGTACGAATCCCAGTGTGGCCACCACGATAACCGGAGGGGCAACGCTGTTGACTGCCCCTGACATTAGCCCCGCGTATCTTGGTGTTGGCTACATCATTGGTCCGCGGCTGGCAGCGCTCAATTTTGCCGGGGGCGTGCTGGCCTGGGGACTCTTGGTTCCACTTCTAACGTTCACAATTGGTCCTTACATTCAGGCGGCGCAGCCTGCCGGACATACTCTCGCGTGGCCGCTTCTGGCGGGAGCGATCTATTACTCGATCGTGAGACCGATTGCGGTGGGGGGAATGCTGGTAGGAGCGTCCTACACCCTGTTCAAAATGCGTAAGCAACTGGGCGCCGGGATGGCACGCGCCGTCTCGGACCTGAAGAAGTCTGCCGCCGCGCATGCAGCCACGAATCGTACAGATCGCGATCTTCCGGCGAAGGCAATTTTTGTGGGTATTGGCGTCGTGTTTCTGGCCATGATCGCGCTTTACTACTATTTCATCGGCGGGGCGGGAAATCTGTCTACTTCGCAGGTCATTACGGCTGCGGTAGTTGCCGCGCTTGTGATGATCGTTCTGGGCTTCTTCTTCGCCGCAGTCTCTGGAAACCTGGTCGGCCTGATCGGCTCCTCTAATAATCCGGTATCGAGTCTCACGCTCTGCACGCTGGTGATTGCCGCTCTTTTGATGGTGGCATTGGGAGTCTCCGGAACCGGAGGCGTGGCGGCGGTATTGGGCGTGGCGGCTGTCGTCTGCGTGTCATCCGCAGTTGCTGGTGAGATGCTGCAGGATTTAAAAGTCGGACATATTTTGGGCGGCACACCGTCCAAAATGCAGATTGGAGATCTGTTCGGCGTGGTCGTGGCATCGCTGGTCTTGTTCTTTCCGTTAGCAATTCTCGACCGGGCGTATCACTTTGGCAGCGCGGCGTTGCCCGCTCCGCAGGCCGGACTCATGGCCATGCTTTCCAAAGGTATTGTCGGCGGTGATATGGCGTGGCCGCTGGTGATTGTTGGGATCCTGCTCGGCATCGCCATGATCATGATCGAGGTGAAGAGCGTGATGCTGTTCGCGGTGGGAATGTATTTGCCACTGGGGACCACCTTTGCGATTTTTGTAGGCGGCGTAATCCGCTGGGTTACCGACAAACTGCGCGACCGGCGAGGTTACAACGATGCGCAAAAAGCGCGGGTCGAAAACAGCGGCGTGCTGACCGCATCCGGACTGATCGCCGGAGAGGCCTTGTGCGGACTGGTGATCGCCGGTCTGGTGGGGTCAGGCAAGGATGTGACTCTCGTCCATTGGACGCCTTCGTTCTGGGTGGCCCTGGCCGCACTGGCTGTGCTTGTCGCAGTAATGGTGCGGGTACCGCTGGCGAATGCCGGCAGCCCCGACGAACCGGCGCCGCCAACCGCGATCATGTAACTTCTACCGCCCCGAAGGCCACGAGGGAACACAAAGGAATTCCAGACTTCCTTCGTGCCCTTCATGCCCTTTGTGGTTTAGTGTTTCTATGTCGATCTCGAACAATATTGCCGGGGTGCGCGAGCGTATCCATGCAGCCGCTCGACTGTCCGGACGTGATCTGAACGACATTACACTCATGGCCGTCACCAAGACCCAGCCAACGGAACCAATCCGTGAGGCTTACGAGGCGGGACAGCGTTTGTTCGGAGAAAATCGTGTTCAGGAATTTTCCATCAAGGCCGCCGCGCTCGCGAATCTGAAAGATTGCGAGTGGCACATGATCGGACACTTGCAGACGAATAAGGCCACAAAGACCATAGAATTATTTCGCGCCGTGGATTCCGTCGATTCGCTGAAGCTGGCGGAGAAGTTGGATACAGCGGCGCGCAAGCTTGGCAAGAAGCTTGATGTGCTCATCGAGATCAACGTCGGAGGCGAATATTCGAAGAGCGGCGCATCGCCGGATTCCCCATCGCTTGAAGAATTGCTGATGGCCGCACCCCGATTGGAGGCGCTTTCTTTCCGCGGACTAATGACCGTACCTCCGTTCACCGGCAATCCTGCGGATGCGCGGCCTTACTTTCGCAAGCTGCGCGAATTGCGCCATGCGATTGAAAAGCGCAAACTTCCAGCCATTGCGATGGACCAGCTTTCGATGGGCATGTCGCACGATTTCGAAGTGGCAATTGAAGAAGGATCGACCGGCATCCGCGTGGGTACGGCGATCTTTGGGGAGAGAACAAAGGCTTAGAAATCCTTCGCCAAGCTCAGGGTAAACCCCGGATACAGAGGCTCAGAGAGGGCGATGACGCTTTTTGACCGGTTTTGCGCGGGCACCCTTTTTGTGCTGGCAATCGCGGATTGCCTGCTCGTGCCGAGAACTTACACCGGCAGGATCTGGATCTTCGGAACGGACCTCGCCTTGCTGTTCACCGCGATGCTGAATCTGTTGCGTCTTCGGAACGGCTGCGGAGTGCACGGCCTCAGGCTGTTTTCGGTCACTGCGAATGTAACGATGCTGGCATTCGCGATTGCTCTGATGGCGAGCATCGGGAAGTCCCGCACGTTGCACAACCCGCAGGTGCCGCTCGTGGCCGCGCTTCTTCTGATAGAGTCTGCGTTCTCGCTGAGGAAGAACGCGTGATTCCAGTTCAGGAGTCGATCGGCGGCGCAACCTTTGCCGTGAAGGTTCGTCCGCGCGCCAAAAAGAACACGGTCAGCGGCGAACTCGGCGATGCGCTCAAGGTTTCGCTTACCGCGCCACCCATCGACGGCAAAGCCAACGAAGCCTGCATCGAATTCTTTGCGAAACTTTTGAAGGTGCCGCGATCTTCCGTTACCATTGCCTCCGGCCAGACCAGTCGCACGAAGATCATTCGGATCGCCAAGCTTTCAGCCGAAGAAGTACGCAGGCGGATGGGAGAGTAGCTCCGCCATCTCGGCGTCTTTTACACTGGCGCTACCAGCGAATCGAGTCACCAGGGAGCAATCATTGAGTTTCTCAGAACGCCTGCAGGAGATTCGTACCGGGTTCGAACGGCCCTTCTGGATCGCCAACATCAGTGAGATCTTTGAGCGCCTCTCTTACTATGGGGCTTTTGCTTCTCTTGCGCTCTACCTTCAGGAAAAGCTGAATTTTTCCGCAGAGCAAACCGGAACGCTGACTGGAATATTCGGCGGCATGGTGTGGTTTCTCGCCATCTTCGGCGGGGCAGCAGCTGACAGACTAGGCTTCCGTCGCGCCCTTTCGCTGGCCTATCTCATTCTCGCCGCCGCGTATTTTCTGATTGGCTCCATTGGAGCCTCCTGGCTCGCTCCGGTGCGCAATACTGTGCCGCTTGAACTGTTTGTCGGATGCATTCTCATCCTACCCGCACTCGGCATTTCTCTCGTGAAACCTTGCGTGGTAGGGACCACGGCGCGCGCTTCGAAGCCGAACGTACGCTCCATCGGCTATTCGATTTACTACACTCTGGTTAACATCGGCGGCGCTGCCGGGCCCTATTACGCCTCTTGGGCACATCGTCATCTGGGCGTCGAGAGTGTGTACCGCGTGGCCGCCCTCAGCGTCTTCGCGATGTTTTTTTTCGTGCTGCTGTTCTTTCGCGAACCACGCCAGCCCGGGGACGCTCCTCCACCTTCGATTGCCACCGTCGCGCGGAATTTCTGCGTGGTCGTAGGCAATTACCGCCTGGTTCTTCCAATACTTGTGATCGCTTTCCTGCTTCGCATTGGTCTCTGGATTTATCCCGCCTTTAACGTAGTTTGGTGGATTTGGGTGGGGCTGCTCGTATTGGTGCTTTCCGGCATCAGCCGGTTCATGTGGTTCCTTTTGATCTTCACCGGTTACTGGATTGTGTTTTGGCAGCAATACATCAGTTTGCCCGGATACATTCACGGCTATATCAGCTCAACTGCGGATGTTGAAATTATTCTGGTGACTGATGGCTTGACCGTTATCTGTCTCACGCTCGTCGTAAATTTGCTGACCCGAAAAATACCAGCTTTCCAAGCCGTAATTCTGGGAACTCTGATCACCTCAGCTTCGTGGACAATCCTGGCTTTTCACCCGACGATCTGGGGAGCGATTCTGTCGCTGTTCGTCCTTGCGCTGGGAGAAATCACGCAGCAGCCACGCTACTACGAATACATCGCACTGCTCGCACCGCCAGGGCAGCAGGGTACTTACATGGGCTTTGCGTTCTTGCCGATCGGGATTGGGTCGCTGATCGGCGGGTGGTTCGGCGGGACGCTCATGCATCATTTCGGAGAGGTCACGCACCGGCCCGAGCGGATTTGGTGGAGCGTGACGGTCATCGGCCTGGTTACGACCGCATTGCTTTGGGTGTATGACAGATATTTCAGAGTGGCTGCCATTGCGGCACAATAAACTGTGTATGGCGAAGCCTGCAATCGACAAACCTCCGGCGGCGCAATCCGAGATGACGCCCGCAGATGTCGCCGCCCAAATCCGCAGGGCGCTAAAAGACGGCGGTTCCGTGGAGCATGCCTCCGACGTGCAGTGGTTCTTCAAAGATGAAATAAAATCTCATGGCTGGTACACGGCGGAGTTGCGCCGCGCCGCCATTCGTTTTCGGCGGGAGGTGAGAAAAGAACACGGACTCAATTTCCTGATCGACGTTGCCGATCAGCTTTTTTCCGGTTCGGTGCTGGAAGAAAAAGTGGTCGCCGTCTTTTTGCTGGAAAAACTCCAGACGGAGTTTGGCGACCGAGAATTCAAACGATTCGAGTCGTGGCTGGACCGCATCAGCAGTTGGGCCGATCACGATGCGCTCGTGCATTACCTCATTGCTCCGATGGTCGCTTCCAAGTCCGCGCGTCGGAAGATAGTTTTTCGCTGGGCTAAGTCTCCGAAGCGCTGGCACCGGCGAGCAGCATGTGTAGCATTGATTCGCGGTGCCCGGGCGAAACGGTTCTTCCCCGAGATCACAGAGCTCTCCAATTCGCTTCTGGCGGACGAAGATGACCTGGTGCGCAAAGGGTTGGGCTGGTTGCTTCGCGAGACGGCGAAGTTTGACCCCAAACGGACGGTTCCATACTTGATGCAAATTCGCGCACGCGCGCCGCGACTGGTTTTGCGCACGGCCTGCGAGACGCTACAGGAGGACGCCAAGCGAAAAATCCTGGCCTGAGCCTCTGCATTCAGAAGTAGCTGAGCCAGGCATCGCTGCGACTCTGCTTCCAAGCGGCAAACCAGCGGCATAGCGGATAAAGAGCCACCACGACGAAAGCCCAGACCAGATAGACGATCGGCAATGAAGATCCCCAACCCGGCGGACGGCTGATGGGAAACTGCTGGATCGTGTTTGATTCGAACATCCAGTGCGCCTGTCCATAGCGCGCATAGCAGACGATAAGAGCGATCAGGTGGATGAGCGGAATGTGCAGCAGGTAATAAAACATCGGCACTTTGCCGAAGAAAAGTGCAGGCCGCAGCCAGCGCGGCGTCCCGGCATCGACTGCCCCCAGGAAAAGCAGCGCCGGACCGAGCGTCATCAAAAGGTACAGCAGCGATGGCGGATATTTGTTTGTGTTCAGAAACGAGAGCATCGTAAAAACTGCGGATTTCTGGGTTGACCAAGGAAGCGGGTCACCATACCTGTTGACGCAGCGAAGAACGATAAAAGCCGCGGTCAAGCCGGCTCCCAGACGCAGCAAAAACATCTTCCTGCGAGCCGACTCCCTGCAGAAACCCTGGCCGAGGCCATAGCCTGCTGCCGTAACCCCAACCCAGGGAACGAGAGCATACGCTACAAAGACGACGTGCTCCGGACGGTTCACGATGAAGTTGGGCGAGTGCAGTATGAACCAAATCCAACGGGAGGATTCCACGGAATCGAACAGATTGTGGGTGGCGATCATCACAACGCCGAACGCCGCGACTGCCCAGGCCGGCAGATAAACCAGACCCGGTAGCACGATCATCGCCCAGCCCAGCGCCCACAAGACATTCAGAATCGTCACGCGGTAGTCGAAGTTAAACTGCCAACCGAAACAGCGCACTACTACGAGTTCCAGAAAGATCAGCCAGAGCCCACGCGTAAAAAGAAATCGCGACAGCTCATGTTTGGACTTTTTTCGCAGCGAGAGATAGGCTCCCGTGCCGGTGAGCAGAAAGAAAACGGGGGCGCAGAAATGCGTGATCCAGCGCGTGAAAAACAGTGGGATGGTGGTCGTGGCGGGGTCGGTCGGGTTGAAACCGAGATTGCCGAAGAAGTCGCGGGTATGATCGAGCGCCATCAGGATCATGACGACGCCGCGAACCACGTCGATCGATTCGAGGCGCACGCGCCTAGCTGGGACAACCTCGACCGTGGTCTCCATAGGATGCGTAGTGTAACAAGGCTCAAGCCTTGCCAGCGATTTACGTAGGGCCGTGGTCTTCGATTCGCTCAAAGCCAGCCCATTGTTTACAATAGGGGTTTGCTCATGGACTTGTCTGCCATCCAATCTGCGCTGCGAGAACGCAACATCGACGCGTGGCTGTTTTACGACCACCATCATCGCGACCCGATTGCCTATCGCGTGCTCGGGTTACCGGAGAACTTGATGGTCACCCGTCGCTGGTTTTATCTGATCCCGGCGCAGGGCGAACCGGTGAAACTGGTCCACAAGATCGAAGCCGGACACCTCGATTCTCTCCCCGGCAGCAAGCGCCAGTATTCCGGATGGCAGGAATTATTCGACACGCTGAAGTCGATGCTCGCTCCCTACCGCGACATCGCCATGCAGTACTCACCGAATAATATTGTCTTCACAATTTCCCTGGTCGACGCCGGGACGGTCGAATTGCTGCGCGGCTTGGGCAAGAACGTAGTCAGCGCCGCCGATCTGGTGGCGCAGTTTGAAGCGACGTGGAGCGAGGAGCAGATCAAGACGCACTTTGCCGCGCGCGATAGTGTGGACTCCATCCTGGCAGCGGCATTCAAGGAAATTGGCAAGCGGACGCGCAACGGTGGAACCACCGAGCATGAAATCCAGCAGTGGTTCATGGAGGCTTTTCGCCGCGAGAATCTGCTCACCGACGATCCGCCGATCGTGGCGGTCAACGCCAATGCCGGCAATCCGCACTACGAGCCTCGCGCCGATCATCCCGTGCCGATTCGCGAAGGGGATCTGATTCTGCTCGATGTGTGGGGAAAAAAGAACGCTCCGGGCGCCGTCTACTATGACATCACCTGGATGGGCTTTGTGGGCTCGACCCCATCCGCGCGCATGCGCGAGGTCTTCGAGATTGTGCGCGACGCGCGTGACGCTGGCATCAAGACCGTGACGGAGGCGATTGGCGCTGGACGGCCGATTGCGGGGTGGGAAGTGGATCGCGTCACGCGCAACCACATCAAGGAAAAGGGTTACGGCGATTATTTTATTCATCGCACGGGACATTCCATCGGCACGGACGTGCATTCGAATGGAGCGAACATGGACGATCTGGAAATTCACGACGAGCGCCAGCTTCTTCCCAACTCTTGTTTCTCCATCGAGCCCGGCGTTTATCTGCCGGAATTTGGCGTGCGCAGCGAAGTCAACATGCTCGTGCGACCCAAGTCGGCGGAAGTGACCGGTAACATCCAAGGCGAGATCGTAATCATCTGATGGCAAATTCCAGCACAACTAAAACCAGAACGGTTGAGCCGGCTCAGCCCACCAGCATGATGGCCGTAATCGCGCCCGCGGTGGGTTGGCTCATTCCAGGAGCGGGGCACCTGATCCAGCGCCGGTGGATTCGAGGCTTACTGCTGCTCGTCTCCATTGCAACTTTGTTCGTGCTTGGGCTGCTGATGCAGGGGCACGTGTACAAGGCCAACGGCGGTGACATTCTGGATATTCTCGGATTCGTCGGCGACCTGGGCGCGGGCGGATTGTACATCGCGACTCTGGCGTTGAACGGCGGTCAGGGCGCAATTGCGTTCGCGATTGCGGACTACGGAACTAAATTTATGATTGTCGCCGGGCTCCTGAATTTCATCGCCGTGGCGGACGCCTACCACATTGCCATTGGGAAGAAACAATGACCCTGCAACTCACTCACTTCAGTGCGGCTTTTGTGTTCGCACTTTTTGCGTCAATCGTCTTCGGAATCACGCACCGCGAAACCACCCGCGACATGATTCGCTACGGCCTGTTTTGTTTCGCGATGTTCCTCGGCGGAGTTATTGTGGCGGGCTGGGCGATGTGGTTGGTTCGAAGATAGATAGCAACTCGCTTCTGGCCGCCAGCCTCTTGCTAGCCTGCCCGGGATTTGCTCCAAGACTCATTGATTTCAGCAAGGGTTGGCTGGAAGCTCGTAGCTCTTTACCCCTCCCACACAAAAGCATCGAACACTCTCTTCGATTCAAAATTCAGTCGCCGGTAAAGAGCAACCGCGCGGGCATTCGCCTCGGTGACGGTCAGCGATAGCATGGAAAAGCCGCGCTTCCTCAGACTACCCACAGTCGCGGCCAGAAGCGACTCGCCAATACCGCGGGAACGGTATTCCGGAAGCACGCACACTTGCGTCACATGGCCCACGTCGCCACGCACCCGCGAACATAGAATCAGCCCAATCAGGTTCTTGGCTTTGCGATCGAAAGCGGCGAATGACGATTCCACATCGAACAGACCGCATCCCGGAAAGCGCACAATATTATTCAGAAAGCGCAGCGATCCGCCGAGCGTGTGATATTGGTCATTGATCTGAGCGTCGACGTGGCCGCGATATGCAGCTGTAATCACCGCGGCGGCGGGCTGGTAATCGGCTTCGGTCCAGCGCCGGATCTCAATCTCCGGATGCGTGGGGACGGTAACGGGAGAGATTTTTCCTAGCTCTACAACCATAAACAGACGCGGATGCCGCTGGAACCCCTGATCGAGAAACGGCCGAGCGACACTTCCCGATTCGTGGGCCAACAACTGTGCTTCTACGCGGTGAATTCCCGGCGATTGCTGTAGCGTCTCGATCACATGAGTCAGGAGCTTGAGTTCCACCTCGCGAGCATTCGGAAGACGGTTGCCATTGGTCACGAACAGGTCTCCGACCACGCCTTTGCTGCCTTCATACACGAAGAAGGTGTAACCGAAGATGCGGCCCCGTTCGATGGCGGCGTAGCCGGGAAGAATTTTTGCGTCTACGTAGCGCAGGATCATCTCCGCCGACCCGCTGTAGTCCCACGAGAGCAGGCTGGCCCACAGTCGAGACTCATCGTCAAGCAGGGGGCGCACATCTACGGAGGAAAAATGTCTAAGGTCGAGAATCTCCACGGGACTCCTGCGAACTTCATTCGCGGCGGCAGAACTCCGAGTTTAGTGCGTCCGAGGACGGGAGGCAAACGGGCGGAACACCGGGCGGCAACACACAAACTGCGCGTGCTACTAAGGGGAATTTACCCGTGCCGACGCGACCCAATAATAGTCCACATGCCGCGGAGCATAGTGGCCAAGATACGACACGCGCCGGCCCGCTACCAGTTTCGCGATCTCCCCCTGCGAATTTTCCGGGGCGACCACCAGATGCTCTTCCCGGGGAACTCTGCCCCAATCGTAGTTGAAAGTTAAATGGTTGCGATAGAAAGTGAGACCGTACTCCAGTTCCCGCGGCACGTGGTAAACCGCTAGCAGCAGGGGACGCGTTTCAACACTGGCAATTTCATGAGCCAGCGGTCGCGCTGAGAGAGTTTGGTCCAGAGCTCCGGAGCCGAGTTTCAGCACCGCCCCGACAGTGAGCACGACAGGAATCAACGTGACGAATCGCAGCATGCGCAGGCCAGTCTTGCGCACGAGAGTCAGTGCAATTCCGGCACACAGTGCAAATGCGATGGCGAGAGCTACCAGGATCGGCTGGCCTCCGGGAAGACGGCGCTCGGTGATCAGGTACGCAATCAGCACCCCCGGAGCAATCGGAGTCGAGGCGACAAGCGCGTGCATGATCACCAGCCACGTGGGCAATGGCTTCGCCTCGCCTGGTTCCAAATGCTCGCTCAGGTATTCTGCCAATAGCAGCGCGCACGCCGGAATCGCGGGAAGAATATAGCCGGGAAGCTTCGATTGCGAGATGGAAAAAAATACGACCGGCACCACCAACCAGCAGCACGCGAAAATACCGAGTTGATTCTCGAGCCCGTTTCGCGACGCCACGGGCACTCTTCGCGCCGTCCAACACCTGCTCACCGACTCACTTAGCGCTGTGATCGTAAAGACTGTCCACGGAACCAACGCAAGCGCCGTGACCGGCAGGTAATACCAAAGCGGCTCGGTGTGGTGATAAAGATTTTGCGAGAAACGGGCCAGATTGTGCTGGACAATGAATGCACGAAAAAATTCTGGATTGCGCATCTGCACCGCAAAATACCACGGCAGCGCGACGGCGCAGAAAAGGGCAAACCCTGGCAGCCAAAGCGTTCTCGTAACCAGATGGAGTTCGCGAACCGCAGCCGCGTAAAATACGATAATTACGAACGCAAGAAACGGCGCCACTGGACCTTTCGCCAGCATTCCCAACGCCATGAAGCAATAAAATGTCGCGAGGTAGATTTTCCTCTCGCTTTCACGCCATGCCCACCAGCCCAGCATGCCTATTGTGAAAGCCGCTGTGAGCGCCAGGTCCATAGAAGCAGCACGAGCGTAGCCTAGAATCCCCGCGCTGGAAGCTGCGATCAGCGAGCCGTCAAGTTCAAAACCGCTGTGGAATCGCCGTAGGAAGAAATACATAGCCAGCACGAGGAGAGTGGCATCGATCGCCGAGGGCAAGCGCGCGGTCCAATCGTTCACGCCGAGGATGCGGTAGGCCACCATGGCTTGCCAGTAGTAAAGTGGAGGTTTTTCCAGCCATGGCTGGCCGCCTAGAACCGGCGTGATCCAGTCCTGACGCTCCAGCATTTCGTGCGCCACCTGCGCATATCGCGGCTCGTCCGCTCCGATCAACCCGAACTGTCCGAGCCCATAAAAAAACAAGAAGGCGCAGAAGCCCGCAAGCAAAAGCGCGTCGGTGCGTGTTCGATTCGTCATGCGTGCTTGGACTTTCGAAACCGCCAGCGTCGTGGGTGAATTGTTAATGGATTGGTTGTTGATCTCCGATCGAAAAGCGCCGCAGCCGAGAGCTGCTCAATCAACAATCAGAAATCAGCAATCCCGAATCACCGGGAATGAAACGCTCAGTGGTTATTGTACGGAAGGACCGCGATGCAGATGATCGAGGACTTGGCGCACCGCATGGGCCAGCGGACCGACGACCGAGCAACCGCTGGCGCAGGGGTGACCACCACCGCCGAAGCCCTCGGCGACTCGCGCCACATCAACCTTGCCCTTGCTGCGCAGACTGACGCGAAAATGTCCGTCCGGAAGCTCTCGAAACAATGCCGCTATCTCAACTTCTCCGATGGAGAGAACGTAATTCACCAAGCCTTCGCAGTCCTCTTCTTTTGCTCCGCAAAGGTCCATCTGCGCCCGCGTCACCCAGGTCCATCCGATGTTGCCCTCGGTGTTGAGGGTGCGCAACGCCTCTCCGAGCAACCTCATTTTGGCTACGGAATGGGCAAAATAAATACTGCGAGCGCAATGCGAAGGATCGGCCCCGGCCAGCACCAGCTCGCGGGCCAACGCGAAGGTATGTTCGTTGGTCCCCTGAAACATGAACGATCCTGTGTCCGTCATGAGCGCAGTGTAGAGGCAAGTTGCAATTTCCGGAGAGAACTGCGCTCCCACCTCCCGCGCCAGGCGAAACACCATTTCTCCCGTAGCCACGGCATGCGGATCGATCCAGTTCACGTGGGCGAAAGGGCGTCCGCTGACGTGGTGATCGATACTGATCAGAAAACGGTCTTCCAAACCTTCAAGTCGGGTACGGTGAATGCTGTCACACTCCAGAATAATCGCCGCCTCATAATTGCCGCCGACACGATCGGCCTGCAGCACCTGACCGGCAAACGGCAGAGCACGATAGATTCGCGGCACGCCGTCATGCAGCACCACGTCGGCCCGCTTCCCCATGGCGCGCAAAACCTGGCAGCACGCGAGCGCCGATCCGATCGCGTCTCCATCCGGCCGCGCGTGCGAGGTAAGCACGAAACGGTCGCGTTGCTCGATTTGATGAAGCACGTCCCGTAACATCTGTTAAGCCTTTGCCGCACCCGGTTTTATAAGAGGTTTCATTCTCTTCTTCGCCCGGGCCAACAGTTCTTCCACTCTCGCTTTTTCCCGCTCCGAGCGGTCCAGACGAAAGTACAGCTCTGGCGCGCGTCTGAGCCGCAAGCGCTCCACCAATTCATGTCTGATATATTCTTTGGCGGCGAGCAGGCCCTCAAGACTTCGCTCCGCCTCCCGGTCGTCGCCATCCACATCCACCAGAACCTGCGCCGACCGGCCATCGTCGGCCACATGCACCGCAGTCACACCCACCAGGCCGATGCGCGGATCCGCCAGTTCACCTTCCACCAGGGTTTCGATTTCCTCCCGCAAGGCTTCGCCCAGACGCCCGCGATGGTATTTGAGCCCGCGCTTCTCCACCTTTCACCCCTAAGTAAAACGCAAGAGAATATCAGAAAATAGACCGTAGGTGTTGGCCTTCTCGTGCTATTGTCGCGCACAATCGTGGCCCCCAGTTAAGTACAGAGGTAACAATGTGATGGAGGCAGTGGGGAGTGGCCAGCGACGGTGCCGGGTAAGAATCGGGTCGAGTTGGTCCAGTTCGTCACTGGACCAGTTTTGTATGCAGCCGCGGGTTGAGGAGGTCAATCTATCGATATTCCACGAACGAGTCCGCAATGTCCGCGCCATGGTTGTTGGCGATGCGTGTGGCCTGCCGCTCCACATTCTTCATCAGTCCATCGAGATAAGCGCGCGAGTCGGAGACGCTGACCACCCCAATGGTGGCACGATTCCACAGGCCGCTGGCATCGAGTTCGGCGACAGAAACGTTGAAACTGGCGCGCAGACGGTCTTTCAGGCTGCGCAGCACCTGGCGTTTGTCCTTGAGCGATTGCGCCGCTTCGATGTGAAGCTCGAGGGTGAGAAAGGCGATCATGCAGTGGTCGGTGGCTAGTGATCAGTGGCCAGTGAAACCATGATCACGATAGCCAGGGATTCAACTGGCCACTAACGAACCGCTGACCACTGGCCACCCTTCTTAAGCAATTGCTTCCGCGGCAATGCGCTCGGTAGCGAAAGCTTCAATCGTATCGCCGACTTTAATGTCGCCGTAGTTCGATATCGAAATGCCGCACTCCATGCCGTTCGTGACTTGGCTGGCATCGTCTTTGAATCGCCGCAGCGATCCAACCTTGCCCTTGAACACCTGCACATTGTCGCGGAGCAAACGAACTTCGGAATCGCGCTTGATCAACCCGTCGCTCACCCTGCAACCAGCCACCGTCCCAACCTTGGGGATGCGGAAAACGTTCAGCACCTCGGCGCGGCCCTGATACGTTTCTTTGATGGTGGGCTCGAGCAGACCGGTCATCGCGCGCTTGATCTCGTCCTGCAGTTCGTAAATGATCGAGTGCAGGCGGATGTCCACTTTTTCCTGCTCGGCAATTTCCTGCGCCTTGCGTTCCGGCCGAACGTTGAACCCAATGATGATCGCATTCGATGCCGAAGCCAGGAGAACGTCGGTCTCCGTGATCGCTCCTACCCCCGAACGTAGAAGCTTGAGGCGAACTTTGTCGTTTGAAAGTCTCGTGAGCAAGTCGGTGATCACTTCCACCGAGCCTTGCACGTCGCCCTTGAGAATGACGTTCAGTTCCTTTGTGCCCGCAGCCTTGATCTGCTCCGCCAGTCCTTCCAGCGATACGCGGGAACTCTTGGCCAGTGCGGCCTCGCGCGATTTTTGTTCGCGGTATTCGGAGATGCCGCGAGCCTTATCGCGATCGGCTACCACCACGAACTGATCGCCGGCCTGAGGCAGCGCTTCCATTCCGATAATTTCCACCGGCGTGGAGGGGGGAGCGGTCTTCAACTGAGCTCCGCGATCATCGAACATGGCGCGCACTTTGCCATACACGTTGCCGACAACAAAATTATCGCCGGCGTTCAACGTTCCGTTCTGCACGAGCACGGTGGCTACCGGACCGCGTCCGCGATCCAGCTTTGCTTCCAACACCACTCCCGTTGCCGCGCGCTCCGGAGTTGCTTTCAGTTCGCCGAGGTCGGCTACCAGGCAAATCATTTCCATCAGCAGATTCAAATTCGTTTTCTTCTTCGCCGAAACATCCACAAACACGGTCTTGCCGCCCCACTCTTCCGGCATCAGGCCGCGGTCGGCAAGCTGTTTCTTCACCCGGTCGGGCAACGCATCCGGCTTGTCGATCTTGTTCACCGCTACGATGATAGGGACCTCGGCGGCGTGGGCGTGGTCGATGGCTTCCAACGTTTGCGGCATGACGCCATCGTCGGCGGCGACAACCAGCACCACAATGTCGGTGGCTTTCGCGCCACGGGAGCGCATACGCGTGAAAGCTTCGTGACCCGGCGTATCGAGAAACACGATTTCGCGGCCGAACGCCGGCGATTCCTTGTCACTGATCCGCACTTTGTAGGCGCCAATATGCTGCGTGATACCTCCGGCTTCGCCTTCCGCCACATTGGTCAGACGAATCGAGTCCAGCAGCGTGGTCTTGCCGTGATCGACGTGGCCCATGATCGTCACGACAGGTGGACGAATCCCGGTTTCAGGAGCCGACTCCTCGCCAGCGGCAGCCGCATCCACCTCTTTGGCCGTCTGCTCTTCAAACGTGATCACATTTGTATCCGCGCCGAAGAAGCGCGCCATCTCGCTCGCCAGTTCCGCGTCAAGCGTCTGGTTGATCGTGGCGAATACGCCTTTCGACAACAGACGGGAAATCAAATCCTTGGCGCGGATGTCCAGTTTTTCCGCCAGATCCTTTACGCTGATGCCTTCCGTGATCGTGATGCTGCGCGTGATCGGCTGGGGCTCATTCGACACCACCATGCGCGGCGGCGGAGTGTAGCCCTTCATCGGGCCCTCTTTCACCCCGCGCGGAACATAGCGCTGACCGGGACGCCGCGCCGGCCCGCCCGGACGGCTGCCAGGCCGCGTTGTTCCCGGAGGCGGAAGCGCGGGCCCAACCCCCAAAGGACGAGCACCCGCAGGCGCCTGCCGGGTGGGATGCATAGGACGACGCTCGCCGGGACGAAGCGGCGGTCTCGGCGGACCTCCACCCGGCCCCTGCGCGGGTGGACGTCGCTGGAAAATTGGCTGGCCGGGCACCGGGCGTCCCGGAGCGGCGCGCATCGCACCCCCAATCGGAACTCCAGGCTGCACGGAGGGCGGAGGCGCCGACGGCCGCACGGGCGCTTTGTAAACGGGCCGCGGCCCGGTTTGTGGAACGATCATGCGCGGGGCCGGCGTTTGCGGCGCGGCTGGCTTCGCCGGAGTCGAAACCGCCGGCGGAGCGCTCGCAGAAATCGCCGCCGGCGCTGGCGCAGAAGTAGGTCGTACTACGGGCGGTGCCGCCGGACGCACTGGAGGAGGCGCCGACGTGATCCCGGGCGAAGTCGCAGACGGTGCCGATGCAACTGGAGGCGCTGCTAGTCGCGAAGTCGTAACAGGAGCTGGCGGGGCTACGCTCACGGCGGCCGGCGAAGGCTCCGTCGCCGGTTTCACAACCGGAGGGGCAACTGTCGTGGGCCGGCTTACTGCGGCTGGAGGTGCCGCTGCTGGTTTCTCTGCAGGAGGCCGCGCCACCGGCCCCTGGGTCACGGGCGACACCGAACGCGGAGGAGACGGCGGAACAACCGTTTCCTTCTGCTGCGTAATCGCCTTCAGCACATCTCCGGGACGCGAGATGTGCGACAAATCAATCTTGGTTTTGATTTCCTCCTCGCCACGGATTGGGCGAGAACCTGATTTTCCGGACGACGAAGAACCCTCTGCGGCGGAACGGATGTACACACGTACCTTCTCCGCCTCGTGCTCCTCCAGTGAACTGGAATGCGTCTTCTTCTCGGTCACCCCGACCAGCGGTAGAGTATCCAGAATAGCTCTGCTCTTTACTTCCAGTTCCCTGGCAAGATCGTTAATTCGAACCTTACTCATCCGGCCTTTCGTTTCTCCGTGCTGTAGTTAGGTCTTCATTGCGACCTCACGGAGTCAATTTCTTCACTACCACGCCGTCGAATGCATGCCAACGCGTCATGGTTATTCTCTGGTTTCGGGAGCGGATTCCGCTTCCGTCGCAGGCTGCTCACCGGAACTTTCCGCCTGCGTCTCGTTCTCGTCCGGTGCCGGTGCCGGTGCCGGTGTCGGTGCCAGCGCCTGCGCTTCGCCCTCGGCTTCCGCAGAAGCTTCGCTGGCGGTTTCTTCTTGCGTCCCCGCCGTTTCTCGAGGAACTGCCTCGCTTACCTCGGAAGCTTGGGTCGCAGCTTCATCTTCTACTGTTGCTTCACCCTCCGCCGCGGTATCCGGCTCTAGGCTGGCAAAGTAATTATTCACTGCCAGACTGATTTTTTCCACCGTCTTCGGCCCTATCCCCTCAATCGCCTCGAGCTGCTCCGGAGTCATATCGGCCAGCGCTTCGACGGTGTTCACCCCCGCGGCATTCAGCTTCTCGACCAGCCCATCTCCCAGCCCCGGCACGCTCTCCAGCGGGGTTGCCGTTTGCGGCACCATCGCCGACATCTGCTGCTCCACTTCCTGGCGCTTTTCTTCTTCGCTCTTGATGTCGATCTTCCAGCCCAGCAACTTCGCCGCGAGACGAACGTTCTGGCCCTTCTTGCCGATGGCAAGCGAGAGCTGGCTGTCATCCACCACCACTTCCAGATGCTTGCCGCCAGAATCAACCACCGTGACTTTGCTGACCTTCGCCGGCTGCAAAGCCTTTTCGGCGAAGGTCACCGCATCTTCGTGATACTCAATGATGTCAATCTTCTCTCCGTGCAGTTCGCGGATGATCGACTGCACCCGCATCCCCTTCATCCCCACGCAGGCGCCCACGGCATCCACGTCTTTGTCTTTGGACATGACGGCGATTTTCGTGCGCTCACCCGCTTCGCGCGCAATCGCGCGGATCACTACCGTGCCGTCATAAATCTCAGGCACCTCGGTCTGGAACAAATGCTGCACCAGATCCGGCACCGCGCGCGACACCACCACACCCGGGCCTTTGGAAGCCCTCTCCACTCGCGCGATCACTACCCGGACCCGCTCGCCGATCGCGAACGATTCCAGGCGCGACTGCTCCTTGCGCGGCATGCGCGCTTCCGCCTTGCCGATGTCGAAGATCACATCCGGACCTTCCACTCGCTTCACCGTCGCATTCACCACTTCGCCCACGCGCCCGATGTACTCGTTGTAGACCGTATCGCGTTCCGCTTCGCGCACCTTCTGGAAGATCACCTGCTTCGCCAGTTGCGCCGCAATGCGTCCCAGGATCCCTTCGGTGACCTTCGGAATCCGCAACTCGCCACCGACTTCCAGGTTCGGATTAGACTTCCGCGCGTCATCCAGCGTGATCTGCAGCTGCGGATCTTCCACCTGCTCCGGCGTTTCTACCACGGTCTTTACCGCATAGGCGTTGATCTTGCCCGTTTCCTTGTCCAATTCCGCGCGCAAGTTTTCCTGCGTCTTATAGTATTTGCGCGTCGCCATCACAATGGCATCTTCCACCGCGGTCACCACAATCTGCGGATCAATCCCCTTTTCGCGGCTCAACGCGTCAATCGTGTTGTAGAGCTCACTCGCCATAAAATATTCCGCTATGAATCGAACCGCACTTACAGGTCTCAGGTCGTATGTCCCAAAGGTATGACTCCGACCTAACACCCAAGACCCGCCTTAGATTTCCGGCACCAGATTCGCCTTCTCCACATTGGCGAATTCAATTCCGATCTTCTGCCCCTGCTCTGCCGCCGCACTCATCTTCTTCCGCGACTTCCCACTCGCAGCAGTCATGTCGAGAGTCAAGCGGCCGTCTTGAAAACTTTCCAGCCGTCCTTCAAAGTGCCGGTTATGGTTCAGCGGCTGCCTCGTGGTCAGCTTCACTCGACGGCCAACGAAGCGCTCAAACTCAGAAGGTTTCGTCAACTTCCGATCCAACCCCGGTGACGAGACTTCCAGCGTATAGCTGTCTGGCACCGCATCCTCGACGTCAAGGATGGTGCCGAATTCCCGGCTGAAGTTAACGCAATCTCCGTGCGTCACTCCCGCCAGCGGATCGCTTCCGGCCACGCCAGGCTTGTCCAAAAACACGCGCAGCATGCGTGCTCTGCCGCTCCCGCGAAACTCAATTTCGACCACTTCCAGCCCGCTGGAGGCCGCTACCCGCTCCGCTATCTCTCGTACGCGATCAAGCTCAAGTGCCATGCAACCAATAACTTGCGTCTTCGATGATATGGCCAAGTCCTCGGCAACGAAAAAGTGGGCTTGCGCCCACTGGTGTGCTTCGCCAAATGCCGGTACTACACAACAGTTCTCAGTGTTCTAATATACGCTCCCCGGGGGGAAAAAGACAAACGGCGGAGGTGAATGCGATCAGCGACAATAATCTCGGAATCTGCCTTTCTCATGCAGAATTTTTGTTACGCCGGGCAGCGGTAGAACCAGCTCATCGGTCCTTGCTGGAACCAACCTTGCCCGGCCCGAGCAGCGCCCGTCCCGGAAACACATCTGGCACAAGCTTCCCTTCGTCGACCACCACAGTTCCTTCCACCATCAAATAGCGTACGCCTACACTTGGCTCCATCGGCTTCTCGAAGGTCGACCGGTCCGTGATTGTGTTTGCATCAAAAACCACAATGTCAGCGTCGGCGCCCTCCTGCAATCTACCCTTGTGTCGCGCCTCAGGCGTCGACCGCTGCAACATTTCTGCGGGCATGAAACTCATCTTGCGCAGAGCGTCCATCAAGGTGATGGTGCTCTTCTCGCGTACATATTGTGCCAGCACTCGCGAATAAGTTCCGGCGTTGCGCGGATGGCCTTCGGCGCCGTCACTGGCAATCATCACCAGAGGATGAGGAATCACCTTATCCACGATCTCCTGAGTGTTGGCAAAAATCAGCACCCAGCGCGTCGTGCTCGAATTATGCAGCTCCTCAAAACGCTCCTTTGTGAGATGTTCGCCAGTATCGGGAAGCACGAGATCGCCATAATCGATTCCAAGTTTTTCGCGCCAGCCCGGATTGAACACAGCCGAGTTGATGCCAGTCATGCCCGCGATGTAGGGATACGCTTCGGTAGTCACATCCAGGCCCCGCGCGCGCGCCCCCTCCACCATGGTCAGACATTCCAGCGAATCGCGCAAACAGGTGCTATTGATGTGAACGATATGTAACGAAGCGCCTGTGATAGCGGCCGCTCCGATCACCTCACTCACCGCTTCGATCGCAGAGCCCGGTTCCACGCGCCCCGCGCTGCGCAGGTGAGTGTAGACTGGCAGTCTTCTCTCCGCGGCGAGACGGAACATGTCAATCACCTCCAGCCGCGTCGCGCCAGGCGTGTATTGAATTCCCATCCCAATGGCCAAGCCACCGGCATCAAGCTCGGCCCGCAGACGCTGCCGGATCGCCTCGATCTGTTCGGGCGTGGCGGCGCGGTCCGTCGCAGCTCCGCTCTGCGGCAGGATTGTCCCGGCCGGCAACGGAGCACCGAATACCTGAGCCCGCGCCGCAACCTGGCTGGCCGAAGTGCCGTAGTGAATCAGCGAATGACCGTCTTTGGATTTCAAAAACTGCGCCACGTCGGGCACTCCGATTTCCAGCTCCAGCGCGGTCGTTACTCCATCGAGCGCCTTAACCCGCTGGCTCGCCAAGTCCTGCCCATGCTGGTGAAGATCAATAAACCCGGGAGCGACCACCAGTCCTCCAGCGCGAGCCACGCGCCGTCCGCTCATCGCCTCCGACGAGATGCGGACAATCTTCCCGTCTCGAATGCCCACATTGCGTACCGCATCCAGGCCCGTCTCCGGATCCATGACTCTTCCACCCTCAATCACCCAGTCGTATTGCAGTGCCGCTGCGGGGATGGTTGAGAAAACAAGGAGACAGAAATAACAAATCAGTCTGCGCATAGTTGTTCGGTCAAGAATAGCGATCATATCAAGCCTTTTGATTGCCCAGGGCGCCAAAGCCACGATTTGCCTGAATCGCCACGTCCTCTCTAGAATGAAGGTTCAAGCGAGGCTGGGAGAATTCCCGATAATCTATGATTCATTTTCCAGTACCCGAAGCTCTCACCTTCGACGACGTTCTTCTTCTACCCGCACGCTCCGATGTAATTCCGACGACCGCTAACACTCAGACGCAGCTCACTCGTAACATCCGCCTGAACATTCCCATCGTCAGTTCCGCCATGGACACAGTCACCGAATCGCACATGGCCATTGCGCTGGCGCAGCAGGGCGGGCTGGGCATCATTCATCGTAATCTCACCATCGAGCAGCAAGCCAATGAAGTCGACAAAGTGAAGCGTTCGGAAAGCGGCATGATCGTTGACCCGGTGACCATGTCGCCTACGGACAAGGTGAGCGACGCGCTCGAAGTTATGCGCAAGTACAAAATTTCCGGCGTGCCCATCACCGAGCATGGACGTCTGGTCGGCATTCTTACCAACCGCGACCTCCGTTTCGAGACCCGCTTCGACATCCCCATCGATCGCGTAATGACCAAGAAAAATCTCATCACCGTGCCGGTTGGCACCACTCTTGAAGATGCCGAAGAAATTCTCCATGAGCATCGCGTCGAAAAACTTCTCGTCGTCGACGACAAATACAATCTCAAGGGATTGATCACAGTAAAAGATATTCAGAAAAAACTGAAATATCCTAACGCCGCCAAAGATTCTCAGGGACGCCTGCGCGTAGGCGCGGCTATCGGCGCCACCGGTGATTTTCTCGAGCGCGCACAGGAACTGGCCGAGGCCAAAGTAGACGTAATCGCCATCGACAGCGCCCACGGCCACTCCAGCAGAGTTCTCGACGCGGTGAAACTGGTGAAGTCCAAGCTGCCTGACATGGAATTGTTAGCCGGCAACGTGGCCACGTTCGACGGCGCTTGCGAACTGGCGCGGGCCGGAGCCGACGGCATCAAGGTGGGGATCGGTCCTGGTTCCATTTGTACCACCCGCGTGGTCACCGGCGCCGGAGTGCCGCAGATCACAGCGATCGCGGAAGCCTTCCGCGCCACCAAAGATGCCGGCGTGCCCATCATTGCGGACGGCGGCATCAAATACTCCGGCGACATCACCAAGGCGCTGGCTGCCGGCGCGAGTGCCGTGATGATCGGCTCACTTTTCGCCGGCACCGATGAAAGTCCGGGCGAGTTGATTCTGTATCAAGGTCGTTCCTTCAAGTCCTATCGCGGCATGGGATCGATCGGCGCCATGGCACAAGGTTCCAGCGAACGTTATTTTCAGAACATGGAAGGTGATTCGTCTGCGGCAGTGTCAGCGAACGATGGGGAATCCAACCGCCTGGGCAAACTTGTTCCCGAAGGTATCGAGGGACGCGTGCCCTATCGCGGTTCCGTTGCCATGATCGTCTATCAGATGGTGGGCGGATTGAAATCAGGCATGGGATATTGCGGTTGTGCCACCATCGCTGAACTCCTTCAGAAAACGCGCTTCGTGCGCATCAGCGGCGCTGGACTCCGCGAGAGTCACGTGCACGATGTCATGATCACCCGCGAGGCTCCCAACTATGCCATCGAGTAGCGCGCGCGTTTGAACTCGCACCGTCACAATCTCCTGAAGGCATGGATCGCCGAGATTCTATGGCTCGTCGTCATTGCTGTTGAATCCACGGCCATGCTCTCTTCCAGCAACACCAGCCGGATTCTTTATCCCCTGTTGCATTACCTGTTCGGGCTGGATTGGATGCACTTTGAGCACTGGCATTTTTACATTCGCAAAGGCGGCCACGTTGTCGGTTATGGCATCCTGAGCATCCTGGCATTTCGGGCATGGCGGGAAACCTTCCCGGCGCGGGGAAACCCGCTGTGGTCCATACGATGGGCCAGCATTGCAGTATTGATGACCGCTTTCGTCGCCAGCCTTGACGAATGGCACCAGAGCTTCATCCCATCCCGCACAGGCACGCCCCGAGATGTCGCTCTCGATACGTGCGCTGGCATTGCAGCTCAGTTGCTGGTGTTGTTATGGCTGAAGAGTTTTGGGAAGGACACGGCTTCGAGCCCTAGCGCTCAAACCCAATAATTAAGCGTTAGCCGCTGAGGAGAGCCTTACTTTCTCCCCTGGTACATTGCAACAATGCTGCGGCCAACAGCGCCAGGACCGCCGAGACGTAAAACGGGATCGCCGCTCCGTAGTGCTTCCACAGTTCGCCGGTTATCAAGCTCGCCGCGAACGTTGCGCCGCTGGTCACGAAAAAATAAATGCCGAGCGCCCGGCCACGCACCTGCACGCCGACGGTCTCCACCACCAGAGCTTTAAGCACGGGCTGCGTCAGCGCATAGTAAAACCCGTATACGGCCATCGCAGTCCAGATCGCCGACGTAGAGGGCGCACGCCCAAAAATGAAATAGACCGCGGCAAAGATCACGTAGCCGACGGAGGCTACGAGTCGACGTGAAACTTGATCGCTGAACCGACCGGCGGGCCAGGAGGCGAGTGTGTATGTGATGTTGAAGACCAACCCAAGCAGTGGCGCAAGCGCCACGCGGATCCCGACGTTCTGCGCCCGCAGAACCAGAAACATATCACTTGAGTTGCCGAGAGAGAAAAGAGTCACGGCAACCAGAACCAAGTAGAAGCTCGCAGAAAGCTTTATGCTTTGATCTTCCCGCCTTGCTTTGGCGGAAGGCGTAGCAGATGTCCGCTTCTTGATGGCGCCTGATCCTTCGGCATTCGCACGATCTGAATCTTGGTGTCGGCGTTTGGTCTCGTGAATCCCGAGCAGTGCAACCAGCACGCACAGTGCTCCGGGGATCACAGCCGCCCAGAAAACGCTGCGCATTCCGAAACGGGAAAGCAGGGCGAGCGCAGCCAGCGGGCCAGCGATGGCCCCGGCAGAATCCATCGATTGAATCAATCCATAGGCCGATCCCAGCCGATTCTTCGGTACCGACTCCGCGACCATCACGTCACGGGGCGCTCCGCGCACTCCTTTGGCCAAGCGGTCGGTGAAGCGAATCAATAAAATTTGCGGCCATGCCGTAACGATCGCAAGCAGCGGCTTCACTGCATTCGCGACAAAGTATCCAGCTACGACAACCGGCTTGCGGCGGTTCATGTGGTCGGTGAGATATCCGGAGAACAACTTGGCGAACGATGCCACGCTTTCTGCAATGCCCTCAATCAATCCCAACTGTGCCGGACCCGCGCCGAGCGTCGCCAGAAACGCCGGCAACACCCAGTACGCCATTTCCGTGGCGGTGTCGTTCAGAAACGAAGTGAGGCCGAAGGCATAGATATTACGGGAAGCGGAAGGCTCACCCTCGGCGGGGCGTTCGGGCATGATTAACTTTTACCACGGAGACACAGAGACACGGAGGCCGGCAAGAAAGTCAGGGCTGAGAAGCAGATTCTGTGCAGCGCGACGCTACGCCGAGAACTGAGAACCGCTTCTCAGTACATCGCGTCGTACTTCGTCACCACCCACTGCCCGTCTTTATTCTCCGTGGTGACGGTGAAAAGTTCCTGATACGTCCCCGGCTGGCCATTGCCGTAACGGCGCTTGCCGCGGTAGTGCAGGATGGTCAAGGGCGGCGCGCTCTCCCAGTCCGCCAGTTCCCAGGAAAGCAACGGGTGCTGCGCTTCGGATTCGCAGATGAAGTGAGCATATTTCCTGCGGTAGTCGCGCTCCCACTGAGAGAGCAGCTGGTCGCAATGGCCCTCGCGTAGCTCATGCAGAAATTTGTTGGCGCGGTGCTCGATGGTGCGATCGCGGAGCGGATTCATCCGGATACTGACGGGCAGACCGCTAAGCGGATCGTGATCCTCGGAACGCGCCAGCACCGGTCCCTGATTGCTGAGCCACCAAATGTAGCCAAGAAAACCGAAGACCAGCAACGCGCCAGCGCCGACAGCAATGCCGATCTGTGTGCGGGTAAAACCCATTGTGAGAGAAAGTTTATCGGGATGGCAACTTCCCGCAAGATTACCGCCGGCAGACGCGAGCGGACATGTACCGCCGCGCGTAAAGACCACGCTGCAAAAAGAAAGGCGCGGTCCAGGACCGCGCGCGAATGACGGGGGAGGACCAGTGTTATTTCTCTGTTTCCTTCTCTTCCTTGACCGGCTCGACGCCGCCATCGTGAGCAGCCTGCGCCTCGGCGTCTTCCATCGCCTTCCTGGTTTCGGCAGCCTTCTTGGTCCGGGCTTCGGCCCGCTTCTCGCGCTTTTCGTCCAGCACCTTTTCGCTACCGAGCAATTCCAGGAACGCTTTGTCCGCGCCATCACCCTTGTTCCATCCGGTGCGGACGATGCGCAGGTATCCGCCGTTGCGATCACCGAAGCGGGGACCGATGGTGTCAAATAACTTCACCACCGCTGCATCGGTCATGAGATAGGCCGCAGCCAGACGTCGAGCCGCAAGGTCGCCGCGCTTGCCGAGGGTGATCATCTTCTCGACCAGCGGACGCGCCGCCTTGGCCTTGGGAACGGTCGTTTCGACGCGCTCCTCCACGATCACCGACGTGACCAGGTTCCGAAGCAGCGAGCGCCGGTGCGATGTGTTCCGTCCAAGTTTGTATCCTGCTACTTTGTGACGCATGGTGAACCTCAGTGGTCCGTGGCCAGTGGTCGGTGGCCAGCATCTTGATATTGAAGTCAGCGGCTAGCTGGTCCTCGTTTGTTTTCCTGACCACGGACCGCTAGCCCCTGACCACTCGTTTCCTACAGCTGGTCGTCCGGTCCGTAGGCCGAAGCCGGCAGAACCATATTCGAAGTTGGTCCGGGCACGGCATTGCCGTGCTCGTCGATCTTCATGCCGAGGCTCAGACCCATCGTGGAGAGAATTTCCTTGATTTCGTTCAGCGACTTTCGACCGAAATTCTTGGTCTTGAGCATCTCGGACTCGGTCTTCTGCACCAGTTCGCCGATGGTCTGAATGTTCGCGTTCTTGAGACAGTTATAGCTTCGCACGGAAAGCTCAAGCTCCTCGACGGAACGGTTCAGATTCTCGTTGTGAATTTCGGGCTTCCGATCGTCCGACGAAGAAGTGCCGGTTTCGATTTCCTCCTCGAAGTTGATGAAGATGTTCATGTGGTCCTTCATCAACTTCGCAGCCAGGCCGATGGAATCGGCAGGCGTGATCGAACCGTTGGTCCAAACTTCCAGAGTCAGTTTGTCGTAATCGGTGATCTGGCCAAGACGCGCGGCCTCCACGGTGTAGTTGCATTTACGCACCGGGGAGTGCACGGAATCGATGGGAATGAATCCGATGCCGAGATCCTCGTCGAAATTCTTGTCGGCGGAAGTGTAGCCGCGACCGCGCTTCAGCCGCATTTCCATATCGAGCTTACCGCCTTCGCTCACGGTGGCAATGTAAACGTCCTTGTCGAGCACTTCGACATCGCCGTCGGCCTCAATCATGCCGCTGGTGACTACGCCCGGCTGATCAGCCCGAAGATAAATCGCCTTCGGCGCATCCCCGCTGAGCTTGAAGGGAACCTGTTTCAAGTTGAGAATGATGTCGGTGGCATCTTCCACCACGCCGGGGATGGACTGGAATTCGTGAAGCACGCCTTCCATCTTGACGGCGGTAACGGCCGCCCCTTCAATCGAGCTGAGCAGCACGCGCCGCAGAGCGTTGCCCACGGTAGTGCCAAAGCCGCGCTCAAACGGCTGTGCCCAGAAAACTCCGTACTTGTCGGTGAGGGTGGAAGTGTCAACTGCAAGACGTTTTGGTTTTTGAAAACCTCTCCAAAGCATTGCTTTCTCCTTCGGCCGTTTGGCTCAGTTCTGGCTCCCTGAATCGGTCCATGTTTCGCAAAACCGGTTGCGAAAGCTGGATTCAGGTCAAGCGCCAGGACAGGCTGATCTGGCTCGAAAATGTGGACCGAAAAACAAAATTCGAACGACCCGCGCAAGATTCTTCGCTTCGCTCGGGATGACGCCCGCGAGGCTCAGACGCCTCGCGAAACAGCGTCATTTACTGTACAGTTCCACGATCAACTGCTCATTGACCGGTAACTGAATATCTTCACGCTTAGGCAACGAGAGCACCCGCGCTGTGTAATTATCGCGATTCACTTCCAGCCAGTTGGGCAGAGTACCGTGGCTGGCAAATTCCTTTGCCAGTTCCAGGACCGCGAGCTTCTTGCTGTTCTCACGGATGGAAATTTCCTCGCCCGCACTCACTTCGTACGAAGGAATATTGACCTTGCGATGGTTGACGGCGACATGTCCGTGCCGCACCAACTGCCGCGCCTGTCGTCGCGACTGCGCGAATCCCAGACGGAAAACCACGTTATCCAGACGCCGCTCGAGTTGCTGCAGAAGCAGTTCGCCGGTCACGCCCCGGGTGCGTGCAGCCTTCTCGAAATAATTGCGGAACTGGCCTTCGAGCGTGAAGTAGATGCGCTTGGCTTTCTGCTTCTCGCGCAACTGCAGGCCGTAGCCAACAATCTTGGCCTTGCGGTCTTTCCCATGTTGTCCGGGAGCGAAGTTGCGCTTCTCGATGGGACACTTATCGCTGAAACACTTTGCGCCTTTGAGGAAAAGCTTCATGCCCTCGCGGCGGCACAGACGGCAGACTGGATCGGTATAACGGGCCAAGTTGTTCTCCTTTTAGATGACCGGTTTACGGGTTTGGCTTCACCCTTCGTCCCGGACGGTAAAACACAGTTTCTAGTTTCCGGTTTCCAGTGTCTGTTTCCAACAGTACTGGAAACCAGAAACTGGAAACTTCTTACACTCTACGCCGCTTCGGCGGACGGCATCCGTTGTGCGGGATGGGCGTCACGTCGCGAATGGAGCGCACTTCAATGCCGGACGAGGCCAGAGCGCGTACCGCCGACTCCCGGCCGGAACCGGGACCACTCACGCGCACGTCCACGCTGCGCACTCCGTGGTCGCGCGCCAAACTGGCCGCATTCGAGGCTGCCTGCTGCGCGGCGAATGGCGTGCCTTTGCGCGATCCGCGAAAACCCAGCGATCCCGAACTCTTCCACGACAGAACGTTGCCATTCATGTCGGTGATGGTCACGATCGTGTTATTGAAGGACGCCTGCACGTAACACAGTCCATGGGGAACGTGCTTGCGCTCCTTCTTCTTGAACGTCTTTTTCTTGCCTTTTTTCTCCGGTGCGGCCGTGCCGCCCGCTGCTGCTGGTTTAGCCATAGTTAGCCTTTAGCTTTTAGCCATTAGCCATTAGCTTGAATCTTTGGCCGTTGAGCTAACGGCTAAAAGCTAAGAGCTAAAAGGCTGGTCTTACGTTTTCGACGTCGCCTTCTTCTTGGTCGATACCGTTCCCTTGCGCGGGCCCTTGCGGGTGCGCGCATTCGTATGTGTCCGCTGTCCACGAACCGGCAGGTTGCGGCGGTGACGGAAGCCGCGATAGGAGCCGATTTCGATGAGCCGCTTGATGTTCATCGAAACTTCCTTGCGCAGATCGCCCTCCACCATCCCTTGCGCCTCGATCACGGTGCGGATGCGGTTGACTTCCTCTTCACTGAGATCCTGGACCTTCTTCATCGGGTCCACTTTGGCCTCGTCGAGAATCTGGCCGGCACGGGGATGCCCGATGCCGTAGATGTAAGTCAGCGCGATGTTAATGTGCTTCTGGCGCGGTAAATCAACGCCTGCGATACGTGCCATGTGTTCTTAACCTCTCCCAGCTCTTGGCTCTTAAGCTTTTGGCTCTTAGCTAAAAGCCAAGAGCTAAAGGCTAAGGGCGGGTTTACCCCTGACGCTGTTTGTGTTTCGTGTTGACGCAGATCACCCGCACCACACCCTTGCGGTGGATGACCTTGCACTTGTCGCAAATCTTCTTTACCGATGCTCGTACTTTCATAAACCAGCTTTCAGCTGTCAGCTTTCGGCCATCAGCAAAATCCCTGGACCACAAAACCAATTACCAACGCTCACTTATACCGATAAACAATTCTTCCCCGATTCAAATCGTAGGGCGAGAGCTCCACCGCAACCTTGTCGCCGGGCAGGATGCGGATGAAGTTCTTGCGCATCTTGCCGGAAACGTGCGCCAGCACTTGGTGCTTGTTCTCCAGTTCCACCTTGAACATGGCATTGGGCAGCGGTTCCAGGACCACTGCCATCACTTCAATCGCGTCTTCTTTGCTCATCGACTCCTTAAAATCGGCTCTTAGCCTTTAGCTCCTGGCTCTTAGCTAAAAGCCAAGAGCTAAAAGCTAACTGCTTACTTCGTCAAAATCACCGGCCCATTCTTCGTGACTGCCACGCAATGCTCGAAATGCGCGCTGAAACTTCCGTCCACGGTCACTGCCGTCCACTTATCGCCGAGCACCCGGGTTTCCGGCTTCCCGCAATTCACCATCGGTTCGATGGCAATCACCATTCCTTCACGCAATTTCGCGCCGTGACCGCGGGCTCCGTAATTCGGCACCTGCGGCTCTTCGTGCAAGTGCGTTCCAATACCGTGCCCCACAAATTCACGAACCACGCTGAAGCCGGCGGCCTCCACATGCTCCTGCACCGCCGCTCCCACATCGCCCACCGAATTGCCGATCAGCGCCTGGTCGATGCCGCGGTAAAGCGATTCCTCGGTCACGGTCAACAGTTTGCGTAATTCCGGCTTCACCGTCTCGCTGACTGGAACCGTGATCGCGGCATCGCCGTAGTAACCGTCCAGCACCACGCCGCAATCAATCGAAACGATATCGCCGTCCTTCAGCGCCCGCTTTTCCGACGGAATCCCGTGCACAATCTCTTCATTCACCGACGTGCACAACACACAGGGATAATCGTAGTACCCCTTGAATGCCGGCTTGGCTCCGAGTTCCCCGATCTTTTTCTCAGCGGCGCGCTCCAGGTCCATGGTCGTTACACCGGGAGCAACCATCGAGCGCACATGGTCTAAAACCTGACGGACGATGCGGCCGCTTTGCCGCATCCGCTCAATCTCTGCCGCCGATTTGCACACAATCGCCATTCCTAAGCGTGGTGATCCTCGAGAATCCTGAAAATCTGTTCCGTGACCTCATCCATCGGCAGATCGCCGTTCACCGAGATCAGCCTTCCCGTGCGCTGGTAATAATCCGCCACGGGAGTTGTCTGCTCCTGGTAGGCCGCGATGCGGGGCTGAATCACTTCCAACCGGTCGTCATTGCGGGTCACCAGCTTCGCCCCATTCACGTCGCAAAGTTCATCGACACGAGGCGGCTGGAAGTGGACGTTATAAATCCGTCCACAGGTGGGACAAGAACGGCGTCCAGTAATCCGGAGCAACAGTTGATTATAGTCCACGTCCAGGCGGATCACAATTGGCCAGGCCCGAGTCGGGCGCGAGTTGTCAAAGAGCTTGTCGTCCAGCAACGCGTCCAGCCATCCGGCCTGAGCCGCCGTCCGGGGAAAGCCATCCAAAATATAGCCGCGCTTGCAATCCGGCTGTACCAGTCTCTGCCTGACCATTTCACAGACCAGGTCGTCGGAAACCAGCTCGCCTCGAGCCATCACCGCCTTGGCCGCCACCCCGAGGTCTGTGCCCTGGGCTATGTTCTGCCGCAGGAGGTCTCCCGTGGAGACCTGCGGCACCAGATACCGCTCCATGATCCGCTTGGCCTGGGTGCCCTTACCGGCGCCCGGCGGACCGAGCAGAACCACAGGACCTACATCGCGTGAGGTTTCCTGCGCCATCAGTTGGCCAAAGCCTCCCCAACAGTGTTCAGCAGCCCCACATAAATTGGTAATCGAGTAATCGGGTAATTTGAAAATTTACGGCTGCGCTGCGTTTGTTCTTCAATCACCAAATTACCCGATCACTCAATCACAAAATCCCCTCACGACCAGTTGCGGCGCCCGCGGATGCGTCCGCTGCGCGGCGTGAATCCATCGTAATGGCGCATGATGAGCTGCGCCTCGATCTGCGTGACCGTATCCATGGCCACGCCCACCACGATCAGCAGCGACGTTCCGCCAAAATAAAAATTCACTCCCAGACCGTTGGTCACCCATACCGGCAACCTCTCAAACAGCGACCCTCCCAGCCAGAACGGCAAGTGGTTCAGGTGAATGCCGGTAATCATCCACTCCGGAATGAAGGAGATGATGATCAGATAAAGCGCGCCCACCAGCGTGATGCGGGTCAGCACTTCATTGATGTAGTCCGCTGTACGCTTGCCCGGACGAATACCCGGAATGAACCCACCATACTTCCGCATATTGTCGGCCACTTCACTGGGATTGAAAACGATCGACACATAAAAATACGCGAAGAAAATAATGCCGACCGCATACAACAACGTATAGAGCGGCTCGCCCCAGCCCAGCATGCGAAACAAATCCCCGAAGTAGCGGCTGTTCCGGACGCCATAGCCGATGGTCTGCGGCAAAGTAAGAATCGAAGAAGCGAAGATGACCGGCATCACACCCCCCGCATTGACCCGCAAGGGAAGGTGAGTGGACTGGCCGCCCATCACTTTGCGCCCCACCACGCGCTTGGCGTATTGCACCGGAATGCGCCGTTCGCAACGCTCCACATACACGATGAACGCCACCACCGCGATCATGAACACCACCAGAAACGCCATGAGCACCGGGGTGATGGCTCCCCATTGGCTGTTCATGGCTTTTTGCGCCAGGTCCTGCACGCCGCGCGGCAGTCCCACCACGATGCCGGCAAAGATCAGCAGCGACATGCCATTGCCAATGCCGCGGTCGGTGATCTGCTCGCCCAGCCACATGATGAATGCGCTGCCCGTGGTCAGGGTCAGCATGGTCATCAGGATGAACGCCGGACCAGGGTGAAGAACGAAATCTCCAGCCTTCTCGAGGCCGATGGCGATGCCGAACGACTGCACCGCGCTGAGAATCACCGTGATGTAGCGAGTCCACTGGGTAATCTTCTTGCGGCCCATCTCGCCTTCTTTTTGCAGCTTGGCCAGCGGCTCATATACCACGGTCAAGAGCTGCAGGATGATCGATGCCGTGATGTACGGCATGATCCCCAGGGCAAAGATGGTCAGGCGGCGCAGGCTGCCGCCCGAGAACAGATCCACGAATCCGAGAAACGATCCCGCGTTTTGATTGAAGTATTGCTCCAGCTTGAGGAAGTTCACTCCCGGCGTGGGCAGATGTCCGCCCAGCCGGTAGATCGCGAGCATGGCCAGCGTAAACAGAACCCGCTTGCGCAGGTCAGGGATACGGAAGATGTTCGCCAGCTTCTCAAACATTACTGCAAGACCTCAACCTTGCCGCCTGCCTTGGTGATCTTTTCCTGTGCTGACTTGGAGAACTTGTGCGCATGTACGGTGATGGCAATCGTGAGTTCGCCATCGCCGAGAACTTTCACGGGATGCTTGGTCTTGATTACTCCCGCCTTGCGCAGCACCTCGGGCGTGATGGGCGCGGCGTGCATATCCCCACCCAGCGCCACCAGCCGCTCCAGGCTGACGATGTTGAATTCCTTGCGGAAGATGTTGGTGAAGCCGCGCTTCGGCATGCGCCGGTGCAGCGGCATCTGGCCGCCTTCAAAGCCGCGGATCAGGCGCATACCGGTGCGCGAACGCTGGCCCTTGTGTCCTCGAGTGGACGTTTTGCCCATGCCGGAGCCCATGCCGCGCCCCACGCGCTTGCGCTTTTCCGACGCCTTCTTCGGTGCTCGAATATTGGATAAATTCATGATCTCGAACCTCTAATCTCTGTCATCCTGAGCGAGACGCCTTTTGTCTCGCGAAGGACCTGGGCGCGCCGCGCGAACATTCTCGCGTTCTTTGCGAGAATGCTAACTCGCGCGTTTGGCGCGCTTCCTTACTGCAAAATCACGACCAGATGCGGAACCTTGGCCACCATGCCGCGAATGGCCGGATTGTCCGGACGCTCAATCACCTGGTTCAGCCGGGTAAACCCAAGCCCTTTGACCACCAGCTTCTGCTTTACCGGGGCACAAATGGCGGAAACGACCCACTTCAGATGAATCTTTCCGCTGACCGCCTTCGGTTTCTTCGTTGTCATCTGTAAATCCTCAGCTCCATCTCTCGGTACTCGGCACTCGGGACTAAATCTCTTGTACTGTTTTGCCGCGCATGGCGGCAACGCTCTCTCTGCTCTTAAGGTGCCGGAGTGCGTCAAAAGTCGCCTTGATCACATTGTGCGGATTGGTGGTGCCGATCGATTTGGTCAGCACGTTCAGCACTCCCACCGAAGTCATCACCGCGCGCACCGCACCACCGGCAATCACGCCCGTGCCTTCCGGAGCGGGCTTGAGCAGCACTTTGCCGGCGCCATAGCGCCCCAGCACCAGATGCGGAATGCTGGTCTGCGTCAGGTTCACCTTGATCAGGTTCTTCTTCGCCGACTCAATCGCCTTGCGAATGGCTTGCGGAACCTCCTTGGCCTTGCCCGCGCCGTGACCCACCACCGCCGCCGAAGGATCGCCCACCACCACCAGCGCGGCGAACGAAAGGTTCTTGCCGCCCTTCACCACTTTGGTGACGCGGTTGATGGCCACCACCTGGTCCTTCAACTGGTACGAATTCGCATCAAGCTTCTTAATTACAGTTGGCATTCTTTTCCTAGCTTCTAGCTTCTAGCTCCTAAGCTTCTAGCTACCCAGTCCGAAAGGGTTGCTAGTAGCTAGTAGCTAGTAGCTGTCTTTAAAATTGCAGCCCCGCTTCGCGGGCCGCATCGGCTAGCGCTTTCACCCGTCCGTGATAAATGTAGCCGCCGCGGTCAAACACCACCTTGCTCACGCCCTTGGCCTTGGCCCGCTCGGCAATTACTTTGCCCAGCGCCTTTGCGGCCGCCACGTTGCCGCCCGTACGCCGGTCTTCCTTCTTGCCTTCGGCGGAACTCGCCGAAACCAGCGTGGTGCCGTGCAGGTCGTCGATGACCTGCACATAAATGTGATTCAACGAACGGTAAACATTCAGCCGCGGACGCTCCGCTGTCCCCTGCAACTTCTTGCGAATGCGATCGTGAATGTGATCGCGCTTCTGGTTCTTCGAAATTCTGGTAAGCATAAAATCTGTCCTTGGTCGTCAGCCGTTGGCCGTTAGCCCAAAAGCCCGACACTTCAAAACCGCGTGCCTTTGGTGATAGGCATTAGCTCTCGTCTTGGTTTCCTGTGACCTAAGAGCTAGCACCCAAGACCCGTTCCTACTTCGCTCCGGTCTTACCGACCTTCTTCTTCAACTTCTCGCCCGCATACCGCACACCCTTGTTCTTGTACGGATCGGGCGGACGCAGGGACCGCATTTCCGCCGCCACCTGACCCACCTGCTGCCGGTCGATTCCAGTAAGCGCAATCTTCGTCTGCTTGGGATCGACACTGGCCTCCACGCCGGTCGGCAACGGATATTCAATGGGATGCGAGTATCCCAGGCTGAACACCACCATCCCTTTACCCTTCATCTCGGCGCGGTAGCCGATGCCCACGATTTCTAGTTCGCGCGTCCAGCCCTTGGTGACGCCTTCGACGGCATTATTCACCAGCGCGCGGGCCAACCCATGCAGAGCAGCTTGCGAATCGTTCTCGCGGATGGCGACGATGTTTCCATCCTTCTGCTGCACCGTGATGCCCGAAGGAAGAGCCGTATCCAGCTTGCCCTTGGGCCCCTGCACCAATACCGTATTGCCTTCGATTTTTACCGTCACCCCTTGGGGGATCGGGATCGGCTTTTTTCCAATTCGTGACATAAGAGCTTCTAGCTTCTAGCTCCGAGCTTTTAGCTAGGAGCTTCAATTTTAATCTGACGTTCGTTCTCTCAACCGTTGCAGCGGGTTTAGCTAGCAGCTAGAAGCTAGTAGCTAGAAGCTGCTTTACCAAATCTCGCACAGCAACTCGCCACCCACGCCTTCCTTGCGCGCCTGCCGTCCAGTCATCACCCCGCGCGGCGTGGTAAGAATGTTGATTCCCATCCCGCCCAGCACCCGCGGAATTTCGCTGCGGCGCACATACACGCGGCAGCCCGGGCGCGACACACGCTCCGCCTTTGAAATCGCCGCCTCATTGTGCGCGCCGTATTTCAGATAAATCCTGATGACCTTGTGCCCTTCTTCCTCGGTGGCTTTGAAGTTCGAGATGTAGCCTTCTTCCTTCAAAATGCGGGCAATCTCCACCTTCAGCCGCGAAGCCGGGATATCCACCTTCTGGTGCCGCGCCTGCAGCGCGTTGCGCACCCTCGTCAGCATATCTGCGACCGGATCGGTCAACCTCATCTTTTGCTTCTCCTCTCGCCACCCGTTCGCTCCGCGTTCCGCGGAGAACCTGCGGCAGCTTGCCTACCACTTACTGATGACGCCCATTCTTCAGCTTGCCATCCTGAGCGAGACGCCCTTTGTCTCGCGAAGGGTCTCCCACTCCACGGACCCGGCGGAAGCTTCCTACCAGGACGACTTCGCGACCCCGGGAATTTCCCCGCGCAACGCCAGCGCCCGGAAGCACAAGCGGCACAGGCCGAACTTGCGCAGGTAAGCCCGCGGCCGCCCGCATATCTTGCACCGGTTGTGCCGGCGCGAGGAGAACTTCGGCCTCTTCTCCTTCTTATCGCGCGCCAGCTCAAACTTCTTTTCGATCTTCGCGTCTTTAACTCGTTTCGCTGTAGTCATGCCATCCTTAAAGAATCTTTTCGGTCAAACCCTGAAACCTCGAACCTGAAACCTTGATTACTGCGTCCGGAACGGCATGCCCAAATGCTTCAAGAGCGTGCGCGCCTGGTTGTCGTTTGCCGCCGTAGTCACAATGGTGACGTTCATTCCCTTCATCTTGTCGACCTTCTCGTAAGAAATCTCCGGGAAAATCAACTGGTCGTGCAGGCCAAGCGTGTAGTTGCCACGGCCGTCAAACGACTTGGTGGAAACTCCGCGGAAGTCGCGCACCCGCGGCAGAACAATATTCACCAGCCGGTCGAAAAATTCATACATGCGGTCGCCGCGCAGCGTCACCATGGTTCCAATGGCCTGCCCCTCGCGCACCTTGAAGGCCGCAATCGACTTCTTGGCCTTGGTGACGATCGGCTTCTGGCCGGTGATCTGCCCCAGTTCATTCACCGCCGGATCGAGGATCTTCGAGTTCTGCGTGGCCTCGCCCATGCCCATGTTCACCACAATCTTATTGAGCCGCGGCACCGCCATCGAATTCTTGAGTTCGAGTTCTTTCTGCAAAGCCGGCGCCACTTCCTTATCAAACTTGGAACGCAGCCGCGGCCGCTCCTTGGCGCTGTGCTGAGCCTGCGCCGGAGCCTTCTGCTCCTGCGCCGAATCCTTCGATGCTTTCTTATCTCTCTCTTTTGCCATCGCGTCTCTTCAGCTTCCCTCTCACTGTTTCAGCTCTCAAGAAGCTCTTGGCCTTTGGCTCTAAGCCTTTAGCTCTCTTGCATATACCGCTGCGTGAGACCAAATTCCGACCACCGCCGCTTGCATCATCGGCCACAAGCTAAAAGCTAATGACTAAGAGCTAGCGGCTACTTATCCAGCGTCGTACCGCACTTCTTGCACACCCGCACTTTACGGTCGCCGCGCACTTCGTGTCCGATGCGCACCGGGCCGCAGGTCCCGCAGACCAGTTGCACATTGGAAATCGCAATCCGGCTTTCCTGCTCGGCGATGCCGCCCTTGATGTTGCGCTGCGGGTTCGGACGCACGTGCTTCTTCACCATCATCACATGCTCGACCAGAAGCTTGCTGTCGTTGGGAAACACGCGCAGCACACGTCCTTCCTTGCCCTTATCCCGCCCCGTGATGACCTTCACGTTATCGTTGCGGCGGATATCCACTCGATTTTGTACTGTGCTGACTGTTCGCATTCTATAAACCCATTTCGTAATTTAGTAATTGAGTAATTGAGTAATTTGGCAATTGCAATTCAAAACCCAACACACTCCGGTTTTCCAGTACCAAATTACCCGATTGCAAACTTATAAATTCTCAAATCACTTCCGGCGCCAGCGAAACAATCTTCAAGAACTTCTTCTCGCGCAATTCGCGTGCCACCGGACCGAAAACGCGCGTGCCCACCGGCTCGCCCGCGTCATTGATCAGCACCGCGGCATTCTGGTCGAAGCGGATGTAGGTGCCGTCGCGCCGGCGATGCTCCTTGCGTGTCCGCACAATCACCGCCTTGACCACTTTGCCCTTCTGCACCTGCCCATCCGGAGCGGCTTCCTTCACGGCGGCGGTGATTATGTCGCCGAGGCCGGCATTCAGCCCGGTCGAACCGCCCAGCGGCAGAATCATCTGCAGCTTGCGGGCGCCGGAATTGTCGGCGACCTCCAGCATGCTTCTCATCATCACGGCCATGGCTTCAATCTCCCGTTCACTCTGTCATCCCGAGCAAGCATTCTTTGCGACGCGTGAATCGCGCGCTTTGCTCGCTTCCTTTACTTGCCGGCCTGCGCCAGCACAACCTCAGGCACCAGCGTCGTCTTGCGCACAATGTCCTTCAGCTTCCAGCGCTTCAACTTCGAGAGCGGACGAGTCTCTTCAATCCGTACCACGTCGCCCACATGCGCTTCGTTTTTCTCGTCGTGCGCGTAGAACTTCTTGTTCCTCGCCACCACCCTCCCATAGAAGGGGTGCGCTTTCTTGCGCGTCACTTTGACAACGATCGTCTTGGACATGCGGTTCGCGACCACTTCTCCCACCACTTCCTTGCGCCGGCCCTGCACATGCTCGCTCTGCGGGGTAGCAGACTTTCCAGTTGCGGTTTCCGCCATTAGCGTTTCTCCGTTGCGGCCGAGCGCGAGCGCTCGCCTGAAATTGTCTTGACGCGCGCAATATCCTTGCGCAGGCCGCGAATCTTCTTCAGACTCTCAGTCTGCCCCATGTTCAGCTGAAACTTCAGCTTGAACAGCTGGTCGGCGAGATCCTGCCCCTGGTGCTGGAGCTCGGCGTCGGTTAAGTTCCGGACTTTGTCTGCCTTCATAAGTTCCTCAAGAGCTTTCAGCTCTCAGCCATCAGCTTTCAGTAAAAGCATCTTCCTTCTTGCTGAGAGCTGACAGTTTCCTTCAGTGCGCCGTTTCGCGCTTGACGAAACTCGTGCGCAGCGGCAGCTTGTGCGAAGCCAGACGCATCGCTTCCGTCGCATCCACGACCGTGACCCCTTCCATCTCAAACAGAATCTTTCCCGGACGCACCACCGCGACCCAGTGATCGGGCGCTCCCTTGCCCTTGCCCATACGAGTTTCGGCGGGCTTCTTGGTCACTGGCTTGTCGGGAAACACCCGAATCCAGATCTTGCCGCCGCGCTTCACGAAGCGGGTCATGGCCACGCGGCTGGCTTCGATCTGCCGGTCGGTGATCCAGCCCGGCTCCAGCACCTTCAGCCCGAAGTCGCCGAACGCCAGCGTGCTGCCGCGCCAGGCTTTGCCGGTCATGCGCCCGCGCTGCTGCTTGCGGTACTTCACCTTCTTTGGCATCAACATAAAGTCAGCTCTTAGCCCTTAGCTTTTGGCTCTTAGCCAAACACGGCTGCGATACAACTCCTAAAACGCGCCCACGCCCTGCTGCTGTTCCTTCTTCTTCGCCGGAAGAATTTCGCCCTTGTACACCCAGCACTTCACTCCAATCACGCCGTATGTGGTCCTCGCCTCCGAGAAGCCATACTCAATATCGGCGCGCAGCGTGTGCAGCGGCAAACGCCCCTGCAGGTACCACTCCGAGCGCGCGATTTCGTTGCCGTTCAAGCGCCCGCTCACCCGCACTTTGATTCCCTTGCACCCGAAGCGCAGGGCCGAATCCACAGCCTTGCGCATCGCCCGCCGGAATCCAACCCGCTTTTCCAGTTGCAGCGCAATCGCTTCCGACACCAGTTGCGCATCGAGTTCAGGCTTGTGCACTTCCTGAATGTCGACAAACATCTCGCGCGAGGTGCGCTTCTGCAGATCGGCCTTCAGCTTGTCGATTTCCGCACCCTTGCGACCGATGATGATCCCGGGACGCGCCGTCTTGATGATGATGCGCAGCTTGTTGCCCGGCCGTTCGATCTCGATCGAGCTCACGCCCGCAGACTTGAGCTTTTCCTTAAGCTCGTTCTTCAGCTTGACGTCTTCGAGCAGCAGTTTGTCGTAATCGCGCTCCACAAACCAGCGCGACTTCCACGGCTTGGTGTAGCCGAGGCGAAAACCATAAGGATGGACCTTTTGTCCCATTGCTTCTCCTAATCAAACCCTTTCACAACCTGTACTCGAACGAATCGCGCTGCCCAAAAGCTATTTCGCAGCCGCCTTCTTCTTCCCCGTCTTGCCCGCAGCCTTCTTCGCCACCGGCGCGCGCCGCTTCGCCGCCGACCGTGTCTGCCCGGCAGGATGCGCAGCGCCGTTCCCGCGCTCCGCCAGCACCAGCGTGATGTGCGCAATACGCCGCTGGTAGCGGAAGGCGCGTCCCTGCGGCGCCGGACGGATGCGCTTCATGCGCGGGCCGTCGTTGGCAATGGCACTCTTCACATACAAATTGTCGAGCTCGATATCCAGCCCCTTCTCGGTGCTGAGAAAATTCGCGTTATCCAGCGCGGACTGCAGCAGCTTGCCAACATGCGCCGCCACCCGCTTTTTGGTGAACAAGAGTGTGTTGCGCGCTTCTTCCACCTTGCGCCCCTTAATCAACTCCAGCACCAGGCGCGCCTTCTGCGGCGAGACACGCAAGTAGCGCATTTCTGCTCGGAATTCCATTCAGCGTCTCCCTTATGCCTTCGGCGCCGCGGGCGGCGCCGACGGAGTAATTGCTCCCGGACCTCCCGGAATGCCCGCTGGCTTCGCCGCTACTTCCGTCGCCGCCCGCATGGAGTGGCCCTTGAAGTTGCGCGTGAAGCTGAACTCGCCCAGCTTGTGCCCCACCATGTTCTCGGTGACATACACTGGAATGAACTTTTTGCCGTTGTGCACCGCAATGGTGTGACCCACCATCTCGGGAACCACGGTGGAACGCCGCGACCAGGTGCGCAAAACCTTCTTTTCGTTGCGCGAATTCATGGCTTCGACCCTGGTCATCAGGAAGCCATCCACAAATGCGCCCTTCTTGGTTGAACGTGCCATAAAATTCAGCTCTCAGCTTTCAGCCGTCAGCTCTTAGCCAACAGCTTCCACAAACTTTGTCATTCCGACGGTTCGCGAAGCGAGCCGGAGGAATCTGCTTTTTGCTAACCACCGCGATCCTTCGCAAAGAACGCTCAGGATGACGCCAGCGGGCTGACGCCCGCCAAACGGCGTCACTTCGTCCGCCGATTCACGATGAACTTATCCGTCCGCTTGTTATTCCGCGTCTTGTACCCGCGCGTCGGCTGGCCCCACGGCGTCACCGGATGCCGTCCGCCCGAAGTCTTGCCTTCACCGCCGCCGTGCGGATGGTCCACCGGATTCATCGATACGCCGCGGTTCACCGGACGCCATCCCAGCCAGCGCGTCCGTCCCGCTTTGCCGATGGTGATGTTCTCGTGATCGAGATTTCCGACCTGCCCGATGGTCGCCATGCAGTCCTGCGAAACCTTGCGGGTCTCGCCCGAAGGCAGCTTCACCAGAGCGTAATCCGACTCTTTCGCGATCAACTGCGCCGCTCCGCCTGCCGAGCGCACCATCTGCGCCCCTTTGCCCGGCTTCAATTCCAGATTGTGAATCGACGTGCCGGGCGGAATATTTCGCAGCGGCAATGCATTGCCCACAAGAATGTCCGCGTCGGGCCCGCTCACCACTTTCTGCCCCACCTTCATTCCTTCGGGCACCAGAATGTAACGCTTCTCTCCGTCGGCGTACGCCAGCAGCGCAATCCGCGCCGAGCGATTGGGGTCGTATTCGATCGTGGTCACCGTCGCCGGGATGCCCGCCTTCTCGCGCTTGAAGTCGATAATGCGCAGCTTCTGTTTGTGCCCGCCGCCGCGGTGCCAGCTGGTGATGTCGCCCGAATTGCGGCGCCCGCCGGTGCGCTGCTTCTTCTCGATCAGCGGCTTGTGCGGATGTTGCGTCGTGATGTCGTCGTTGACGATCGTCGTACGGTAGCGCAACGTCTGCGTCGTAGGTCTGTATGTTTTGATCGCCATAATCAGCTCTTAGCTACTAGCTCTTAGCTCAAACTGTTTGTCATTCCGAACCGGCGTTCTTTACCGGTGAGGAATCTGCTTCTTGCTTCCTACAAATTCTGCGCGTACTCCGGCATCTTCTCGCCGGCCCGCAGGCGCACATACGCCTTCTTCCAGTCCGGACGGTAGCCGGCAAACTTTCCCCGCCGCCGTTCTTTACCCGGATAGGTTGCGGTGCGCACAGAGAATACTTTTACTTTGAAAATCGTCTGCACCGCTTGCCTGATTTCCGTCTTCGTCGCCTTCGGAGCCACCTGGAAGACCAGCGTGTTCTGGAGTTCCTTGATCGCCAAACCTTTTTCGGTGATCACCGGACGGCGAATGATCTGGTATGCGGATTTCATCAGGCCACCTCCGCCGCTTTTTCATGCCGGGTACGCTTGCGTGGGGCAGCCGACGCCTTCTTCGCTCCCTCGTCTTCTTTCGCCGCCTTGCGCTGCCGCTTGGGCAAAGTATCCTTCAACGTGAGCTGCAGCTTTTCGATGGCGGGATGAGAAAAAATCACACGGTCGTAGCGCAACAAGTGATAAGGATGAACCTCATTACCCGGGATCAGCTCCAGCCCTTTAATATTTCGCGAACTTAATTCGAGGTTGCGGTTGCCGGCATTGGGAGCTTCGACGATCAGCACCGTCGATTCAACTTTCAGCGCATCGAGCGCCGCCCGAAACGCCTTCGTTTTGGCATCCTTCAGTTCGAATGCATTCACGATCGTCAGCTTGCCATCGGCAAACTTCGCCGCCAGCGCCGAGCGCAACGCGCCCAGCAGCTTCTTGCGCGGGAAAGCGTAGTCGTAGGAGCGCGGCGTCGGACCGTGCACCGTCGCGCCGTGCCGCCACAGCGGCGAACGGATCGAACCGATGCGGGCGCGTCCCGTGCCTTTCTGCTTCCACAGCTTCTTGCCCGAACCGGAAACCTGCCAGCGGGCCTTGGTCGCGTGCGTGCCCTGGTGCTGTCCGGCGCGGTAATGCTTCACCGCCTCCCAGAGCAGATCTTCATTGACCGCGCCGAAAATCTCATCGGCGAGGTCGAACGTCCCGACCTTGGCGCCGCTCAAATTGTGAATATCAATAGTTGCCATTGCGTTCTCACTGTCCTACTCGGTGCTAGCTGCTCGGCACTACGCCTTCTTCGCCGCTCTCTTCGCCGCCTTCAACGGATCGACCGTAGCCGAGCCGGCGAATCCGCGGCGCTCTCTGGGCGGCTTCTTCGCCTTCATAATCACCAGGTATCCGCCCTGCGGCCCCGGCACACTGCCTTCCACCACCAGCAGGTTTTCCTCTTTATCCACACCCAGCACCCGCAGGTTGCGCTGCGTGACGCGGGCGTGGCCCATATGTCCGGACATGCGCATTCCCTTGAACACGCGCGAAGGAAACGCCGACGAGCCAATTGAACCCGTGATCTGAAACATCGAACCGTGCGACTTCGGGCCGCCGGCAAAATGATGCCGCTTCACCACACCTTGGAAGCCTTTTCCCTTGCTCACGCCCACGATGTCGACAAATTTTTCGCCTTCAAAAATCTCGACCAGCACGCGGTCGCCGACTTTCACAGCTCCCTCGCCATCGCCATCGCTTTCGAGCGGCACTTCACGCATAAACTTCACCGGCGGAAGATTGTTCTTAGCCAGATGTCCGCGCGCCGGCTTGGTCAGCCGCGATTCCTTCACAAACTCCACCAGGCCAATCTGGGCCGCTTCGTACCCATCCTTGGTCGCCAGCTTATGTTGCGTTACCACGCAAGGACCCGCCTGCAGTACCGTGACCGGGCGCACGTCGCCCTTCGAGTCAAACAGTTGCGTCATGCCGACCTTCTTGCCCAGAATTCCCGTAACCTTCGTCGCCATTTCCTTCTCTCCGACCAGCATGGCTCGCAGTCTCACGACCGCGGCTATTGGCTGGGAAGCTTCGCATCAACTAGAAGCTGATGGCTGAGAGCTGACAGCTACTTATGCTCTTTCCCGAACGCCTTGATCTCCACATCCACACCCGCCGGCAGATCGAGCTTCATCAGCGCGTCCACCGTCTGCTGCGTCGGCTCGAGAATATCGAGCAGCCGCTTATGGGTGCGGATCTCAAACTGCTCCCGCGACTTCTTATCCACGTGCGGCGAACGCAGTACGCAGTACTTGTTCTTCATCGTGGGCAACGGAATGGGGCCGGCAATTTGAGCGCCCGTGCGCCGCGCCGTTTCCACAATCTCGCCCGTCGACTGGTCCAAAATGCGGTAGTCGTAAGCTTTCAACCGGATGCGAATTCTTTCTTTTCCAATCACGCTTCACTCTCTTTGCCCCTCCCGCTTTCTGCGGGAGGAAAGAACTGGCGGCAGGATGCAAGCCGCGTTATAGCGCCGGCGTCCCGCCGGCATTAATTAAGTTGTCATCCTGAGCGAGACGCTTTTTGTCTCGCGAAGGACCTGGGCGCGCCGCACGAACATTCGCGCGTTCGGCGCGCTTCCTTACTGCACAATCTCGGCAATGGTGCCCGCGCCCACCGTGTGCCCGCCTTCGCGGATGGCAAAGCGCAAGCCCTTCTCCATCGCCACCGGCGTGATCAGTTCGATCACCAGACTTACGTTGTCCCCCGGCATCACCATC
>Ga0182015_10000638_pt1 | contig 49906 bp, 41 predicted proteins | sample 712P3MmetaG_FD_120478 | JGI IMG/M metagenome (GOLD analysis project Ga0182015, IMG submission 120478) | Permafrost microbial communities from Stordalen Mire, Sweden - 712P3M metaG | ecosystem: Environmental > Terrestrial > Soil > Wetlands > Permafrost | place: Sweden: Stordalen | collected...
GCATCGAGAACTGGACGCTGGAGTTGAACTCTGTAGGCTGCCCGAATGATCGGGCCGCTTACAACGAGGCTCTGCGCAAGGCTCTCGAACCCGTCGTGGGACAAATGTGTGCCGACTGCCAGCGTCGCGCGGTAACCAATCCTTTACGCGTGTTTGATTGTAAAGTTCCCGCCGATCAGCCCATCATCGATACGCTGCCGCGTATCAGCCAATTTCTTGATGAACCTTGCCGCCGGCATTTCGAGCAAGTGCAGGAGATCCTCAAGTCAGTTGGGGTTGAATTTCAATTAAACGACAGGCTGGTCCGCGGCTTGGATTATTATAGCCGGACGGCATTTGAGTTTACGCATGGCGCCTTGGGCGCGCAGAATGCGATTCTCGGCGGCGGGCGCTACGATGGTCTTTCTGAATCGCTTGGTGGGCCGAGCGCACCCGGCATTGGCTTTGCTATCGGCGAAGACCGGCTGGTGCTGGCGCTCAAGCAATCGGCGGACGCGGTGCGGCGCAAGCCAGATGTTTATGTCGCGCCGCTTGGCGCGGGCATGGATCGCGAGGCCGCTCGCCTGGCGCGGGAGTTGCGCCGTCACGATATCGTCGCCGACGTGGGTGATGAAACTTTTCGCCTGAAGAAATCTTTTGAGATTGCCAGCAAGTTGGGAGCGCGGTTCATTCTGATTGTGGGTGAGAACGAAGTCAAAGCAGGCGCCTTCGCTCTGAAGAATCTGGAAAGCGGCGACCAGGTTTCGGTGCCTCGCGGTGAGCTGGCTGAGAGAATTCAATCGGGCAATTAGCCGAAGTTCATCAACCACAAAGGATAGGAAGGTACACAAAGGTTTGGAAGCTTTTCCTTTGTGAACCTTTCTGTCCTTCGTGGTTAATGCGCGGGTTTGTGTTCTCTGTAGCAATTGGACGCGGCAATGCAGCGGTATCGACCTCCCAGCATTTATAATCTGAGTTTCCCTGTTATCGAAAGGCCCAACTTGCTCGACTTTTTAGGCGACCTGCAACGCACCCATCGCTGTGGCGATCTGCGCGCTCCGGACTCCGGCCAACAAGCCGTGCTTATGGGATGGGTGAACCGCCGCCGCGATCTTGGCAATCTTATCTTTGTTGATGTTCGCGACCGCACCGGTATTACGCAGGTGGTGTTCAATAAAGAGCGCGACCCGGCGGCACATGAGAAGGCTAGCCAATTGCGCAACGAGTACGTGGTCGCCGTGATTGGCAAAGTCAAGCAACGCACGGCTGACACCATCAACAAAAACATTCCCACCGGGGAAGTCGAGGTGATTGCGGAGGAGTTGCGCATTCTCAACGAAGCCAAGCAGCCTCCTTTTCTTCCGGGCGACACCATTCTCCCGAACGAAGAAATGCGCCTTAAGTATCGCTATATCGATTTGCGCCGCGATGCCATGCAGCACAACATCGAACTGCGCCACAACGTTGCCATCGCGATTCGCAGCTATCTTTCGGGGCAGGGATTTTTTGAAATCGAAACTCCGTTTATGACTCGTTCTACCCCCGAAGGCGCCCGGGATTATCTCGTGCCCAGCCGCGTGCAGCCGGGATCGTTTTACGCGCTGCCGCAATCGCCGCAACTGTTCAAGCAAATTTTGATGATCTCCGGCTTCGACCGTTATTTTCAGATTGTGCGCTGTTTCCGGGATGAAGACTTGCGCGCCGACCGGCAGCCGGAGTTCACCCAGATCGATTTGGAAATGTCGTATCCGCAACCGGAGCGGGTTTGGGAAGTGGTCGAGGGTTTTCTTACTGCGGCATTCAAAGCTGCGGGACAGGAGATCAAGCCACCGTTCCCGCGCATGAGTTATGACCAGGCGATTCGCCTGTACGGCAGCGACAAGCCTGATATGCGTCTACCCGCGATGACCGACGTACGCGCAGCCTTCACCGAGGAAAATTTAGCGACCCTTGCGGTAAGCGCGAGTTTGCCGGTGGTTGCGATTCGTATTCCGAGGGTCGGCGAGCTTTCCCGCAAGGATCGCGACGAAATCAAGCCGCTGTTCAGCGCGCGAGGTGCGGCCAAGTTATTCGAAGATTTCAAACGGCTGGAGAAGAACTTCCCCGACGCTGCCAATAAAATTCGGCAAGAAACCGGCGCAGCGGCGGATGACTTGATCGTGATCGTTGCCGGCGACGGCAAGCCGGCAGAGCACAAATCCGAGGGAGGCGTGAAGCCCGAGGTAAAGCAGCACGATCATGCGGTTTACACGGCGGCGGGGTTGCTCCGGCTGGCGCTGGCGCAGAAATACGCAGACCGACACGGTGCTTTCAAGAAAACGGGTGATGCAGCTAAAGACTTTCGTTTTCTCTGGGTCACCGACTTTCCCATGTTCGAGTGGGACGAAGAGGGCAAGCGCTGGGCGGCGGCGCATCATCCATTCACTTCGCCGCATGAACACGACATGGACAAGCTTGAGTCGGATCCGGCGTCGGTGCGCGCGCTGGCGTATGACGTCGTGCTGAACGGGACTGAGTTGGGATCAGGCTCGATTCGTATTCACCGCCAGGATATTCAGAGCAAAATTTTTCACGCGCTCGGCATGACAGAAGAGGAAGCCCGCTCGCGGTTTGGATTTTTTCTCGAGGCGCTGGAGTATGGCACGCCTCCGCATGGCGGAATCGCGCTGGGATTGGATCGCATTGTGATGATTCTCGCGGGAGCGGATAGCCTGCGCGAGGTCATCCCGTTCCCGAAGACGGCGCGGGCTGTCGATTTGATGGTGGATGCGCCCACACCGGTGAGCGAATCACAGCTGAAAGATTTGGGAATACAAGTTAAGAAGTGAGTTCAATTAACAAAAGCATATGCAATCATCCCATCACGAGCAGAAAGATTTTGGGTGGCGCAGCGCTTTCAGCGCTGCGATTAGGCTCTTAAGTCGACTGGCTTTAAGCCGATTCTTTTAATAGCACCGTATCGCAGCGGTGAACCGCTGCGCCACCCGAAAGCAGAAGCTCACATTACTTGCTTCCCAATTCAGGATTTCTCCATCACGATTTCAGTTCTCGGTAACTTGCGGGGCTTTCGGTGCGACTGGAGCGCGCGGTGCTTTTGGAGCCTTTGGTGGGATCGGTGTTTCCGGCGCTTCGGAGGCTTTGCGGATCTCAATGGTCCCGTGTTCGTTGCTGACCACTATGTGCGGACCACCGCCGCCGACGGTTCCGGTCGCGATCGCCTGATCATTCGAGTTGTCGATCTTCAACTGATCGAAATCGGTTTCGATTTCTCCGTTGCGGGCGTGCGCGTCTAGTTGGAAGCCGGCTTTGTCGGGCAAATAAAGCTGAATATCTCCCTTGCGATTTTCTACCTGGATGCTCCCCAGCTTGTTCATGTGAAGTTCGACCGAGCCGTTTTCATCCTCCATTCGCACGTCTCCGGAGACGCCGGTGAGGCGAATATCTTTCGAGCGCGTGTTTAGGCGTAGCGGGCCGATCAGGTCGGAGGCTTGCAAATCGCCGGAGTCGAGATCGAGATCGCCGTCGAGCCGGGAAAAATCCATGTTGGTGCGGGACGATTTGAAAGTGACGGGCTGGCTGATTTTCGCCAACTTCACGCTCTCCATGAACTCGCCATCGAGATGCGCGGCGCCTTTCACGTCTTCTATGGAAACATCATTGGCCCGGCCCGTGATAGAAACGTCGGAGCTGACCTGCGAAATCCGGGCTGAGCTGTGATCCAGGTTGAGAGTCACTTTGCCAGTGATGTCGGTAGTGTTGACGTCGCCGTGCTGGCTGGTAATCTCCAGATTGCCTTCGCGCCCAGTGACACTGACATCGCCGTAGCGCGTGGTCGCGACCACGGCAGCCTTGCGGGGCAGTGAAATATCCAAATCCTCAGCCACCCAATGATCGCCGGCCCCTTGATTGTTCGCGTTCAGCGTGACCACGTTTCCGCTAACCGAGAGTTGCGGCTTGGTGCCGGCATTCCATTTGTCCGCGTCTGCCTGGCTTTCGGCGCTGATGCGCTTGTGAACCACCACGCGAATCTGATCATCCTCTGAAGCGACAACGTTCACAGCACCGCGGGTGTCGTTAATGCGCAGGCTGGCTCCGGCCGGAAAGGGTTGGGTCAGTTGGTCGTCGAAGTTATATTTGGAGCCGAAGAACGAATCGCCATCATCGCCGATGTCGATCTGGTCGCGGAGTTGTTCCCAGTGGAAGCGGGAGGCGTGAGTCGCGATGAGCCCAAAAATGATGATGAAGATGACCAAACAAACGCCACCCGCGCCAATCCCGGGGGTCCGCGTACCTTGCCTTTGCGCCTGCTGATATTCGACCAGTTTAAGCACGCCCCACACGATGAGCAGCAGCGGCCAATAGTTGGCGAACCAGTGTCCCAGATGCCGCCAGTCCAGCACGCCCATCGTTCCCAGAAGAAACAGGACGCCGAGTGCGATCAAAACTACCGGACCGGACATCGGACGCCGGTAGCGAGGCGGAGGCACTTGCACCGGACTAACCATTTCGCACCTCGGTGGTCGGAGGCTGGACATCGCTGGTTATGCCGCCAGCCGGGCCTGGTCCGGGTGGCATTGACGGAGGCGGCGGTGTCCTGCTCTCCAGTAATTTCGTTATACCGATGGCAAGAAGCAGAACCGGCCAGGTACGGCTCCAGCGCGGTCCGCCGTAGCTTTCAAACAGCGACAGCATGCCGATCGTAACCAGGACCACGGGACCGATCAGGCTTCGTTTGCGTCCGCCCGGGCAGTAAGACATCCGGCGCGATCCCACCCATCCCTCGCGGACGGCGTACATCCAAATTCCCAGACCGATCAGAAAGAATGGCCAAACCCGGTCCCATCCGAACTCAAAGACTCCCGCAGTTTGCAAAAGGAACAAGACGCCCAGTCCAATCAGAACCACGGCTGCCGTGGGAATCTTCGGGTGCTGGGTTGCCGCCGTCGCTTGCGCCGATTGCAAAGGCTGACCCGGCGCTACTGGATCGGCTGCTCCAAACGCGTGCGCCAGCCCGAGTGGATCCGGTGGCGGCTGTCCCATCTGAATTGCTTTCGCAGTGCGCACGGAATCGATAATCTGCCACACATAGAAGAATGCGATGCCCAGACCGAGCATCGTATTTATCCCGTCGTTCTGTATTACCGATTCGCCCCAGACCAGCAGCGTGAAAATTACCAGATGCGCCAATCCCTTGGCATATTGTCCGCAGTAAACCGCGCCCACGCCGAACGGGAAAAAGCCGGCGAGAATGCCCGCTACGGCAGGATTCGGGCCGCTGCTCGGCGCAACTGGAGCTAATGGAACATAACCAGCCGCAGGCGGCACGGCCGTAGGCTGGATACCTTGCAGCCGATCGGCAAGACAATTCTCGCAGTAAATCACCCCCTTCACGTCGCGCGTGCAGTTGGCGCAGAGCGGCTTGCCGCAAGTGCGGCAATAGGCCACGGGCGCAATATCGGGATGGTTGGCGCAGTTCATGAAAACCTCCTGTGTGGGGCCAGTATCACTACAGGTGGCTTATCGGTCATGCAGGCGAGTATGGATTGTGTCCCTTCTTGACTGTAGTTGCGATCCTGTCTGGGTTCGGGCTGTCCACTGGTGTTGTCGTTGCGGTGACGCTTATCTTTCTGTTCCTCTTGCGGCGCGGGCTCGGCAGGAGTGGTGGCGCGTTTGAATTCTCGCACACGTGATTCGATCTCATAGACGAAGCGGATATTCTCGTAATATTTCACTACTTTGCCGGAGGTCTCGTAATAGTTGCGCTTGATGGCGCTGGGCCGCAGATCAACGTGACGAAGATCGCTCAACTTCACTCCCGCCATGCTCATGGTAATGGAGAGTGAAAAAAAGGCCATGCCAAATGACATGGCAAAGCGCGGCTGCTTGGCCACGCCGAGAATCGCGCCGACCAGTTTGCTCGCCCAATCCTGCAACCGATCAAGCCACGAAACCTGCGCCTGGGCCCTCGCGGTTCCGCGTAAGCGGACTGTGTCGATTCCGCTGGTAGCGGCAAGAATATTGTTCACCAGGGTGACCGGAGGCTCAACTTCTACGAGCTCATGCAGCCAGCGCAAACCGGCATCGGCCTCGGCCAGCAGCGGCCCGCAGGTTGGACAGCCCCGTGCGTGAGCCTGGAAGCTTTCCAGCTTGTCTCCAGTCAAACGTTGGTCGAGAGCTTCGCTGAGCAGAGCGTCGAACTCTGTGCACTGCATACCGTTAGTGGAATCCGCTGCCATCAGATCACCTGTTTATATGTACGTTGTAGAAGGCGCGCAAGTTCCGCTCGCCCGCGGTTTATTCTTGACTTCACGGTTCCTTCCGGAACCCTGAGTACGGTGGCAATCTCTTTGTAATCCATGTCTTGCAGGTCCCGCAAAATAACCGCCTCCCGCAAGTCAGGAGACAGCTTCTGCAGTGCCTGATGAACCGTTTCTTTGACCTCGCGGCTTTGTGCCCGCGCATCCGGTGTAGGGGCATTATCGTGGATTTGCTCGCTTAATGGCATGGCATCTTCGTGCTCAGACGCCGGCGTGTCAAGCGAATCGGTGACACGGTCCTGCTTGCTTTTGCGGAAGTGATCTACCAGCAGGTTACGCGTGATGGTGGTTACCCAAGTCATGAACGCCCCGCGCTCGACATCATAGGATTGCAGCGTTCGGTACATTTTGATGAAAACGTCCTGGGTAAGATCCTGCGCATCATCGCCTGAACCGGCAAAACGATAGCAGATGTTATAAATGCGCCGGTGGTAGCGCTGCACGATTTCCTCCCAAGCAGCCGCGTCGCCGGCAATACAGCGGCGTACCAGCATGGCGGCGACTTGCGCGTCTTCCAACCTGCACTCCTGGAACTCCTGGCTTCGCGATCGGGCGAAGCGAGTGAAGTTCTTATTGCTTGAGACCTAACAGCGCATAACAGATACGTGTATGCGGTCCCGAAAGTTCTTCGGTTCTACGAGACTAGGATTGTATCAGCGCAGTAAAGTGAGCGAAGAAAGAGCGAACAATCACAAAGACACGAAGGTCCACGAAGGAATGCGAATACAACTGGATTTTCCTTTGTGAACCTTCGTGTCCTTTGTGGTTTATGGCTTTGAGTTTCCCAACTACTGGGGGCTCCCGAATTTCACGTTGATGAATGAAATTAACGGGCTGTTTACGTCAGCCAGGAATTTATATATTAGTCTTGACCCGTAGCCGAGCGAGACGCATATTTACAGCGGCTCGTCCTTTCCGAATTGCCAACCTCGCGGCCTGCAGCCGAGCCTGGGCCCCTGTTTCGCGCGCAGTCTACTGCTGCGCAGTTAGCGAATCTCACAACACGGAGGCTTCCGATGATGAAACTGAAGCGATGGCAGTGGGTTATAGCTGTCCTTTTGCCCTGCGCGGATCGCTGCATCCGGCGGCGAAAATGAGCAGTAGGAATGCTATGAAACAGATCTTGTGATTATTGCATTTACGCATGACCGTCATCCTTCTTCCTCTCGGCTCGACTGCTGCCGCACGCTTCAACTATGATTTGCTGTGCAAAGTTTCACGGCGAATTGCGGAGAAGGAAGTGCTTCGTGCACTGGCAGAGACTAATATCCCGCCTCGTCCAGCACGCGACGGACGTTGCGCGCCAGCGCATCCAAGGAAAAAGGTTTTTGTAGGACGGTGGCAGACTGACTGGTGGCCTCAATCTCCAAGGCGGACTGTTCCGAGTAGCCGGACATGAAAAGCACTTTCATCGTTGGCCGCTGCGGCGTCAGGCGTTGCGCCAGTTCTCGGCCACCGATGTTTGGCATTACCAAGTCCGTGATCAGCAGGTGAATTGGATCGGGATAGGCGCTCGCCATCTGCAAGGCCTCGTCGCCGTCATTCGCGATTAGCACTTTGTAACCGTTGCGCCGCAAAGATTCCCTGACGATGTCGCGAATGCCATCCTGATCTTCCACCACCAGCACGGTTTCCCTGCCTTTCGGTGATGCATCCACAGATGACGCGGCTGGAGTTGGTTTTTTGGTTGATGGCGATTCGTCCAGCGGAATTTTTTTGATCGAAGATTCCCGAGCCACGAACTCCTGCACGCTCGGAAGATAAATCTGAAAAGTGGTTCCTCGCCCCGGTTTGCTGTCGACCCAAATCCAGCCATCACTCTGCTTGACCACTCCGTAAACGGTGGCCAGGCCCAGTCCTGTGCCCTTGCCCGGCGCCTTGGTGGTGAAGAACGGTTCAAAGATGTGGGCTTGAGTTTCGGTGTCCATTCCGCTGCCGGTGTCGCTGACCGACAGCATGACATACTTTCCGGCGGGTGCTCCCTCATGATTGCGCGAATCATTCTCGGCCAGTTCGGCTTCACCAACCGTAATGGTCAGTCTTCCACCTGCGGGCATGGCATCACGAGCATTGACCGCCAGATTCAGAATGACCTGCTCTATCTGCCCGGGATCAGCCTTAACTCGCGCTGGCGAGCACGCAGGCACGATGTTGACTTCGATATTCTCACCAATCAGGCGATGCAACATTTTTCCCACATCCGCGAGGACTGCATTCAGATTCAGGTTCTCAGGCCGTAACACCTGTTTGCGGCTGAAGGTCAGCAATTGAGCAGTAAGCGAAGCGGCGCGAGTCACCGCGTTTTCGATTTGCAAAACATCTTTACGCGCGGGATCGTCGGTAGACAGGTGATCGCGCAGGTGCTCATTGTGAGCCTGTATCAGCATTAACAGGTTGTTGAAGTCGTGAGCCACGCCGCCGGCGAGCTGTCCGACTGCTTCCAGTTTCTGAGAGTGGCGAAGTTGATCTTCCAGCCGCTTGCGCTCGGTGATTTCATACATCACTCCCTGCATGAGTAGGCCCCGGCTTTCGCTTTGCTTGAGCAAAACACCTTCATCGCGGAACCACAGCACCCGACCGTCGCGCGCGCACATGCGGTATTCAGCCTGGAATAAATCGTGGGTTTTCTGAAAAAGATTCTCCGCGGCCAGAGCGATCTCGCGGTCTTCCGGAAAAATGTGATTCATCCAGTTCATGGGATCGGAAAGCCACTCCGCCGGCGTGAAACCGAGCATGGTTTCAATCTGCGGGCTCACATAATGCCAGGGACCTCCGGCGCCGAGTTCGGCAATATAAGTGATTGCCGGGAGATGCTCCACCAGGGTGCGATAGCGGGCTTCCGCCGCCCGAAGTTCAGCTTTGGCGCGGTCATGTTCGATGGCTATACCGGCCAAGTGAGTAGCGTGCGCGACGAGCTGCACATGCTCGGCCTCCGGCGTGCGAGGTTCGCGGTAGTAGACGGCAAAAGTTCCTAGCACTTTGCCATCCTGTGAAGCGATCGGGGTCGACCAGCAGGCGCGCAGACCGTGCGGCAATGCCCGTTGCCGAAAATTTGCCCAGAGCGGGTCGGCAGCTATGTCGGAAACCACTACGGCCTGCTTGCGGTAAGCGGCGGTGCCGCAGGATCCTGCGCAAGGACCGATCTCGATGCCGTCCACCAAGTTTGAATATTCCACCGGAAGGCTGGGAGCGGCCCCGTGCCGCAGGGTCGTCCCGTCGACATCGAGCAGAAGGACAGAGCAGTGCAGGCCGGGATGCCGCTGCTCGATGTGGGTACACAAAACTTCCAGAATGTTAGGCAGCGATGCCTGAGTTCGGATCATTCCCAACAGGGTCTCATTCAGCAGCGGCAACGATTCCAACGGCCCCAGCGATTGCGGGCTTGGGGCTCTCTGAATGCCTGTCGACATGCGTCTCCTAGTTTGAGATCAGTGGAATACGTTGAAGCAGCTCGGCTCAAATTATTCTCGTGCCAAGTTCGTGAAACCGCGGGACCAAGAAAATCATTATTCCGCAGTTGAGATCGAGACCAAAGTTACCGGCGTAACCCTTGCAATCGATCCGTTCCAAGGGGCGCCCACCCTTCCGCGTTCTTCGCGGAAGCGTGGGAATTGGGAACGCCAAAGCTCGAATGTTTGATCTGCTGCGGCAGGACCTGGCAGGCAGATGAGAATGGTATTGCAGCCTATTCGCTTGTGAAGTAATCCACAGCCACTGGGTTTTCGAATAGCGAATAATCACGCGTGACCACGGTAATTCCGCTGTCGGTGACGAAGTAGCGCTGCCGGTCGGCCTCGGGATCGTAGCCAATGGTCGTGCCTTCGGGAATGTGTACATCGCGATCGATAATGGCTTTGCGTATACGGCAATGCCTCCCGACATTTACATGCGAGAACAGAATGCTGTCGTCGACTTCACTATAAGAATTAATCCGCACATCGGGGGAGAGCACACTGTTTTTCACCGTGCTCCCGGAGACGATGCAGCCGGCAGAGACGATAGAATCAAGTGCCGTTCCGGTGCGTCCGGTTTCCGCGAAGACGAACTTCGCCGGCGGATACTGCCGCTGATGCGTGCGAATGGGCCATTCGGAATCGTACAAATTGAATACCGGCGACACCGACACGATATCCATGTTGGCTTCGTAATAAGCTTCGAGCGTCCCTACGTCCCGCCAATACAGCGCTTCTTTTTTGTTCTCATCGACGAAATCGAAGGAGTACACGCGGTACTCGTCTACCATTTTAGGCAGAATATCTTTGCCAAAATCGTGGCTGGAATCGGGATCTTCAGCATCTTTTAAAAGTGCGGGAATCAGCACGTCGGTGTTGAATATGTAAATTCCCATCGACGCCGAAACTTTCTCGGGATTGTAGGGAGAGCGCAAATCGGTCTGCTTCGGTTTCTCCAGAAATCCGTTCACTCGATGGTCGCGGTCGATATCGACTACCCCGAAACGGAAAACTTCATCGGGATCAATCTGTATGGTTGCGAGCGTGACATCAGCGCCAGAGTCCGCGTGTTGTTGCAGCATCCTCCCATAATTCATCTTGTAAATGTGATCCCCGGAAAGAATGAGCACGTGCTGTGGCTGCTCGGAGCCAATGGAGTAAATGTTCTGATAAACCGCGTCCGCCGTGCCCTGGTACCACTCCTCGCTGACCCGCTTCATGGGCGGCAGCACTTCGACGAACTCACCCACTTCACGGCCGAGAATGTTCCAGCCTTCGCGAATATGCCGGTTGAGTGAGAGCGCCTTGTACTGGGTCAGGATATAAACGCGGCGCAGATCGGAGTTGAGGCAGTTGGAAAGAGTGATGTCGATGATGCGGTAAATGCCGCCGAACGTAACCGCGGGCTTGGCCCGGTCGCGGGTCAGTGGGTACAGCCGCTCGCCTGCTCCTCCGGCTAATAAGACTCCGAGCGTATCTTTCATTTGCATCGGCAGCAGCTCCGGCGGTTGGATGGCGATAACGTGTAGTGAGGATGCACCGTGAATTCGCGCAAGTCAGCAAACCATGAAACCGAAATACTAGCACAGCGGAAACTTGGCTGCGTTCTGCGTGCGAATGCGCGGCTCCTCTACGTTTAGTCCGCAATCAGCCAGTTCAAGGCCTCTTCACGGTTCTTGAAAATCGGGAACTGGCGACGAGAAAAGTCTCTCAGGTTTTGTTCGAAGTTTTGCGGAAGGTTTTCTGCCCCTATCCAAGCAGATTTCTTGATGTAGGGTTTGTCGAAGACCGCGGTCTCTTTCAGTGCGCGCATGGCTTCTGCGTCGAACGATGCTTTGGTAAAATCAGTCAGTAACAACACCGAACCGCGCGGTTGGGCTGTCACATATTCAGGAACTTCCCGCGCAATCTTTTCCACTTCAACGGCCGAGCAGTTCGAAAAGTCAGTGACCAGAATCTGTTTTCCCTTGTGGGTGACGAATCGGATCCGTTTATTCACGGGCGGAAAACCTTCTTTCCTTCACTCTCTCGTCACAGAATCGCTCTATCAAACATGGGGACGCACCTGAGTAGCGCCGGCATCTTGCCGGCCCTCTGGCGTAGCCCGTTTTCGGGTCGCCGGGACCGAGGCACTACAGCTAAGCCCGAGTAATTGTGACGAACACGTCCTCACCGCTAAGCGAAAGCTTCGACCCGCCATTCTGCGTCGCACTCGCCTCCAATCGATCAGCAAGAAGTTCATGCCGCAAGTAGGATTCGTGGGCCGCAATCGCTTCGGCGACGCGGGGCGGAGCAAAATAGCTGACCACAATACGGTCCGAGATATTCAAGTTCATGGCTTTACGCTGATCCTGAACCAGTCGGTTAAAGTCACGGGCCAGGCCTTCCCGCGCTAACTCCGGCGTGACAGTAGTGTCGAGCGCCAGGAACGTGCCCTGTTCCAGCATGGACTTGAGATTTTCCGGGCCTTCGAACGAAGTAATGATTTCGTCAGGCGCCAATTCGAAGGTCTGCCCGTCCACTTCCACCTTATAAGGAACTGCCTTCAATACAGCTTTCGGATCGGCCTGCGCCAGAACCTGGGCAATCGCCTTCAAGTATTTTCCCGCGCGCGGACCTAACTTCTTCGCATCCGGTTTGAAGACCGGCTTTACCAGCGTGGTTTCATCGTCGATCAGGACGAGCTGTTTGATATTAGCTTCTTCCAGAATCTGCGCGGTGTACTCGGGATTTTCCAGCACACGGCGGTCGGCAGCGTCCTTGGGCCGAACGTACAACGTGCTCAGCGGCGTGCGAATCTTGGTCTTGCTCTGTGTCCGCAGGCTCAGGGCAAGATTCTTAACGCGAATGACCGCATCGATACTATGCTCCAACTCGTGATCGATCAGCGACGCGTCGACCTGCGGGTAACGAGTCAAATGCACCGATTCCGGAGCCGACAGATCGACCGAGCACACCAGATTCTGATAAATTTCCTCGGTCAAAAACGGCAGAGCCGGAGCCATTACCCGAGTCACGGTTGTGAGCACGGTGTACATCGTCTGATAAGCATCCGGCTCGTTCGCCCAAAAGCGGCGGCGCGAGCGGCGCAGATACCAATTCGAAAATTCATCGTCGAAAATTTGAAAGGCATCGATCAAACGATAATGTTCATAATTGTCGAATGCAGTGCGGGCTGCTTCCACCAAACGCTGCAACCGGCTCAGAACCCAGCGATCGAGTTGATTGGTGATCGGAACCGGCGTGCCGGGCTTCCAGCCATCGGATCGAGCGTTGCTCACGAAGAAGCTGTAACAGTTCCAGAATGTGAGCAGTTTTCGCCGCGCCTCGCCATCGATCGTCTGGCCTAGGTTGCCGGCCGGATGCAAGTCAGGAAAATTCAGATTCTGCGCAGTCTTCTGCTCGGCGTAGATGTATCGCATGACCTCCGCGCCCAGCGCTTCCGCAGCTTCATCGAAGGCAATGGAGTTGCCTTTCGACTTATGCATCTCTTCGCCGCGCGCATCGCGCACCAGCGCATGGCCCAGCAAAGCCTTGAACGGAGCGCGTCCGTCGATCATCGCGCTCATCGCCAGCATGGAGTAAAACCAGTTGCGAAACTGACCGGGAAAACTCTCGAGCACAAGATCGGCCGGGAACCACTTCTCCCAATACGCGCGGTCCGTCATGTAGCGCAAAGTGCTGAAGGGCACGATGCCCGCGTCCAGCCAGGGATTCCCCACGTCCGCCACGCGCGAAGCCAGAGCGCCACACTTCTCGCAACGAATCTTGACCGCATCGATGTACGGACGATGCGGCGAATTACCCTCGAATGTCTCCCAGCCCTCGACTGCGCGATCCTTCAACTCCTCGCGACTGCCAATCACCATAAAATGCTCGCACTCGCTGCACACCCAAATAGGCAGCGCGAGTCCCCAGAAGCGTTTCTTGGAAATCATCCAGTCACGCATGTTGTGCAGCCAATCCAGTTCGCGAGCTTCACCCTCCGGCGGAATCCAGCGGATGGCCGGCACGGTGCGCTCAATGCGATCGCGCCAGTCCATGCGGATAAACCACTCATCCACGGGACGAAACACTAGCTCCGACTTGCAACGCCAGCAGTGCGGGTAGACGTGGGGATAACGTTCGCGCGCCACCAGCAGCCCCGAAGCTTTCAGTGCAGCGACTACATCATCGGCCACATCGTTGGCGTTGCGCCCGGTGAGCATGCCGAATCCTTCTTGAAAAACTGCGCTCTCATCCAGCGGCGCGAGAAAAGGCAGATTATTTTCCTTACCCAGTTCCTGATCCTCCGCACCGCAACCAGGAGCGATGTGGACCAGTCCGGTGCCTTCGGCCTCACTGACCTCTTTCCAGGCAATGACGCGATGTGCCTCGGCGGCACTCTTGCCACCGCCCGTCGAACCAAAAGGAAAGACTCCGCCGGGTGTGTTTTGCGCAGGCAGATCGTCGAACGGGCCGGTATAAGTAAGACCGAGCAAATCACGGCCCGGCAAGTCTTCCAACACCTCGACCGTCCCACTGCCTTTCAGAATCGTCCGAATCGACGGCAGTTTGTGCGTCTCGTGTTTGCCTTCGACTTGCAGCTCCTGCACCCGGTCGCGCTCGAAGTTTGCTTTAGCGACGTAGTACGTCCAGTCTCCATGCCGGATCTTCACGTACGTCATGTCCGGATTGACTGTAACTGCGACGTTTGACGCGAGTGTCCACGGAGTCGTGGTCCAGACCAGCAGCGCAGTCTTCTCCTGACCCTTAATAGGGAAGCGCACAAACACCGAAGTGTGCGTAGTGATGCGGCGGCCCTCTGCCACTTCCATCTGCGAAAGCCCGGTACCGCAGCGTCCGCACCAGGGCATAACGTCATGGCCGCGGTAGATGAAACCTTCTTCGTGACACTTCTTGAGAAATGCCCAGATCGTAAAATTGTTTTCGTCGGAGAAAGTGAAGTAGCTGCCACCATATTCGGCCGAACCCAGCTTGCGGACAATCTCGCTGGCCCGCGCCGTCTCAACGCGTCCACTGGGCAGTTTCACAGTTACCACTCGATCACCATCGGCAAGGGCATCGCGCAACGTACGCAATACTTCGGGATCGTCCCAATCGCACCAGTACCCTAGGCGGATCGACTGCTCGGTCTGACGTGCGGCATAAGTTAGGACGCGTTCCTTGCAGGCGCGAACGAATTTTTCAATGCCGTAGTCGCGAATCTCGCGCTTGGTCTGGAGGCCGAGGCTTTTTTCCACCTCGACCTCGACCCACAAACCCTGACAGTCAAATCCGTTCTGGTAGCGCTCCGCTTGACCGTTCATGGCGTGGTAGCGCTGATACATATCTTTCAACGAACGGCCCCACGCGTGATGCACTCCCATGGGATTATTCGCCGTGATCGGACCATCGATGAAAGACCAGCGTGGACCATTCGCATTCTGCTGGCGCAGCTTGTCGAAGATCCGATTCTTCTCCCAGAAGCGCAGCATCTCGCGCTCCATGGTGGGAAAATCAGGCACTCTTGGCACTGGTTGATACATGTTATTCAATAATACCCAAATGTCGGAGCGAGCGTCCCCGCTCGGTGCAGTCAGGCTTGCGTAGCCCCCGGGTGTGAGCGACGCCAGGCCTCGTCGCAAAGTTGGGCTGTTTCGCACCGCCGGGCGTCCGCGTCCGCCTCTACGTGCTCAATGGGTAGAGACGTAGCTAGCTATCTCTCTACAGTGCATATGAATTGCTGATACGAGATGCGCCGGCGCGCGTAGACTACGCCGCGTCGTCTTCGACTTTAATGCGCAGCGACTTGAGGAATTTCAGGTCCTGATCGTTGATTTTGAACTCAGTGGTCATCAGCGATGGTTTTTCGCTGGTCTTCTCGCCCGGCTTGCTCACTCCAATCGTGGCTTCCAGCACCAGGAAAATGTCGTATCCGCCCTCTTTAATTCGCGACACGACATCGGCGATGGGCTCGGAATCAGCCAACGACTCGTTAATCGCCTCGCCTAGTTCCTTCATTAACTGCTTCAATTGCTGGTCCACGAAACCCCCTTGCAAGATCAATTCCTATAGCTCAATTTTACTCTCGACGCAAGCCAACCGTTCTCCCACCTGTGATTAATTAGATGCCGCCTCAGTTCGGTATGGTTCGCATCCGACCGTCGCAAGCCGCGATATTGTACCCCGAAAATTGCCGTGCGGAACCCCGCCAGCCAAATATTGATAGAATCATGAAAATGCCCGGCGTTTCCACCACTCGAAAATTGGGCGTTGCCGCCCGTGTTGCCGGAAGAGTTATCTCTCAGCAAGCGGGCCGCTCGCGCACCTTGGGCGCGGTTGCGAAAGCCGGGCGAGCCGCGGCTACCCATTGCGGACGCGTGCTTGGGCAGCTATGGCTCGAAGTCACAGGTTTTGTTTTCTTGTTCTTAGCTGGGATCGGAGTCATCGCCTTTGTGCGCGAATACAGCAAGTATCAGGCCGGTCATACAACTGCGAACCGCGCCATGCTTGCAATATGTTTTGCTGGCCTGTTCGGCTGGTTCGGCGTAAGCTCGTTTTGGAAGGTTCGAAGAAGAAGTCAGAACCGTTAACCACAGAGGCCACGAAGGTACACACAGGAAACCCTATCGTCAACTGAGATCAAACTTCCTCCGCTCGTGTTTCCTTTGTGAACCTTGGTGTCCGGAGCCTGCCCTGAGCGCAGTCGAAGGGTGGTTTCTGGTTTTGCTGTAGCAAAAATGAAATCCGCCCTCGATCCCGAGACTGAGTCCCACATCGCCGTCCGCCCGCTCTACACTGCAGCCGATCTCGAAGATTGGGACTATGACCGCGACGTCGGCTATCCCGGCGAATACCCATTCACCCGCGGCGTACAAGCCACCATGTACCGCGGACGCCTCTGGACCATGCGCCAGTACGCTGGCATGGGTGACGCCGAAGAATCCAATAAGCGATACAAATACCTGCTGGCCAACGGAACCACCGGACTTTCCGTAGCCTTCGACCTGCCTACACAAATTGGTCTGGATTCCGATCACCCGCTTGCTGTAGGCGAAGTCGGCAAGGTAGGCGTTGCGATCGATTCCATCGAAGACATGCAGCGTCTCTTCGATGGCATTGAGCTAACGAAAATTTCCACGTCGATGACCATCAACGCCACGGCTTCGATTCTGCTGGCGTTGTATGTGGGCGTAGCCCGCCGCCAGGGTGCGGACATTCGCAAACTCTCCGGCACGGTGCAGAACGATGTCCTGAAAGAATTCATCGCGCGAGGAACTTACATCTATCCGCCGAAGCAGGCGATGCGCATCATCACCGACTTATTCGCCTGGACCAATGAAAACGTTCCCGAGTGGAACACAATTTCCATCTCCGGCTACCACATGCGCGAAGCGGGATCGACCGCGGTGCAGGAAGTCGCATTCACTCTGGGCAACGCGATCGCGTATGTGCAGGCAGCCATCGACGCAGGTCTGGACGTAGATAAGTTCGCGCCCCGCCTTTCGTTTTTCTTCAACGCGCACAGTAATTTTCTGGAAGAAGTCGCAAAGTTCCGCGTCGCCCGCCGCATGTGGGCAAGGAGTATGCGCGAGCAGTTCAAAGCCAAAAACCCGCGTTCCTGGATGCTGCGTTTTCATACTCAGACCGCGGGCTCCACGCTGACCGCGCAGCAACCTGAAAACAATATCGTCCGCACCGCAATTCAGGCCATGGCGGCGGTTCTCGGCGGCACGCAATCGCTGCACACCAATTCCTACGACGAAGCGCTGGCCCTGCCCACCGAGCAAGCCGCGCGCATCGCCCTGCGCACGCAACAAATTATCGGCTACGAATCCGGTGTGCCGCAGACTGTCGATCCCTTAGCCGGTTCCTATTACATCGAGGCTTTAACCAACGAAATCGAGAAGCGAGCTACCGAATATCTGGACAAGATCGAAGCTCTGGGCGGGATGCTGAAAGCCATCGAGCGCGGCTACGTGCAACAGGAAATCCAGAATGCCGCCTACGAATATCAACAGCAGGTGGATCGCGCCGAGGCCGTGGTAGTGGGAGTAAACCGGTTCACGGTGGAGCAAGAAAAATCTATCCCCACCTTTCATGCCGACGAATCGCTTGAACGCAAGCAGGTCGAGCGACTGCGCGCCCTGCGCGCCCGCCGCGATGCTAAACCCTGGGAAGATTCACTGAAGAAGATCGAAGACGCCGCTCGCTCCGGCACCAATCTGATGCCGCACATCGTCGCCGCCGTGGAAGCCTACGCCACAGTCGGCGAAATCTCCGACACCATGCGCAAAGTATTCGGGGAATACAAAGAAGCGGTAGTCATCTAAAACTCAGAATCCTTCGAAGGGATGCAGCTTTACATGTGAGCAAACTCATGATGGATCCCCGTCGCGCCAGAGAAGGGGCATCAGCCGCCGCGGAAAGAGTGTGATTCACGGGCTTTTGGGAAGGGCCCGACTTCAGTCGGGCCGCTCACTCGTTGAAATGGGTCGGCGCTTCAGCGCCTGAGGCGAACTTTTTGCTTCTACGACGGCTTTTTCCGCGGCCTCTTCAGCCGCGACATAAACCCGTGACGGAATACTCCAGTCGCCGACAGTTAGAAGTGCGACTCCGAACCTGACTCCGAAACTTTGTAACCGCACGCATCACGGCACGGCTTGCAGTAGTACAAACTGTCTTCGCAAAGCCGAACCTCGACCAGCGATTGGCACAAGCAGCAGTATCTTTCACAGTCGCACCGATCTTCTGTCATCTCGCATTGCAGGCAGCGATACTTTCTTGGCGTAGTAGTGGTCATGGGCGAACTGTAACAAGGCAGACGGCAAGCGGGAAAGTGTCGTTGGTAACCGTAACTTCGCGATTTGCGCACAGCAGTTATGCTGGCCAGTCTCATCCCTTCACATAGGCAAGCTTGGCGGCCACCTTTCCGTCTCGCACGGTAAAGACATCGACGCCCCGCAGGTGCCACGGTTGACCGTTGCGTTGCTTGTGATAGATCCAGAGTACGGTGGCCCGATTTCCGCTGACGATCATTTCCTCCACCTCGAACCGTGCGTCGGCATTGCGGGCAAACCATCCCCGCCAGAAGTCAGTCACTGCGGCCTTTCCCTCGACACGCCGACCATCCGGAGCGGGCGAGGTGTCTTCGAACACCGTGTCGTCGCTCAAAAACTTTGCTAAAGCGTCGGCATCGTGGCGATTGAACGCCTCGTTGAAATTGTCAATGGTTGCGCGTGTCGCTCGCTGCTCGAATTGCAAATTCGGCTCGGATCTCATGGAATCTCCCCTGGGCAATACAGACTGCCAAGCAAGAACAGGGAACAAACTTATCACCAGTGGCTTAAAGATCGCACAACCAGCCTCTATGCTCGAAGGACCAGAAGCCTCCAATGACAAAGAAATGACATATTTTTGACAATCGAACCTGGAAATGATGCAGAATGTTACCGCTCCGGTTTCGATCTACATCAAGGAGATGAAAATGAACGCGTCTCTCCGGCGGTTTCTTCTGGCTCTGGCTCTTACTGCGGCAGCTTCGTTGTGCGCCGCGCAAACCTATAAAGTCACCGATCTAGGCGACCTTGCCGGCGGGAGTTTCAGCCAAGCCCAGGCAATCAACGCTAGCGGACAGATCAGCGGGATGGCCGGAGATTCCAGCGGCAATGGCGTGGTCATTCTCTATTCGAAGGGCAAGAAGGCCGACCTCGGCAGTCTCGGCGGCCGAAAAGCCATCGGCAATGCCATCAGCAAGTCAGCTCAAATCGCTGGATACTCCACAAATGCGTCGGGCACGTATCGGGCATTTGTGACGCTCGACGGCAAACTCGTCGACATCGGCGATCTCGGCGGAGGCTCCGCGACCGCCTATGGCCTAAATGATTCCGGTCAGGTGGTGGGTTCCACCTACCTTGCCAGCGGCGCAGTCGTTCCCTTTCTCTACAGCAACGGCAAGATGATCAGCCTGGGAACACTCGGCGGACACGGTTGGAGCAGCGGGAACGGGATTAACAACGCTGGAGTCGTAGTGGGAACCGCATGGGCTACAGATGGTTTCTTCGGTTTCGTCTGGAAGAACGGCAAGATGAAACAGCTTGGAACCTTAGGAGGAGCCTTCAGCCAGGCCTACGCCATTAACAACAAAGGCCAGATCACCGGTGATGCTTACACCGCCAACGGTGACGTGCACGCGTTCATCACCACCGGCGGAAAGCTCAAGGATCTGGGCGTGATTGCGGGAACAATAAGCCAGGGTTACGCGATCAATAATTCGGGGATCGTAGTCGGCCAGAGCACAACCGAGAACGGGAGCTATCACGCTTTCGTCTACAACGGCCGAAAGATGCTGGATTTGAACAACCTCATCCCCCCGAACACGGGTTGGAGTCTCTACGTGGCCAATGGCATCAACGACGCAGGGAAAATCGTCGGCTATGGAACACGCAACAACGGCACCAACCTGCAGGCGTTTCTTTTGACGCCACAGTAAGGGCTTGCTCCGACACGAAGCGAAATTGGAGATTCTGGCCAAGGCCGAACTCTATTACCAGAAAGGAAAATTATGAAAACGCGATTTGCGATAAGACTTTTCGGCGCGGTGAACGTCGCCCTGGCGTTTACGACCCTCGCTGCAATGATGGTGGTTTCGGCCTCATCGGCGCAAGCGCAGAACTTCAAGTCACTCTACAGTTTCGCAAATCCCCCTGACGGAGCAGCGCCCTATGGCGGTGTGATCAAAGACAAGTCGGGCAATTTCTATGGAACAACCAGCGTTGGCGGCGCTTCCGGCTTTGGAACCGTATACAAGCTGGATAAGAATGGCAAGGACTCCGTACTGTACAGCTTCACCGGTGGGGCGGACGGCTCGCAGCCCATCGGTGGCCTGGTAATGGACGACGCGGGCATTTTATATGGAACTACGTCGACTGGCGGTTCGTCCGACGCCGGAACGGTGTTCGAGGTGAATCCTCACACCAAGACGGAAACCGTGCTGTACACCTTCACCGGCACACCAGACGGCACGACGCCCTTCTCTGGCTTGCTAATGGACAAGTCGGGCAATCTGTACGGCACTACCTTCGCCGGCGGATCTTCCGACGCCGGAACCGTCTACAAGGTGAACATTCAAACCAAGCAGGAAACTGTGCTGCACAGCTTCTCGGGCGACCCGGACGGTGGGGGCCCCGTCTACGGAAACTTGCTCATGGATAAGTCCGGCAACCTCTACGGCACAACTGACGGAGGCGGCTCTTTCAACAGTGGTAGCGTGTGGGAATTGAGCGCGAACGGCACGGAGACAGTGTTGTACAGCTTTACCGGGGGCAAGGATGGAGGCGGTGGCGGCGCCGACCAGAGCCTGGTAATGGACGACAAGGGCAACCTCTACGGAATCACCGAAAGAGGCGGCGTGGGCGAGGGAGTCGTATATAGGGTGAACATCAAGACCAAGAGGGAAACCGTACTTTACACCTTTCAGGGGTTCACGCATGGCGCAATTCCCACATGCGGGTTGGCCCGCGACAGCAAGGGGAACCTCTATGGCACAACCGCGTCAAGCGCGAACGGCGATGGAACTGTGTTCGAGCTGACCGGCAGAAAGGAAACTGTCCTGCATCGCTTTCACGGCGTGGACGGAGAGAGCCCTTACGGGTCTCCTTTGCTGCTCGACGGTGATACGCTTTACGGCGTCACATACCTGGGCGGCGCAAAAGGTCACGGAACCGTATTTTCGGTCAAACCATAGGTCTTCTGCCGAGCGCCGTTGAGAGTCGCTCACCCTTAGGCTTCGCCTCCGATTGCGAATGTCGGCGGCTTAGTTTCACATGCAAAAAACCTAAGGCCGGAACCCGTCGTAGGCGTCCGCCGCGCACGCTTGATATCATTCCCTGCGCTGCGACTGCCATGATTATCCCGCGTTCCGCACTCGAAACTGATCGCCTTAAATTGCGGTTGCACCGGCCGGATGATTTCGCGGCGTGCGCCGCCATGTGGGCCGACCCGGCTGTCACCCGCTACATCGGCGGCAAGCCGTTGACCGAAGAAGAAGTCTGGGCGCGGCTTCTGCGATACGCGGGCCATTGGTTGTGGTTGGGTTTTGGATATTGGGCCATCGAGGAAAAAGCAACCGGCCATTTTGTCGGCGAACTTGGCTTCGCAGACTTTCACCGCGATATCCAGCCATCTTTCAGAGGCATACCCGAACTTGGTTGGGTGCTGGCCGCCGCAGCCCACGGTAAAGGTTATGCCACCGAGGCGGTGCGTGCGGCGGTCGCTTGGGGCGACGATCATTTCCACGGCGGCCGCACGGTATGCCTGATCCATCCTGAGAATCTGGCATCAATGCGCGTCGCCGAAAAATGCAGATACCAAGAGTTCCACAGAACCATTTACAAGAATCATCCGGCGGTACTATTTGAGCGTCTGGCCAGCCACTGACCGCTTGTCAGATCTCGTGATAGGTAAAGTCGCGTCATAGGCAGCTCTCGCGATGCGCGCGATTACTTGCTCGCGCGTGGCCTCGTCTGCAGTCGAATCCGTTACGAACACTGCAATCGCGATTCGCCGCCCACCCGGCAGTGAGATGAGTCCAATATCGTTCGTGGCGTGCGCCACTCCGTTATCCACGTCCGAAGTGCCCGACTTGTGAGCGACGCGCGTTCCTGCTGGCAGATTTGCCTCCAGACGCTTCGTCCGGGCATCCGACGTCATCCAGCCTAAGAGCAGATCCGTATGTTCGTGCGTTAGCGGCGAATGGTCGCTGATACGGCGCAGCAATTGGACCGCCCCCGCCGGCTCAAACCAGTTGCGATATTGCGCCGACACATCACGATGAAGGACGGCCTCATCATCTTGAAGATGGAAACCGTTGACCCCCAGCGCAGCGATGTAAGTGTTCACCGTTTTCGGTCCGCCCACCAGGCGCAGCAGAATATCCGCCGCTACATTGTCGCTCAAAGAAACGCACAATCGCAGAAGTTCGCGCAGCGGCACATCAACTCCGCCATTCGGATATTTATCCTGCAGAGGACTGTACACATGCGGCAGGATGCGGTCTTGCGGAAGGAATCGCACCGGTTGATCCATCGACAACGCTCCTTGCTCGACCTGATGCAGAACCGCAAGACCGAGCGGCAATTTGAAAACCGACTGCATGGGAGGATGCGCGTTGGGATTGAGGTCGCAATTGAGTGCGGAACCTGGCAAAGAGCAGGCTACTGAGACTTCGCCCTGCGCATCACGGGCAATAACGCGAATCTGCTGCCTGAGAGCTTCCTGTGAAAGCGCGGACCCAACTGAGAGAGTAAGAAGCAGCGCGAGACGCATGCGGCCCAGTATAGGAACTCCATCAACGGCTGGGAATGACGACGCTTATTCAGTTGGGGTAGAGACCTGGCGGGGCCCCGGTGCCAGCCACCAGGATGTAACGCTATGGCGCTGAAACGCACTACCAAATAAGCGGTGTCCGCGTATTGGCTCCGCTCCCCATGAATTGAGAACTCATTCGACATCCCCGAGGAGGTAACATGTTTGCCCGCAAGGTCGCTGCTCGGCTGAAACCGAACTCGATTACCGAATTTACCAATCTGATCGAGTGCGAGATCCTGCCCTGGCTGCGAAAGCAAGAAGGGTTCCTGGATTTGATCACCCTGGCCGCGCCCGACGGCCTGGAAGTCGCAACCATTAGCTTCTGGGATCAACCATGCAATGCACAAACTTACGACGCAACCGCTTATCCGGAGGCGTTGAAGATTCTGGAAAAGCTCTTGGACGCACGCCCGTACGTCAAGTTGTTTGACGTCGTAGGCTCGACCTTTCAAGGGGGCCCGCTCACGCAGCGGTCTGAAGCTGAAGATCTAGCCCAACAGACTGCATCGCCCCAAATTGAGCATCGCTGCCATGAGGCGCGCGCCTGACAGGACCCCGGCTGCCGGCTGCCGGAGCTTCGCCACCGTTGAAATTCGCGGTTTGCGAATATTTAGTTGACAATTCGCAATATGCGAAGTACAGTCACAGTTGAGGGCTTTGTGGCCTAAAGTGCACGTAATCAGCAAGAGTGCGTGGCGTGAGGCACTTGCGGCAGATCACTCATTAGAAAGCCCGATTAGCGAATGGTACAAGGTAGCAAGAAGCGCAACCTGGGCAAGTGTAGTCGAAGTTCGGCAAGTCTATCCTCATGCTGATTTTGTCGATCCGTACACGATATTCAATGTTAAAGGAAACACCCATCGGTTAGTTGTAAAGATTGAGTATCGATACCAATTGATCTTTGTAAAGCACTTGCTGACGCACCAGGACTATGACAAGGGGGAGTGGAAAAAATGAACGCCGTGGCAGCGGTCGGTTATGGTGATCTTCTTTCTGAAATGCAGCCGGAGGTGGTTCGCAGCGAAGAACAAAACCAGCGGTATATTCAGTCGCTGGAGGAATTAATTGGCCAAAAGGTCATTAGTCCCGCGCAGGACAAGTTAATCGCATTGCTCACCCTTCTGGTGGAAGACTACGAGGACAAACGCCATCCGCTTCCCGAAGCGGGACCATTGGATGTAATTCGGCATTTAATGGAGGCCAATCATCTTCGCCAAAAGGACTTGGCAGATGTTTTTGGAACGGAAAGCATTGTGTCGGACGTTTTGAATGGGAAGCGCGACTTAGCAAAAGAGCATATTCGTCGGCTCAGTAAACGATTCCACGTCTCTCCAGCAATCTTCTTCTAAAGCATTCGCGGCACCCGGCTAACCTCGGCCAAACTGAGCGCGATCGTCGCGACCGGAAAATCTTGTCAATAGGCAGAAACCACACGATTGCGCCCAACCATATGTCACCATTGGAAATATAAATCCCAAAATTTGGCGGGTTTACCTATTTCCACATGATATAATATAAATATATTAATTAGCTCAGACGCGACCCCACCAGGGTCGCGTTTTTTATTGGCCGCCTTCCATCAAACCGGTATTTCCAGGAAATCATCTTCATGACAAACCGAGGTATCGACATCAAGAACCGCAAACAGCGGGGCGAGTGGGCCGAGATGTGTTTTATGGCCCGAGCCGCCGCCCACGGATTGTGCGTCGCCAAGCCTTACGGAGATTCCGCGCGCTATGACTTTGCCATCGAGCACGAGGGCCATTTCCTGCGCGTGCAAGTCAAATCCACCAAGTACATGCGCTTCGGCTCCTATATTTGCCACACCACCTCCACCCAACCCTATCGCGCCAACCAGATCGACTTCTTCGCCGCCTATGTAATTCCGGCAGATGCCTGGTACATCCTTCCCGCCAGCGCATTGCAAGGTAAGGCCATGGTCTGCTTTTCACCCCACCGCAAGACCTCGAAATACGGACGCTACCGCGAAGCCTGGCACCTCCTGCGCGCCAAACCGTCAAAGCCCCGCGCCGCCCGAGTCGGACGCTAAGACAATCGTCATCCTGCTAGCGATGTCATCCTGAGGATGCGGAGTCGCTCGCGAAGCGAACGACTCCCGACGAAGGATCTCTGCACTCGATTTTGACGGTAACAGATGCAACACTCACAAATCGTCATCCCGACCGCAGCTTCTCATCCCCGAAGGGGATGAGAAGCGGAGTGGAGGGACCTGGCGGTTTCTGTGGAAGCCCCAAATTTTATCCGGAGAAAACAAGATTCTGGGTGCCCTCGCTAAAAGACGGCATCGCCGAGTTGGGGCAAATTAAAAAGCAAAGCAATTTTGTGGTAATTGTTCTTGCCCCAAGCATTCAGCCGATATACCATAAAACTTCAAACTTTGGTAATCTCTCCTCCTGAATGGCATCTGCACTCCCTAGCGACGCGTTTTGCGAGGTGAGTCCCGTTCGTAACTTGAGGTACCCTGCTGTAGCCTGCACAATTGCCGATATACCACATTGTCTGACCGAGTAAAGGTATTTGGATGGAGGTGTGTCGATGGATTTGACGGAACATCCCATAATGCTGACCCTGCAAGACGCGATCTCGGGAGATGGATTCCTGGCTGGGGTCACTCTCTTCGGGCGTGCTTTAGTGCGCAAGGAAGACGATGGGAAGTGGTGGATGTACGGCGTGCGCCCGGCGGCAATCGCTGAATCCGGCAACACTATCGACGAGACTTTTCTGCGTTTTCGCAACCGATACAAGGAAGTCCTGTTTGATATTGCCCAAGATAATAATAAATTCGAAGATTTCAAAACTGAAGTGGAGCGCTTCTTCAACGAACCGGACGAGGAAGATGAGCGTTTGTGGAACAATGCTCTCAAGGCGATCCGTAGCTCAAAAATCGCCCCTCCCGAGCCATTTGCTCAATTGCCAAGAGAATCGCCAGAATCAAAGCCCTCTAAAATAACTATCGAGCGGTTAGACGTGGAGGGCAAGCGCTTCAAGTCCAGTGACAATGCAACTGACATCTATGCCCTGCCAAATGCCGCCTAGCTAAATGTCGGCCTCAGCGCCGTACGCCAACGTTCTGCGCATGCTGGAGAAGTGTGCTCCGGGTTCAACTGTTCGCCTCGCAAATCACAGCCGGGTGATTACCTTCAATCGGAAAGTCTATCCATCCTTACCAAAGTTCGATGATATCGAAGTGGGACATATCAGGAAAATGGTTCGCTTCCTTGGCATCGATAAAGAATGCGCCAAGAAGCACGGCGTGATCTAGAAAGTTCTCTCCCCGTTTTTTTACCAACGCACAAGGCCTCCGCTGTGGTGCCCCAAGTCCTCGCCGAAGTGATCGCTTCACTGCCCACTCCTCACGGATTGCGCATCTCTCATAGACTGTCACCCCGACGGCAGCCTCTCATACCCGAAGGGGATGAAAAGCGGAGTGGAGGATCTGGTGTTTATGCCGCGCCCAGATTTTGTCCGGAAAGGACAAAAGATCATGGGTGCCCCGCTCCTTGCGTTTTGTGCAAGGGGCGGGCGCATGTGGAAAGAGAAAACCGAAAGCGAAGATGCGACCGTCGATCCTCCCGCCCCTTGCAAAAAGCGCAAGGAGCGGGGCACCCGGCGCTAAGGAGCACGGTGTGATCTGAAAGTTCCCTCGCGCTGATCTCTCCGTACTCACCTTTACAAGAACGTAAAGGCGGGCCAGCTCCGAGGGTGCTTCCGAAACCTAGGTTAGCAGCCAAGGCACGTACACGAACTTGGGTTACCATAGCAAAGGACCCTCTGCAAATTGACCCTCATTGGTTTCATTCAGACGGTCTGAAGAATTTCTTCTTGATGCATCTCCACCGCTTCTTTGGCCATGCTGTAGTTAGAAGATCGCAGCGGGCTACGCGGCTTTTCAATCAAATGCGTGAGTACGTTTTTTAATTCCTTTGCGATCTTAATTCTCAGCTCCACTGAGGTCGCTTGAAGTGCCTGCACGTCAAGCTCGATAGCGTACAAACGTCCACTATTCCGCCCCAGTCGAACAGTGACATTCTCCATCTCTGGCTTCTCGTATGTTTCTTCATTGGAGATGTACTTGAATTCGATCAGAAAACACCCCTTCTCGCGGACGTATTCACCGCGAAGTGCCTCTGGCACGTCATAGGGCGATACGAGCAAATCGACTCTCACGCCTTGTAAATTGCGGCGTTCGGGACGAGGGCTAAGATTGGCTATAGGAATCCATTCCACGTGTCGCGCCCTCCGTGTTGTCATTATACCCTCATCGCAAAATCTCCTGAAATACCTTGGCAACCGTACCATAGACGGAATCAAGAAGGATAAGCGCTTTTGGGTGATGGCTGTCCAATACAATGGCTCCCCAGGGCTTGCCTTTTACCTCCACGGGTATGCCTAGCAAGGATCGCGGCGTGGGGCGTTCGCTTGTGCGGTCTTTTCCTATTTTTTTGATTGAGACAAAGCTCTTCTCTGCGTATCTCCTAATGTCGTCGTCGTTTGTGCGTGCGACATTTAGATTCGGAAGATCATAAACGGGAACCATCCGCTGGTAGGCAAATGCTCGTCCAGCCACTCCTTCCGCTTGATCAGGATTGTCTAATGAGGCCTTGAAATGCCGAATGCCTGATTTAGTGCTGTGGCCAGATCTCGCTACTGGCACCATCCATCCTGAAAAAGGCCACTTTCCGAAATGAAATCGGCAATGCTTGAACATCGTTACCCTATGAAAGTGGCGAGGATCGTCTTTCGTATCGTCGTCTTTGGCGAAACTCTCCTGCCAATAGTGATCGAGCAATACTTGGACAACCTTCCACGTCCTTCTATTGCCGAACGCTTGTCGAAGTTTTACCGAGATGGCAGCCACGATAATGACGATCGGCAACATATACCAAGCAGAAGTGCGTATTGTCACAACCGTGTGGGCTAAGAATGGCCATAGCTTAGTCTCGTCCGCTTTTAGACAGGCGGAGATTACTGCGACGGCCAGTGCCGCCGCCCATTCAAGACTGCCTATAAACTTATCGACGAGTGTGGCAGAGCTTTCTCTGAGCATGGATTATGCAAACGCAAAACTTGTGAGAAGCAGTATGATGACCGGGGCGGGCATTCGCGGCGCCGATCCCTATAAAGGGTTCCCGGCGAGTTGCGCTAAAGCGTCCCCGAAAGTGAATCACCACGGCCTTGCTAGCCTCTTCCCCCGAAGCGATCTAGCAGGGCCTTCCCATTACAGCCTGAGATCACGGTGACTATAGGATGAGCTCAGGCTTTAGCCATTTTCACGGTTCTTTCACCTCCGGTCCTTGCCTCATCAGCCTATGAAATCCGTCAAACCACTTAGTCTTAACTTCATCCGGCCAGCTAGGGTCAAAGCTGGGAAACTTTGACAGCAGCATCTGCGCCCAAGGCATCGACGACATTTCTGCCGGAGTTAATGGCGGCTCTCCATTAGCGGACGGCGGGACCTGTGGCTCCGCCCTAAACCGGCGAGGCTTCCCGGTACGATTGCCTCGCATGACGATCAAGTGCGGAGCCAGCGGAATCTCCGCGTCCTTTGCCATCGAAATGAAAAACGCGACACATTTTCCGATTGTCCCTCCGGAGGCATTCATTGACGCGAACTTGTCGGAAAGCATTTTCGGAGTCGCAGTCTTTAGGTCGAATCCCTGAAATAGAAACGGGTACGCGGCCACGGCAATGTCGCGGGTCGCGGTTGCGCGCTCATTGCCCTCGGAGTGAACAATTCGTGACAACCGGTCCGTTGGCTGGCCGTTAGCGCTCACGAGCCCAAGGTAACGCAGCGCGGAGGATAGCTGCGACTGCAAAGCGCCGGACATGTTTCGCATCACGCTGCGATCAATCTGGCTCGGGATGCCTTGCTTCAAGCTGTCGATATAGTTCCGAAAGCTCCGGTAAGGCGCATAAGGCGGAACCATCTTCTGCGTATCTGGTCCTTGGGCAAGTTTCATAGAGGTCTCCTGTTCCGAAATAATACCACAGGAACATATTCCTGAACGCTAATTACCCGGTTAGACAGCGCGAGACATATTTTATATGATTTTTTCCGCCCGACAGGATTGTTACAAGCATCGCCGGAATAACCACATAAGTCTTGTTAGCGCAAGCTTGTAGCGCGATGTAGCTCTAGTCATAAAGGTCTATGTTGGAGACTAGAATACGGCGCTGCTATCCCAGAACAATCAATTCATGGCCTCGCGGCTGGCTCCGATAAACGCACTCATAAGGCAACGGCAGGGTTGAACCCCCAGCCATCCCCATGTTAGGGTAGTGACTTTCACCATCCCAGCAGCCACGCTCTGATCGAGGGACCATTGTCCGCTGTTCAATCGACTACGCCGACTGTTCGCAAGACCGCGCTTAACGCCGTCCATCGCCAGATGGGCGCGAAGATGGTCGACTTCAATGGCTGGGATATGCCGGTCGAATACCCGTCGGCGGGCGGCATTATTGCCGAGCACAATGCGGTTCGCACCGGCGTGGGCATCTTCGACGTCTCGCACATGGGCGACATTCGCCTGCAAGGGCCCGAGGCGCTGGCTGCGGTTCAGCATATTTCCATGAACGACGCGGCGCGGCTCGCCATCGGCCAGGCGCAGTATTCGGCGCTGCTCTATCCGCAGGGGACGTTTGTGGACGACGTGATCGTGCATCGCCTCGGCGAAGACGATTACCTGCTGGTGATCAACGCGGGCACGCGGGAAAAAGATTTCGACTGGGTACGCGACAACACGCGCCAGTTTAACTGCAAGGTCGAAAATCTCTCCGACGACTTTACCCAGATCGCGATCCAAGGCCCCAAGGGCGTGAACCTGCTGCAGAAGTTGACCGACGCCGATCTTTCCGCGGTGAAATTTTATTGGGTCACACGCGGGACGGTCTGCGGGCTCAAGAATATTCTGATCGCACGCACCGGTTATACCGCCGAAGATGGATTTGAAATCTACGTGCCGGCCCACGAAGCCACCAGTGCCATGGTCTGGAACAAGGTACTCGAAGCGGGAAGAGAATTCGGCGTAGTGCCGTGCGGCCTTGGCTCCCGCAACACTCTGCGCCTAGAGGGCGCACTGTCACTCTACGGACACGAGATTTCAGATACGATCAACGTATGGGAGGCTAAGCTGGATCGCTTCTGCAAAATCGAGAAGCCAGACTTCATCGGCCACGACGCGCTGGAGGATGCGAAGGCCGCTGGCGTGAAGCAGACTTTGATTGGACTTGAGATGACTGACCGCGGCATTGCCCGCGACGGCTACAAAGTACAAGACGAAGCCGGATGCGAGATCGGCTATGTAACCAGTGGGTCGTATGCGCCGTTTTTGAAAAAGAATATCGCGCTGGCCTATGTGCCTCCCGCGTTTGCGAATGTAGGATCGACGGTAAAGGTGGAGATCCGCGGGCAAGGCGTGAAAGCGCAGGTAGTCCCAACGCCGTTCTACAAGCGTCCGAAAAAGAGTTAAGAGCCGGGTTAAGGGTGTTCTCTTGGGGATTGTCATCCCGAGCATAGCGAGGGATCTGCATTTCTTTTGAAAGACAAGAAACTGCAGATTCCTCACGCCCAAACCCGGCGTTCGGAGCGACAATGTTTTTGAAGTAGCCAACAGCTAAAAGCCAGGAGCTAAGAGCTATTTATGCCCTACCCAACCGACTTCAAATACACCAAAGAACACGAGTGGATCAAACCCGATGGCAAGACTGCGACCGTCGGCATCACGCACCACGCGCAGGAAGCGCTCGGCGACATCGTGTTCGTCGAACTGCCCAAGCCCGGCACCGAAATTTCCAAGGGCAAGACGTTTGGCTCAGTCGAGTCGGTCAAGGCGGTCTCCGACCTGTACGCTCCCGCTTCGGGCTCGGTAACCGAAGTGAACGCCGAACTGGCGACGGCCCCGGAAAAAATCAACAAAGATGCGCACAATTCTTGGATGCTCAAGATCACGCTCAAAGATCCGAATGAGCTGAACGGCTTGCTCTCTGCCGCAGATTACGAAAAGTTCGTAGCAGAAGAAGGCGGATAAGGTTGTCAAATTCGAATCACCACAGAGTCACAGAGAACTTCATTGCCTTTTCTTTCTGTGTCTCTGTGGCTCTGTGGTGCAAAGATGGCAATCGTCAATCGAATTGAACCTCGTTTTCATCTAATCTAATTCCTATGCGCTATTTGCCGAAATCTCCCGCTGACCGCGAAGCCATGCTGAAAGCCATTGGCGCGCGTTCGATCGACGACTTGTTCGCACCCATCCCCGCCGAGTATCGGCTCAATCGCGACCTTAAAGTTCCGCGCCAAATGGCCGAGTCCGAAATCGTAGACTGGTTCCGCGAGCGCTCGCGCGAAAACGGCGACGACCTCACAAGTTTTCTAGGCGCCGGCGCCTACTATCACTACCGCCCGGTGATCATCGATTCGCTGATTTCGCGCGGCGAATTCCTAACCGCCTACACGCCCTACCAAGCAGAAATTTCGCAGGGGACGCTGCAATCTATCTTCGAATTCCAAACCATGATCTCGGAACTGACCGGCATGGAGGTCGCCAACGCTAGCATGTATGATGGCTCGACGGCGGCGGCCGAAGCGGTGATGATGGCTGCGCGGCTCACTGGACGGCGGTCGGTGGCGATTGCGAGTAGCGTTCATCCTGAGTATCGGGAAGTGTTGGCTACTTATGCTCACCATCAGGGAATGCCGCTGTCGAGCGTGTCGTTTACCGACAACGCGCGGCTAAATCTTGACGAGCTTGAGAAGTCGATCACTGACGACATGGCGTGCGTCCTGATTCAATCACCCAACTTCTTTGGAACCATCGAGGACGTTGCGGCCATCGCTGAGATCGCGCATCAGCGCGGGGCAATGTTGGTGGTGTCGATAGCGGAGGCAGTTTCGCTGGGCATCGTCGAGCCGCCGCGGCAAGCTGACATAATTGCGATGGAAGCGCAATCGTTTGGTGTTCCTTTGGGATTTGGCGGACCGTATTGCGGCGTGATTGCTACCCGCGAACAATACGTGCGTCAGATGCCTGGCCGACTTGTTGGCCAGACGACGGACAGAAACGGCAAGCGCGGTTTCGTGCTGACTCTGGCCACGCGAGAACAACATATCCGGCGCGAGAAGGCGACTTCAAATATCTGCACCAACCAGGCTTTGATTGCGTTAATGGCCAATATCTTCATGACGATTTACGGAAAAGTTGGCCTGCGGGAGCTGGCAAAGCAGAATCTGGCCAAAGCCGCATATGCCGCCCAGCAGTTTGGCAAACATGCGAAATTGCTGTTCTCTGGTGCGCCTCGTTTCAACGAATTTGTGGTGCAAACCAGCGAAGACCCCTACGCAATCAATAATCGGCTTCTGGAGCAGAAGATCATCGGCGGATTTCCACTGAAGAAATTTTATCCGGAGCTCGGCAACGCGGCACTGTGGTGTTGTACGGAGCTGACCACCCGTGCGTCGATTGATGCTGCGGTCAGTTCAGTCGCGGAAGGTGAGCGCCTGGCGAAATCCTCCAAAGAACAAGCCGACGTCCAGGAGGTGGTGCGATGACGCACATCACGCGCAAAGCTACCCGCCACGTCAACCAGAATGAAGGGCTGATCTTTGAGAAGTCGTCAGCGGGGAAAGCGGCGTGGAAGCTGCCTCCACTAGACGTGCCGGAAGTGGATACGGCGCGGCTTTTAGGGTCTAGCGAAAGAAGAGACTTGGGCAACATGCCTGAGGTGAGCGAGATCGAAATCATCCGCCACTTTACGCGGCTTTCGACCTGGAATTACGCCATCGATCTTGGCATGTATCCGCTTGGCTCTTGCACCATGAAGTACAACCCGCGGGTCAACGAAGTCGTATCGCGTTTGGACGGGTTGGCCAACGGGCATCCGTATCAGCCGGAGAAGGTTTCGCAGGGCGCGTTGCGCATCCTCCAGACGCTCAGCGAGTGCTTGATTGAAATTACCGGTATGGACGCAATTACGTTGCAGCCCGCCGCCGGCGCGCATGGCGAGTTGACCGGTCTGCTTCTGGTTCGTGCTTACCATCACTCGAAAGGCGCTCCGCGCAAGAAGATTCTGATTCCTGACTCTGCTCATGGCACGAACCCGGCAACCGCAGCCATGGTCGGCTATGCGGTGGAAAATCTGAAATCAAACGCCCAAGGAATGGTGGAGGTGGCTGCACTCGCGTCGCAGATGAACGAAGAAGTGGCAGCGTTGATGTTGACCAATCCCAATACGCTTGGCATTTTCGAGCAGGAGATCCACAAAATCGCCGATATTATGCACGCTAAAGGCGGCTTGCTCTATATGGACGGCGCCAACATGAACGCTTTGGTCGGGAAGGTCCGTCCCGGCGACTTCGGGGTGGATCTGATGCACCTGAATCTGCACAAGACTTTTTCAACGCCACACGGCGGCGGCGGACCCGGTTCTGGTCCGGTCGCGGTGAAAAAGATTCTTGAGCCTTTTTTGCCGACGCCCGTGGTCATCACCAAACCTGATGGCACCCTGGGTTTCGAATACAACCGGCCGCAATCGGTCGGCAGAGTGCGCGCGTTCTACGGCAACTTCGGAATGTTTGTCCGGGCGCTCGCGTACACGCTGGCGAACGGTCCGGACGGTTTGCGTCAAACCACGGAAGACGCCGTGTTGAATGCTAACTACATTCGCAAAGGACTCGAAGGCGTCTACGATTTGCCTTATTCAACGCCCACCATGCACGAAGTGGTCTTCAGCGATAAGGTGCAAGCAAAAAAGGGCGTAAAGACCATGGACATCGCCAAGCGGCTGATCGATTACGGCTTTCACCCCTACACTACGGCGTTTCCCCTGATCGTGCCGGGAGCTCTCATGATAGAGCCGACCGAGAGCGAGCCCAAGGAAGAATTGGATTTGTTTATTGAAGCAATGAAGTTCATCGCGGAAGAAGTCAACGAAGATCCGCAAATGGTACTGGCCGCGCCGCATACGACTCGCGTGTCACGGTTGGATGAGACCGCCGCTGCCAGGAAACCTGTCCTTCGGTGGAAACCGGATCAATAAATTCGTTAACCACCACACGAAGCAACACAAAGTTGTCCCAGATTTCCTTTGTGCTACTTCGTGTCCTTCGTGGTTCAAGGTCTCATGCGTTTACTTGTTCTCGCTGATGTCTACCGAAGCCTGCGTGTTTTCCCACTTGATGTTTAACGTGCAGCTATTTCCCTTCTGATCAAACACGATGGTGAAATTTTCGACCGGTGAAGGCGTCTGCGAAACTTTCATGTCTACGCGGGCCAGTTCGTCCGCCTCATACTTATACGGAATGCCCCATTCGCCGGTTTTCTTGTTGACGATCAGCGTCCACTTGTCGGCGTTGGGAATGGTGAAGATCGTATAACTGCCCGCGGGAATATCTTTGCCGCCGACGTTGAGGTTCGCATCGGTGACGAACGTCGTAGCCTCGTTGGCGCCCGTCCGCCATACTTGGCCGTAGGGCACGAGTTCGCCGAATATCTTCCGTCCCTTGGCGCGCGGACTGGAATAGTTGATGGTGACGGTCTTACCATCTGAAACCTTGCATCGCGCCTCGGCGGGCGGGCTGGGCCGCTTGCTCTTGTCCTGGCATGCGGCGAGTACGGTGAAGGTGAGTAACAGCGAAGTGAGAAAGATAATTCGTTTGCGCATAAGTCGCTCCTGAAAGTATTTGGCCTTTAGCAGATGCTATGTTCTTTGACGCAGAAACCCACGATTTGGACAGCAAGCCCACAATTATGCGCCACGGCAGACAGCCGTTACAATCTGAGCATGCCGGTATTCGACGAGAAGCAGGAAGAATTGCAACACTACGAAACCATGATGGGCGTCCCGCGGGGACGGTTGGCCGTGACGATGGATATGATCACGGACGCTATGGCACTCGTCGGACAACACGGCGTCTATTGCCAAAGCCAGCGCTGGCCGGGCAAGCCGGTTATGGATATTCAGATGGTGATGAAAAATCTGACCGACGCGAAAGAATTGATTCAGAGTGTGATGGAGAAGTTAAAGACGGAGTGATCAGTGTGGCGCGGGCGCCCTCGCCCGCAAATTTCAGAGACGGCGGCAAGCGCCTGAAGGCTTAACGGAGTTTGCGGCTGCCACGGCATCGCTGAAGCGATGCCCTGATACGAATCGACACTGTTACGAAAGCGCGGACGGGACGCCCGTACTCCATCGTTTAAATCCTTCCGTAACGGGTCTACGCCAGGGTGTACTTCCCGCGCTCGATTATTTTCTGGGCGATCTGCTGGCGCAACTCAATCGTATTGAATGGCTCATGCTTCGCCAGTCGGCGCAGGATCGCCAACTGCGTGCGCAGCATGTCGCCGTCGGCGACGGCGGCAATAACTTTCCGCGCCGCAGCTTCGATCTTCTCCATGGCCTGCGAGAGATAAACACGAGTCATGGCGATCGGTAAGGATGCGGCATTCTCGCCATTGCGCTCCGCAATCTTCTGGGCGCGCAGCACAGCCGATTCCATCGCGTAGGTTTCGATCACTATGTCGGCAATGGCTCCCATGACTTCCTGCTGATCCTGAATTGCTTGCATGTATTTCTGCGTGGCCGCTCCCGCTACGAATAAGCCGAGTTTCTTCGCTGAGGCCACCAGTTTGCGCTCGTCGGCTAGAGGACCTTCGAGATCTTCGCCAAGCGATGGCCCGGATAACACTTCATCCATCAGTTTCTTAATCGCGGGCATCAGCGGCAACTGGCCTGACATGGCGCGCTTCAGCAGGAATCCGGTGATGATGAGCCGGTTGATTTCGTTGGTGCCCTCGAATATCCGGTTGATACGCGCATCGCGGTAAGCCCGCTCAGCGGGATACTCTTCGACGAAACCGTAGCCGCCATAAATCTGCACGGTCTCGTCGACGACGAAGTCGACCATCTCCGAGCCCCAGACTTTTATGATGGAGCACTCGACCGCATACTCTTCGATGGCTTTGCGGGTTTCCTTCGCAGCGTCGGCTGCGGATTTGTCGACCTCTGAAAGCGCTGCGTCCATCATTCCCACAGTGCGGTAAACGAGAGCTTCGCCGGTGTAAATGCCCACCGCCATATTAGCCAGCTTTTCGCGAACCAGGCCAAAGTCCGCAATCACTTTGTTGAAGGCCTTGCGCTGCTTGGCGTAGCCAATCGCATTCTCAAGTGACAGGCGCGCACCGCCCACACACATGGCGCCAAGTTTGAAGCGTCCAACGTTCAAGATGTTGAAGGCGATGACATGGCCCTTGCCGATTTCACCAAGCACATTTTCCGCCGGAACTTTACAGTCATTGAGGATGATGGGGCAAGTGGATGAGCCGCGGATGCCCATTTTGTGCTCTTCAGCGCCTACGGAGAATCCAGGGAAAGATTTTTCAACCAGAAATGCTGTGAACTTCTCTCCGTCAACCTTGGCGAAAACTGTGAACAGGTCGGCAAAGCCGGCATTGGTGATCCACATTTTCTCGCCGTTGAGAACGTAATGGTTGCCGTCGTTTGACAGTTCAGCGCGAGTGCGGCAATTCAGCGCATCGGATCCGGAAGAAGCTTCCGACAGCGCATAAGCACCGACGATTTCTCCAGCAGCTAGACGCGGCAGGTATTTTTTCTTCTGTTCCTCGGTTCCGAAATAAACTATGGGCAACGTTCCAATTCCCGTGTGGCCGCCCCAGGTAGTCGCGAAACCGGCATATTTCGCGATGTGGTCGGCGATCACCGCAGCTGTGACTTTGTCCATCTCCAGGCCGCCGTAGGCTTCGGGAATCTCGGCTGAACTGAGTCCCAGTTCGCCAGCTTTTTTCAATAAGTCTCGAGTGATAGAAAAATCTTTATGTTCCATCTTCTCGATATTGGGAACGATCTCGTTAACGGCAAATTCTTCCGCCGTCTGCGCAATGAGCAGGTGCTGCTCGGTGAAGTCTTCGGGCGTGAAGACGTCGTCGGGCTTGCGTTCTTCGAGAAGAAAGCTGCCGCCAGAAATCCTGGTTTGCGGAACCGCTGTCGTTGCCATATCGAGTCAACCCCTTTTAACCACAAAGGACACTAAGGCCCACAAAGGAAAGCCAGCACAAGAACCTTTGTGGATCTTAGTGTCCTTTGTGGTTGATGCCTTGTTCCCGCTATTTCCATCCCGTGCCGTTTACGAAGCGCCGAATCCCATCCTTCAAATGCACAACATTGAAGTTTATAAGCAGTCCGATGGATTTACCACTGAGCTTAAGGTACGAAAGTAGCTGAGCCTGATGTACCGGCGACACAGCGTCGACGGACTTGATCTCCACGACAACCAACTCTTCAGCCACTAAATCCATGCGATATCCAAGTTCGAGCTTTACCTCGTGATACACGACTGGCAAGCCGACTTGAGTTGCGGACCGGATTCCATCCTGAGACAGTTCGTACTGGAGACAGGCTGTGTATGTGCTCTCGAGCAGGCCTGGACCGAGCTCAGTGTGAACCCTCATTGCCGCGCCGATGATAGTGTGGCTGAGTTCGTTAGCCGAGATTCTTCGGATTGCTGCGGTGACCATGGTGACCTCCGCATAAATAGTCTTAGATCGATGCAGCTATGCCAAGGTCAGATGTCACAAGCAAAACTCATTCACCACAGAGGACACGGAGGTTCACAAAGGGAATCTTTGTCTGCCAACGTTCCTTTGTGTACCTCCGTGTCCTTTGTGGTGAATGCCTTTGACTTAGATCAGGTTTTCGAAAATTCCTGCCGCGCCCATGCCGCCGCCTACGCACATGGTCACCAGACCGTACTTCGCGTTGCGGCGCTTCATCTCGCGAATGATTGTGGCTGTCAGCTTTGCACCAGTGCAGCCTAGCGGATGCCCCAGCGCAACCGCCCCGCCATTGGGGTTCACGCGCTCTGGATCGAGGGCTGCTTCTTTGATTACCGCCAAAGACTGCGCGGCGAAGGCTTCATTTAATTCGATCACGTCGATATCTGAAAGTTTCAGCCCAGCCATTTTAAGGGCCTTGGGAATTGCGAAGACCGGGCCTAGTCCCATTTCTTCCGGCTTGTATCCAGCGGTAGCGAATGAAACGTAGCGCGCCAGCGGTTTGATGCCCAACTGCCTGGCGCGATCCGCGGACATGACCACGGCGGCTGCGGCGCCGTCGGACATCTGCGACGAATTGCCGGCGGTCACTGTGCCTTTGGCGTGGAATGCGGGTTTGAGCGAGAGCAGCGCTTCGAGCGAAGTGTCGGCACGCGGGCCTTCATCAACGTTGAAGGTTATCTCTTGCCGCTTCGGCTTCGAGCCGTTCGGCGTGGTGAAGCTCACCGACACCGGGACGGTTTCGTCCGCAAACTTGCCCGCCTGAATTGCGGTCAGCGCTTTCTGATGGCTGCGGTACGAAAATTCGTCGGCAGCTTCACGCGTGATGCCGAAGCGCTGAGCCAGCCTCTCCGCAGTCAGTCCCATGGAAAGATACGCGTCGGGATAATGGTCGACCAGCCAGGGGTTGGGCGAAATTTTGTGGCCGCCCATGGGGATCATCGACATAGATTCGGTGCCGCCCGCGACAATAATCTCAGCTCCGCCGGTCATGATGCGCTCGGCCGCCATGGCAATCGCCTGCAAGCCAGATGAGCAGAAACGATTAATGGTGAGCGCCGACACCTCGACCGGCAAGCCTGCGCGCAGCGAGGCGATGCGTGCAACGTTCATCCCTTGCTCAGCCTCGGGCATGGCGCAGCCGAGGATCACGTCCTCGATTTCCTTAGCGTCAACCCGCGGCACACGATCGAGCGCGCCTTTGATGGTGACTGCAGCAAGTTCATCGGGACGAGTGGCGCGGAGAGTGCCCTTGAAGGCGCGTCCCACGGGCGTGCGGACGGAAGAGGCGATGACAACTTCACGCATAGAAAACTCCTCAGATAATTTTAGATTGTCGATGGGTGATTTTCGATTGAATGATTATTACGCGGGGAAACTGCGCACCCTGCCTACTAGCTTGCCCAATCTTCCCACGCGAGACCTTTCACGCGCGCGAATTCAGAAACATTCGCTGTAACCAAGGTAAATTGGCGAGCGAGCGCTTGTCCGGCGATCAAAGCATCATAGGCTCCAATAGGCTTGCCCCTACTCTCCAAGGCGGCTCGAATCGATCCTGCGAGGCGTGCATCTTCGTCGTCCATGGGGAGAACGATGACAGGGCCAGCTAGAAAAGTTTCCAGACGCTGCGTATTTATATCCGGACGTGTACTTTTCGCGACTCCGTACCAAAGTTCGAAAGTAACCACCGTCGACACGCCAATGTGTTCCCCGTCACCCACCGCCTTCTGAAAACGCCTACGAACTGATGCGGGGGTGCCGTTGATTAAGCCAATACAAGCGTTGGTGTCGAGCAGGTAGCTCACTTGAAGACTTCGCGCCGGGGCGCGGTAGGCTGCCGACGGCGTACCGGAAAGGGTTCGTAGTTTAGCTCGTCAAGTTTACGGAACCATTCTTTCGGATCTTGGATGACCGGCTGCAGGAGCACTCCCTCGGCCACACGTCTGATGCGAACCCGGTCACCCTCGAAACGAAACTCCCGTGGCAGTCGAACTGCCTGGCTGCGGCCGTTCTGGAAAAGCTTTGCAATATCAGTTTTTGCCATTCTCTGAGAACCTCATCTAGTATATATCACTAATATATACCAAAGCAACCCACCAAATCATGCACGCTTTCTTCCTAAGGCCCCCTCAATTCCGCAGTGTCTTCCCCGTTTTCAGCGTGTACTGAATCCGCTCCTGAGTCTTCTTCTCTCCGCACAGGGATTTGAATCCTTCGCGCTCCAGATCGAGGATGTATTGCTCGCTTACCGGTGTGCCCGCCGTCACCTTTCCGCCGCAGAGGACCTCGGCGATTTTGGTGGCGAGCTTGACCTCGTATTCGGTGATGTAGTCCCCTTGGCGCATTAGGTGGACACCCATTTTGAGCGCAGCGAGAATGTTTTCTCCCGGCGCGGGGATGTCAGTGCGGGGCTGCGGAGGTTCGTATCCGCGGCGCACCAGTTCGAGGGCGCATGATTTGGCGTCGGCCAGGACGCGTTCGCGGTTCATGGTAATGCCGTCAGAATTTCTGAGGAAGCCTAAGCCACGAGCTTCATGCGCCGAAGTCGCAACCTTCGCGGTGGCGATGGTCTCGAAGATCTTCTTCATGGCTTCCATGAGTTCAACGGATTCGCCGCGGCCCCCGGGCCGGATGGACTCCGCGCTGTCGATAGCGCGCAGCAGCATTTCTTTACAGCCGCCGGCGCCGGGAAGCAGGCCGACGCCGACCTCGACCAATCCCATGTAAAGTTCGGCGTGAGGTTGCAGCGCGGCGGCGTGAAGGGAAATCTCCGTGCCTCCGCCGAGGGTCAAGCCGAAAGGCGCGGCCACGACCGGTTTGGGCGAGAACTTGATGGCTTGAGTCATGCTCTGGAAGGTACGAATCGCGAGGTCGACTTCGTCCCATTCTTCCTCTTGGATCGACATCAAAAGCAGCATGAGGTTCGCGCCCACCGAAAAGTTGGTTGCGTCATTGGTAATCACGAATGCGTCGAATGCGTCGCCCGCACCTCCCGGTTTCAAAGTTTGCGAGATGAGTTGCACGATGTCGCTGCCGATCGTGTTCATCTTGGAATGAAATTCGATGCAGGCCACGCCGTCGCCCAGATCGACCAGCGACGCCCCGGAGTTTTTCTTCACCACTCCATTCGATTTCTTCGCGACTTCGACTGACCAGACACCGCTCGGTACCTTCACAGGTTCATAGTTCGCAGTTCTCAAGTCCCAATAGGCGCGACCGGAGCCAGCCTTGGGATCGTCCAGGTACCAGGCTTTCTTGCCAGAGGCCAGCAACTGCTCGACGTTCGCCGCAATTGGCCTATCTTCTTTCTTCATCCGCTCAACCGTGGCTTCGACTCCGGCGGCATCCCAAAGTTCGAACGGACCCAACTCCCAGTTGAATCCGAGGCGCATGGCGCGATCGATCTCGACAATCGAATCGGATATTTCCGGAATGCGGTTGGCACAGTAGGTCCACAGGTCGGACAAAGCCGACCACAGAAAAGCGCCTGCGCGGTCATTTTTTTGTGGCCCACTTCCATCCAATCCCAGCAGCATCTTCAGACGCGCTCCGGTTTGCTCGATATTTTTCGCCAAGTCGAGGGCAGGGAACTTAGGTTTCTGGCGCGGATGGTATTCAAGCGTCTTCCAATCGAGCGCGAGACGTTCTTCTTCGCCTTGGTTGCCTTTTGCCTTCTTATAAAATCCGCCTTTGGTTTTGTCGCCCAGCCATTTTCGTTCCAGCATCTGTTTGTAGAAGTCCGGCAGCTTCAGGTCGCTACGTTCGTCTAGCGGGGGAGGCGAATCGCCCGGCGCCACCCGGACCGTGTTTGAAACTACGTAGCCCAATATGTCGAGGCCAACCAGATCGATTGTGCGGAATGTCGCAGATCTCGGCCAACCCACCGCTTGCCCAGTCAAAGCGTCGACGTCTTCAATGGTGAGGTCCATCTCCTGCATCAGGCGCATGACATTCAGCACAGAAAAAGTGCCGATGCGATTGCCAATGAAATTCGGCGTGTCTTTGGCTAGGACAATGCCCTTGCCGAGATGGATGTCACAAAACTGGGCGACTGCGTCGATGCAGGCGCGGTCGGTATCGGGTGTGGGGATGATTTCCAGCAGGCGCATGTAGCGCGGAGGATTGAAAAAGTGGGTGCCAAACCAGGAGCGGCGAAAGTCTTCAGAGAATCCGTCGGCGATCTTCCCGACCGGGAGCCCGCTAGTATTGCTCGTAATGATTGTGCCGGGTTTGCGGATGGTTTCAACTTTCCTCAACAATGCGCGTTTGAGATCGAGGTTTTCGACTACCGCCTCAATGATCCAGTCCACTTCAGCCAGTCGCTTGAGGTCATCGTCGAAGTTGCCGATTGTGATCAGGCGCGAGAGCGAAGCTTCCATGAAGGCTGCGGGCTTGGATTTTTTCGCTGCGTCGAGGCCGGCGGCGGCAATCTTGTTGCGCGCGGGCACATCCGCATCCGGAGGAACGATGTCGAAAAGAAAGCTGGGCACACCCGCGTTCGCGAAATGCGCGGCGATCCTCGACCCCATCGTGCCCGCACCCAGGACGGCAACTTTATGAATACGTTTTATCAATTAGACACTCCGATTCTAAACGTCATCCCCCGCTGATACTTGTCAGCCCGGCAAACGGGATCCAGGTTTTTCTCACCGCAAGCTAGAACCTAGATTCCTCGCTTCGCTCGGAATGACAGGAATACGGGTTTGTCTGCCCGACGATCTCTCCACATAATAAAGAGGCGTTCACGCAGTTTATCCATTACGCAGTTGTTTTGACCAATCTGGATTCACAAGCTGGGACGAAACCGGAAAAATCCCTAAAAATACCGCAGGCGCGTGCCGCATTAGATGTGGGGTGAGGATGGCAGCGGCACGCGCCTCAATCAAGTTGAGTTCAAGATAGACTTCGCTTTAATTGGAGTCAAGGTTATAGATCACATACCAGCGTGACGAATGGTCCCTCTGCCTGAGCTAAAACTCCGGATGCGCTTTCAAATAAACTTCAGCGCGGCGGACCATATCTCTTTCGCCGCGATAGGCGAGCTTCTTGGCCGCGTCTTCGAGGGCAATCCATAGCGCCCGTTTGACTTCTATGCGCATCTCGGGCGCGATTTCGTCAATCGTGCCCGACTCATAGCGGAAAAGATAAAAGCTGACAATTTTGAAAACCCGCTCTTGGTCGCCCCACGAACGCACGTAAACATACTTCGTGTCACCGAGTTTTGCGATCGCACCGGCAGTAATACCGGTTTCTTCGAGCACTTCACGGGTAGCGGTTTCTTGTGGATTTTCGCCCGGATCGACCAATCCTTTGGGCAAAGCGAGTAACATTTTTTGCGGGGATTGCTTTGCCGATTTGGCGGATGCAGGGGCATCCGCGTCCTTGCGAGGCTCGATCACCGCGATTTGCCATCCCTCCGTCGTATGCCGCAGTACCACCCCTCCCGAGGAAACTTCTCGAATCATAGGCTCCAAGTTAACAGGAACACAGGAGTTAGTCACGGAACAGCACTCCAGTGGGTAGCTTGAGTAACCTGTCGCGGTAATCTGGCATAATCCGTCTGGCTATGAAACGATGGCCTTAGAAATGGCATCTTACTTGCAGATTTAGCTCGGGTTAGCGGGCAGAGGCGGCAGGCGATCAGTCCTGCAAAAGTAGCCGGGCAACATCGGGAGAAGGTGAGGTCCCCCGTGAAGAGTCTGGATAAGATTATTCGGTCGGTGCAAGCGTTTGGACGCGGACTTTCGGCCAACCCCGCTGCCTTGGGGTCGAAACACTCCGGGGTGGGCATCGGATTGGCTTTGGGCGGCGGCTTCGCTCGCGGCATTGCTCACGTGGGCGTGCTGAAGGTCCTCGAAGAAGAAAATATCCCCATTCGCTACATTGCCGGAACCAGCGTCGGCGCGCTGATCGGCGCCGCGTATTGCAGCGGAATCTCAGCCGCCGAACTTGAACAAGTTGCCGCCCGGGTACGCTTCAAACACATTGCCCGTTGGACGGTTTCGCGCTACGGTTTCGCCAGCAACCAGCGCATGATCGGATTTCTCAACCAACTTCTGAAAGTTAAAACATTCGAAGAGTTGCGGATTCCTCTGGCCGTAACGGCTACAGATTTCTCTACCGGCGAAGGCGTAGTGTTCCATTCCGGACCGCTGGTTGACCCGGTGCGCGCCAGTTGCGCCTATCCAGGAATGTTTTTGCCAGTAAAAGTTCGCGGACGCCTGCTGATTGACGGCATGTTGTCACACACTGTTCCCACCCGGCCGTTGCGGCAAATGGGAGCAGAGCGTGTGCTGGCCGTGCACCTTAAAGGCAAATGGACAGATGGCGATGGTCCCCGCCATTTGTTCGATGTTATAGGACAATGTTTTGCCATCGCCCAGGAGATGAACAGCAGCCAATGGAAGCAGGCTGCCGACCTCGTGATTGAGCCCGACGTGACCGGCTACAAGTACGACGCTTTCGAATTCAGCCCGGCTTTAGTACGCGCAGGAGAAATAGCGACGCGAGCCGCGATTCCGGAAATTCGCAAGTGGCTGCAAACCGAATCGCGCCGCCATAAGACGACCCGGGCATCGCAACCAGCGGCAGTTCCGGCAGATTAGATTTCACTGTGGCTAGAAGCTGAAAGCTGGAAGCTACTTCATCACCCCGCGCTGCGCAATCCCGATATTATCCCGCGAGGTATTCTTCACCAGATACATCATTTCATCGGCTTGGCGAATGATGTCATGCGGCGTTTTGGCATCGTGCGGATAGGTCGCTACCCCCATCGAAGCCCGCACATTCAAATCGAGGCCTTCTTCTCGGCAGAACATGCTGGTGCGCAGGCTGTCGCGCAAGCGTTTGGCCACGACTAAAGCCTGATCCTTGTCCGTCTGAGGCAGGAGCACAACAAATTCGTCGCCGCCGTAACGGAAGGCAAAGTCGATCAAGCGCAGTTGGGCTTTAATCAGATAGCCGATCTCAGCCAGCAGCTTGCTTCCAATCAAGTGCCCGTGAGTGTCGTTGACCTGCTTGAAATGGTCCAGATCAATAAACACAACCGTGAACTCATAACCAAAACGTGACGAGCGATAAACCTCAGTCTCCAGCGTTTTATAAAGATGGCGCGCGTTGTACAGTCCGGTGCAATCGTCGGTGATGGTGAGTTCCTGAATCTTTTCGACTGCCCGCGCATTTTCGATCGCGATAGCCGCGTAATCGCATAGTGATTGCAGGAAAAATATTTCCTGATCGCCGAAGTGTTCCATATCGACATTCACCAGTTGAATGACGCCCAGCACGCGCAGCCGCGACCGCACGGGAAAACAGACGATAGACCGCGTCTCCCACTTGGTCATCTCATCGATGCGTTTGGCGAAACGCGGATCGGTCATCACATCCGGCACAATCAGACGCTCGCCGTTTTTAGCGACGTATCCGGCAATACCCTCACCCACCTTGAGGCGCAGGTTTTTCAAGGCTTCGGACGCGCTGCCCACCGCAATGGCGAAGTACATCTCGTCGCGAGTGTCATCGACCATCAGCAGCGACCAGGTATCGGGACGGAAATATTCCGCCATCTTTTCCATGATGGTCTGCAGGATGGAATCGAGATCGAGCGAGGAAGTTAAAGCCTTGGCCACATCGTGAAATATGGTCAATTCCTGACTCTGCCGATTCTGCTCGGCCCCGGTGGCCCTGGACATGAACATCAACCTCGAATTCGAGCGGGAGTATGGAAATTATATGCGGCCCCCGGAACTCCGGGCAAAGAACCAAGGTAACCTGAACCCATAAAGACAAGAGCGTAGCCTGCGAGGTTCGAGTGCAGGGCCGAGCGGGCGAGTGTAGGCGCGAGCGTCCCCGCTCGTGCTTCTCGGATGGTCCCTTAGCCGAGATTTCAAAAGCAAGCTGAGGGATTTGAACCGGGCTCGCTGGCTTTCTAGAACTTAGTGACCTCGGTGAAATTAAAGTCCCGAACCTTCATCGGCGGCACCACCATGTCGAACGACTCCTCGCCGCTGGCACGCACCGGAACTCCCATGGCTTCTACGTTCGACAGCATTTGAATCAGGCTCTCGTTAAAGCGGAAATTGCGAACGCCGTAACGCACCTTGCCGTCCTCGACATAAAAGGTGCCGTCGCGGGTCATGCCTGTGAGAATCTTTTCGTAAGGATCAACTTCGCGGATGTACCACAACCGCGTCACCAGCACGCCGCGCTCGGTGGAGGCAATCATTTGTTCCAAGGATGTGGGTTTATCGGAGGCGCCGAAAACGATATTCACCGGCGCTTCGCCCATTTCGTTCGGCAGCGGAAAACCGTGCCCGGTGGGAGCGACCGGGCCCACCTTGTTCGCGAATTCTGAGCGTTTTATTTTCTCCGCGGTAGCCCGGGCGTACACCAGGCGTCTCACTACGCCGTTTTCGACCAGATGCACCTTCCGCCGGCGCACGCCTTCGCCGTCGAATGGAGTGCCCGATTGCAGCGGGTGAGCAACATCGTCCCAGATATTAATGTTCTCGCCGAAGAGCTTGCTTCCCACCCGATTGTTCAGGAAAGAACGCTGGTCAAGAATCGACAGTCCGCCGAAATCGAAGAACATGAAGCCAACGATATCGAGCACCGCCGCAGGTTCCAGAATGACAGTATATTTCCCCGCGGAAATCTCGCGCGGAGTCGCCGATTCGAAGGTCTTGCGGGCTGCGGTTTCTGCCAGAGCGGCAGGATCTAGATTCGCCACATTAGGAGAGTTAGCTTTTTGCCAACCCGAAGAGTCGGCCGCGAGCATCGTGATCGAAATTTCCGACGAAGTCTGTGTGTGCCAGTCCGCCAAGCCACGCGAATTAAAAATACCCTCAACCGTCTCGGCCGTCGACACAATGCCGGCGGTCGTGAGCTTATGTTTCTCCGCAATCGAAACAATCTTCTTGACGGTTTCCGCGCGCTGCGCAGGAGTGACGGCAGCCGTTTCGGCAAAATGACGACTCGGGAAATCTCGGCCAGAACTGCCCGCGCTGGACGGGTCGGGCACGGACAACAAGTCAGGATCGGGATGTTGGACTTTTGCCAAACTCTCCGACGACTGCACCACTCGCTTCAGGCTTTCGTCGTCAAGTTTGTTCGTGGTCGAACGAGCGGTGCGTCTGCCAAACACAGTTCGCACTGAAACCGCGTAATTTTCTTCTGCAACGTTTTGATGGATTGTATTATTTGCGAAACGGGTGAGCGCACTATTGCCGCCGAAGAAAAGAACTTCAACTTCCTCCGCAGTCGAATGCTTCTTGATCCGGTCGAAGAGCTCGCTGGCTTGAGTTTGATTTAGCATTCAATCTTCAGAAGTGAGCAATTAACATTGGCAGATGCACTTTTCTCGCTGGCCCGCGAACCAAATTCACGTTCCTTTATATGCGCTTCCTACCTTAATATTGCGAAATCTGGCTGGGGCTGCGCCGTGCCCCGTGCCCATTACCTGCTGCGGTTGGCCTTTGCCGCAATGCGGCGTGCCCCACACCACCCACTCGTCGCGTGAACAAATCGCGTCCATCGCGTTCCAGAATTCGGTCGTGATTCCCGAGTAAGAAGGATTCTTCAGCATCCGGGCGCGCTTGCCGTTCTTGAGCTCCCATCCCATCTCGCAACTGAACTGAAAGTTGTATCGCTTGTCGTCAATTGACCACGACTTGTTCGTCTCCATGTAAATGCCGTGATCCGTATCGGCGATCAGTTGCTCGCGCGTAAGCGGCGTCTCGCCGGGAAGAATGCTGATGTTCGTCATGCGGATGATCGGCAACCGGTTCCAACTTTCAGCCCGCAGCGTGCCCCCCGATCGATTCATGCCAATAGTAGGCGCAGTCTCGCGCGATGTGAGATATCCGGTAAAAAGCCCATTGGTAATAATGGGAGTGCACTGCGCAGGCACACCTTCTTCGTCGAACGCAAACGTGCCAAGCCCAGGACCATGCTCCTGGCGGGCATCGGCAACAATGTTGACCAGGTCGCTGCCGTAACGCAGGGTGCGGAGTTTGTCGAGAGTGAGAAACGACGTTCCCGCGAAGTTTGCTTCCATACCCAGCACGCGGTCGAGTTCAATAGGGTGGCCCACCGATTCGTGAATCTGCAAACCGAGCTGCGAGCCGTCGAGAATGATATTGGACACGCCCTCTGGACATTGCTCCGCTTTGAGCAGCGCGACTGCTTCTTCTCCCACCCGGCGGGCATTTTCCAGCAGCTTCAGCTCACCGATCAGTTCGTATCCTTTATTCTGCCATTGTCCGCCGTAAGAATTGGGATACGACCGCTTCTGAATCTCGTTTCCCGCAAATGCGTAAGCTGCATAGCCCACGCCAGTGGTGTATTTCGTCTGATGAATGTTGGCGCCCTCAGAAGAAACAAACCACTGCTCCTCGCGCCGAAAATTCATGTTAGTCTCAGCTAAGGTGACGCCAGCCACCGACCGAAGTTCGGCGTCAATCTTCAGCAGCAAATCAATATTTTCTTCAACGGAAGTGGTAAAAGGATCGATCTGGATTGGCGTGGTCCACTCGGCGCTGATAGCTTTTTCGGGAGCCAGTTGGATGTCGCGCTTTTTTACCCGCGAAGATGCCTTGGCAATATCGACGGCCCGCGCCGCAGTCGCTTCAACCGCAGTGCGGCTCAAGTCGTCAGACGCCGCAAACCCCCAGGCGCCATCGGCGATGAGACGAACCCCAATGCCAAACGATTCGGAATCCGACGCGCCTCCAACCTTGCCGTTCTTAGTGGACAAGGCGCGGCTGCGGTCGTCAGCAATACGCGCGTCAGCATAGGTAGCGCCACGCTGCGCGGCGATGTTGAGAGCCCAGGAAGAAATATCTTTCATGATGCTATCTCAAATCTACCACGTGAATAAAGAAAGTCTCCGCCCTGCGAAACTCCATGCATCTCAGGTGGCAGAGGGGTCCATCGCGCCTGAACATCCGCGGCTTGCGATTTGCGCAGGCCTGCCCATAGAATCAATCAACGAGAAGATCCGATAAGAAGCACAACGGAGCAGAAGTCAATCGCGGGTTTGGGTGTGGGAAGCTACTCGCAGTAGTTTCCCGGCAAAGAGTTTTCAAGCATTGACGCAGGAGAGATGGCCGAGTGGCTGAAGGCGCACGCTTGGAAAGCGTGTTTACTCGAAAGGGTAACGTGGGTTCGAATCCCACTCTCTCCGCCATACTTTCAATGACTTGAAGTGGGTTCCGTGCCGCTTCCCGTGCCGTTGACTACCAAGCGGGCTACTTTCCCCGATGCGGTAGCCATTTCATCCGTCACCACAGTGCCGTAAACGTTCATCGTTGTTCGGATGTCCGAGTGACGCATGAGCTTTTGTTGTACCGCTATCGTTGTCCCCACTGCGTCTAGCCAACTGCGGTAGCTGTGGCGCAACGTGTGGGTCCCAAACGTCTCAAGACCAGCAGCGGTAGCAGCGTCCTGAAATTGCTTCTCCGTCCAGGGATAAGACCACGGTAAACGGCCAAGCTGTGATGGTGAAGCGAAAATCCAATCATCAGCCGCGCCGAATTTCGTTGACGTTTTCCAGGTCTTCAGCGCAGCCAGAATCTCTGGGGCAAGAGTCAACGCCCGCCGTGAGCCTTCGGTTTTCGTTTCGTCTACCCGCCCAATGACAATGCCGCGTTGAACTAGCAGCGCACCGTTGAGCCAATCGACATCGGACCACTTGAGCGCAAGACACTCGCTGATGCGAAGACCCAGTGAAACACAGAGTACTGCCACGGTACGAAATGGTTCCCGCAGTTGAACAACGAACTGCTGAAATTCTTCCACTGTCAAGCTCCGTGGTTTCGTTAGGCGCTTGGATGCGCCCCGCACCTTGACCAAGGACATCGGGTTGCGTTGCACAGGGACACAGTCGGACCACATAGCGAAGTCCCACAGTCGGCCCAGCGAAGCGCGTACCTCTGCCTTCGACTTCGGCGCAAGGGGAAGGGAAGCTAACCACAGCTCCACGTCCTTGGGTTGTACAGCGGTGATCGGCTGCGCACCCCAACGCGGCACTACATGGCACTTGAGCCAAGACTCGTAACCGCGCCTTGTGCTGAATCGCTTAGGCATTCGTTCCACTCGGTAGCGATCTACCAGAGCGGCCACAGTGGGCGCACTGGATGGTTGAGGTTGGGGCAGTTTGGCCCGGAACACTTGCGCCGTGTTCCACGCCGCTGTCTTGGTTGAAAAACGGCCCAGCGTTTTGCTATGA
>Ga0182015_10000639_pt1 | contig 49900 bp, 46 predicted proteins | sample 712P3MmetaG_FD_120478 | JGI IMG/M metagenome (GOLD analysis project Ga0182015, IMG submission 120478) | Permafrost microbial communities from Stordalen Mire, Sweden - 712P3M metaG | ecosystem: Environmental > Terrestrial > Soil > Wetlands > Permafrost | place: Sweden: Stordalen | collected...
ACGATCGCGTGGAGCAATGGCCGGCGTTCGACAGCGCGGTCCTCGACGCAAAATGCGGCCCCAACCGTGGCGGCGTCCTCACCCGCGCCGACCAGTTCGGCCAGCGTGTCGCCGGCACGCACCACGTCGCCGACACGGGCGCGCACGATGATCCCGGCGGACGGACCGTAGCGCTCGACCGCCGCCCGTGCCGATTCTCCCAGGACGATCGCGTTCACGAACGTGACGCGGCCGTCACGCGCGGCATACGCCGGGGCGCGCTTTTCGGGCACGCGCATGCCCTCGATGCCGGCGCGCGAACCGCCCTGCGCTTCGATCAAGGCGATGAACTTTTCGTAGGCCCGTCCGCTGGTCAGCGCCGCCTCCACGAGGGCGCCGGCATCGCCGGGCGCGCCGCCGACGCGCAGCATCTCCGCGGCAATCAGGCGCACGACTTCGCCGAGCCGCGGATCGCGCGTTTTGCCGAGCAGAAAATCGCGCGCTTCGATCGCCTCGAGCGCGTTGCCGATCGACGGTCCCAGCGGCTCGTCCATATCGGTGATCAGCGCCGATGCGCGGCGCCCCAGCCGCGCGGCAATCTCGACCATCATCCCGGCGAGCTCGCGCGCCTGTTCCAACGTCGACATGAACGCGCCGCCGCCCGTCTTCACATCGAACACGATCGCGGTGGCGCCGCCGGCGATCTTCTTCGAGACGATCGACGCGGCGATCAATCCGACGCTCGCCACGGTGCCGGTGCGGTCGCGCAGATCGTAGAGACGCTTGTCGGCGGGAACGAGGCGCTCGCTCTGCGCGCTGATCGCGCAACCGATGCGTTGGACTTGCGCGCGGAATTCATCCGGCGAGAGCGTGGTCCGTACGCCGGGGATCGACTCGAGTTTGTCGAGCGTGCCGCCGGTGTGCCCGAGTGCGTGGCCGGAAAGTTTCGCGACGGCGATGCCGCACGCGGCAACGATCGGCACGACGATCAGCGACACGCTATCGCCGACGCCGCCGGTCGAGTGTTTGTCGACGACGGTGCCGTCGAAGGCGATCGTGTCGCCCGAACGGATCATCGACTCGGTCAGCGCTTGCGTCTCGCCGCCGCTCAAGCCACGGATTGCGGACGCCATTAGGAGCGCCGCGATGGGGGCTTCGTCGATCTCCTCCGCCACGTAGCCGTCGATCAACCGCTCCCAGGTTGACGCCGGCACAACCCCGCCGGTGCGCTTCGTATCGAGGGCCTGACGGACCCAACTCTCGGTCATCTCGCTTGGGTTTGCGCCTTCAGGGCTCGAAGCCCGCCGCATGCGATCCCTGGTCCCGGCCACGCTGGCATTCGCTCTACTTGCGAGCGCCTATCCGCCGGCGACCGGCGCGCAGCCGGCACCCGCGCCGACGGCTGAACCGGCCCCGGCGACCGCACCACCCACACCGGCGCCCGCATCGCCCTCGGCACCGCCCGGCCCACCGACCGCTGCCCCGCTGCCGTCGCCCACGGCCTCGGCGAGTCCAACCCCCTCTCCCTACCACTACGTCGTGACGCCGCCGACGCCGGCGCCGGGGCAGCCCGCCATCCTCGAGATCGACATGCTCGAGCAGATCATCCACGCGGGCGCGCCGTACAGCGTGCGCGTGAAGACGAGCCTCGACGTCACGACGATCAACGTATCGGCAATGGGCGCCACTTACGGCATGCAGGCGGCCGGCCCAGGACTCTTCGCCACCGACGGCCTGGTGCCGGACGGAATCCCGTTCTTCTTACTCAACCGTTTCTACGGGATCACGGTCACCGCGCAAACCGCCGACGGCCGAACGTCGGTCGTAACGCTCAACCTGCGCCTCGAGAAATAGCCGCCGGCGTGGTATGGTAGAAGGCCGTGCCCGAATCCGCATCCGTTCTCGCGCCCTCGTTTGTCCGCGCCCTCCCCTCGAGTAGCCGTCCCCTCGCGGAGCTGATCGAGCGGCTACGCACACCCGCCGAACGGGGCCTCGCCTTCGCGCTCCACGAGACGACCGCGGCCGCGCGGCCCTATCTGCTCGCCGGCATACACGGTGCGCTCGGCGGGACGATGATGGTCGTCGTGCCGACGGCCGATGTCGCCGAGCGAACCTTCGCCGACCTGACGTATTATCTGGGCGAATCGGAATCGCGCACGGTCGCTCTGGTACGTGCGCGCGACGAAGCCGTCGGGGCGCTGGACTCGCCCTCGGAACGCAGCGCGCGCATGACGCTGCTCGCGGATCTGTGCGCGAGCCGGCCGCAGATCGTCGTGGTGCCGGTCGCGGCGTTGCGACAGTACGTGATGCCGTGCGCCGTCTTCCGCGCCGAAACGCTCATGCTTGCGGCGGGCGATGAACCGGGTTGGGATGCGCTGCAGCGGCGGCTCTACCGCCTCGGTTATGCGCGCGTCGATGTGGTCAGCGCGGCCGGCGAGTTCGCCGTGCGGGGCGGTATTCTCGACGTGTTTCCGGCAACGGCCGACCGGCCGGTGCGCCTCGAGTTTTTCGGCGATACGCTCGAGTCGCTGCGGCCGTTCGAGATTCAATCGCAGCGTTCGGAGGATACGATCGAGCGCGTTACGATCGTGCCGTGGCTGGAGATCCTGCGCGACGACGCGCTGCGCGAGAACGTGCTGCGCCGCGCCACCGGTGAGGCGAACGTGATTTCGGCGGTGCGCGCGTATCTCGCCGGCGGAAACGACGTGCCCGAACCGTGGATCGGGCATGCGTACGACGGGCGCGAAACGCTGCTCGATTACCTCGAAGCGCGCGCCGTCGTCGTGCTCGAGGAACCCGGCATGCTCGCCACGATCGATCGCGGGCTCGAGGACGAACGCTCGCGCGCAACCGACGTGCTGCTCGCGGGCGTCGAGTCGGGCGAACTCGACGTGCGCGCCGATGAGGTCGGTGAAGCGCTCGTTGCGGAACTGGCATTCCCGTATCCGCGCCTTGCCGCGTACGCCGATGCGCTGGCCGCGCGCCGCGTGCTGATCCTCACGGGCGGCATCGAGACGGGCGACGTGCCGTGGCTGCCGCACGCTGCCGAGGGTCACGCCCTCGAAACGCAGCCCGGCGAATTGTTCAGCCGGCAGATCGAACGGTTTCTCGAAGCGGTGCGCGGCTGGATCTCCGGCGGCGACACGGTGCTGCTGGTCGTCAACGGCGCATCGCGGCTGACCGAGATTTTGCGCGCCGCCGATATCACGGTCGAACGCAGCGCGCGCTTCGTCCACTTGCGCGCGATCGGCACCGACGGCGTAGCGATGGGTTCGCGCGGCGGCTCGGTGTTCGTCGACACGGGCTCGCTCGAAGCGGGCTTCTCCATACCGGGCCTGCGCTTGCACGTGCTCGGCGACCGCGAGATCTTCGGCCAGCCGGCAAAGCGCGTCAAGCTGCGCGCGATCAAGGAAGGCGTGCCGGTCACGCTGGCCGACCTCAAGGTCGGCGACTATGTGGTGCATGCCGTGCACGGGATCGGGCAGTATCTCGGCCTGCGCACGGAGACGATCCTCGGCGCGATCGGCGACTATATGGACCTGAAGTATGCCGGTACGGACCGGATGCTCGTGCCGGTCCATCAGATGCATCAGGTGACGAAGTACGGCGCGCACGAAGGCGCCGCTCCGAAACTCAGCAAGATGGGCGGCGCCGATTGGGCGCGCACGAAGGGCCGCGTTTCCGAAGCGCTCTCGAAGATTGCGGACGGTCTGGTCGAGCTCTACGCCGAGCGCGAGATCGCGCCTGGCCACGCGTTCGCGCCCGACACGCCGTGGCAGGCCGAACTCGAAGAAGCGTTCCCCTACGATCCAACGCCCGATCAAGCCAAGGCGATCGATGAGACGAAGGCCGACATGGAGCGGCCGCGGCCGATGGATCGCCTGGTCTGCGGCGATGTCGGGTACGGTAAAACCGAAGTCGCCGTGCGCGCGACGTTCAAAGCGATTGCCGACAAGAAGCAAGTCGCGATCCTGGTACCGACGACGCTCCTCGCTTCGCAGCACCATCGCACGTTCTCCGCGCGCTTCGCATCCTTTCCCGTGCGCATCGACGAGCTCTCGCGCTTCAAATCGAAGAAAGAACAACAGGCCACGCTCGCGGCGTTAGCCGCGGGTCAGGTCGACGTGGTCGTCGGCACGCACCGGCTGTTACAGAAGGACGTCGTCTTCCGCGATCTCGGTCTGATCGTCGTCGACGAAGAGCAGCGCTTCGGTGTCATGCACAAGGAACGGCTCAAGCAGATGCGCGCGACCGTCGACGTGCTCACGCTCTCCGCGACGCCGATCCCGCGCACGCTGCAGATGTCGCTGATGGGCGTGCGCGACCTCTCGCTGATCCGAACCGCGCCGCGCAACCGCATGTCGATCAAGACCGTGGTCGTGCCGTCCTCCGATGCGATCGTGCAGCACGCGATCGCGAACGAACTCGATCGCGGCGGTCAGGTATACTACGTACACAACCGCATCGAGTCGATCTACGGGATCGCCCGCGCGCTCGAGCAACTCGTACCGAAGGCGCGCATCGCGGTCGGCCACGGGCAGATGCACGAGCACGAACTCGAGCCGATCATGGCCAAGTTCATCGACGGCGAGATCGACGTGTTCGTCTCGACGACGATCATCGAGAACGGCCTCGACATCCCCAACGTCAACACGATCATCGTTCACGATGCCGACAAGTTCGGGCTCGCGCAGCTCTACCAACTGCGCGGGCGCGTCGGCCGCTCGAACCATCAGGCCTACGCGTTTCTGCTCTACCAAGGCCACAAGGCGCTGAGCGAAGATGCCAAGGCGCGGCTGGAGGCGATCCGCGAGTTCACGCACCTCGGCTCGGGCTTACAGATCGCGATGCGCGACCTCGAGATTCGCGGCGCCGGAAACCTGCTCGGCGCGGCCCAGTCGGGCTTCATCGGCGCGGTCGGCTTCGAGACCTACGCGCAGCTCCTCGCCGAAGCGATCTCGGCGCGCAAGGGTTCGCAGGCCGCGGCCGCCGATGCGCGCGAGGCCGTCATCGACGTGAAGCTCGATGCTTTCGTACCCAACGACTACATTCCGCAGGTTTCGCAAAAGATCGCCGTCTACCAGCAGCTCGCGTCGGCACGTACGCTCGACGGGGTCGAGGACATCGTCGCCAGCGTGCGCGATCGCTTCGGCCCGCTGCCCGAACCGTTGGCGAACCTGGCCGAGATCACGCGGCTGCGCGTGCTCGCCCTGCACGCCGGCGTCACGCGCGTCGTCATCAACGAGCAGCGTCTCACGCTCGGCGTCGGGACGGGTTTTCGCCTCGACCCGGCCGCGATTCCGCGGCTTCAGTCGATCACGAAGAACAAGTTCCGCTTCGGTGAGGGGAAGATCACGATCGACCTGCCGGCGCGCACGTCGGCCGAGCAGTTGCCGACGCTGCACGCACTGCTCAATGCGCTCACGACCGAAGCGCTGCCCGCACCCAGCCGCACATGAGCGCTACCGATTCGACGCACACCGAGGAGGCCATCGAGGCGGTCGCCGATCTCGAACGCGACGCCCATAGCGCGATCTCCGGTCACCAGCATTGGATCGAGCGCGTAACCAGCCGCATCGGGCGGCCGTTGACGTTCTACATCGTCGTGCTCTTCGTCGTCGCGTGGGTGTCCGCGAACCTCCTCGTGCTTCACGCGCGCGGAACGACGTTCGATCCGCCGCCGTTCTCGTGGCTCCAAGGGATCGTTTCGCTCAGCGGCCTGCTGGTCGCAATTCTGATCTTGACAACGGCCAACCGCGTCTCCCAGATCGATACGCAACGCGACAAGCTCGACCTGCAGATTAACCTGCTCAACGAACGACGCGTCGGAAAGGTCCTCCGGATGCTCGACGAGTTGCGCCGCGATTCCCCGGAACTTCCGACCCACCACGACCCCGAAGTGCAGCAACTCGCCGAACCGACCGACACGCAAGCGGTGACGCGCGCGATCGAGGAGCGGACGCCGCAGCACCCGGAGTCGTAGACGCGCTACACCGGCGCGGTCTCGCGAATCGTTTCGCCGATCTTCGGCGGGACCGGATCGAACCGTTCGTGCCGGCTGCGGAACGAACCGAGTCCTTGGGTTGCCGTTCGCAGTTCGGTGATGTAGTGCGCGAGTTCGGCCTGTGGAACGAGCGCCGCCACGCGATAGAACGCCGCATCCTCCGAGGGCCCGAACGATTGCACGACCCCGCGCTTGGCAGTCAGTTGTGAGACGGTCGCCGAAGCGAACGGCTCCGGCACGAGCACCTCGATTGCAACGATCGGTTCGAGCAACGTGACGCCGCACTTCGGTAATGCGTCGCGAATCGCCATCGATGCCGCCGTCTTGAACGACGCTTCGCTCGAATCGACCGCGTGAAACGAGCCGTCGTAGAGCGTCACGTGAAGGTCGACGACGGGAAAGCCCGCCGGCCCGCGCAGCAGCGCTTCGCGCACGCCCTTCTCGACGGCCGGGAAGAACTGCCGTGGGACGGCGCCGCCGACGACCTTCTCCTCAAACGAGACGCCGTGGCCGCGATCGCGCGGCTCGATACGCAAGCGCACCTCACCGAACTGGCCGTGGCCGCCCGTCTGATGTTTGTAGCGCGCGTGAGCTTCCGTGCCGTTCGAGATCGTTTCGCGATAGGCGATCTGCGGCGGCCGCGTATCGACCGCTACGTGATATTTGCGCGCCAAACGTTCGGCCGCGATCGCGACGTGCACTTCACCGCTGCCGCACAGTTCGAGTTCGTTGGTGAATTCGGCGCGCATCAACCGCAACGCCGGATCTTCGTCGATCAAACGCGCGAGCATCTGCGAGAGCTTCGCTTCGTCGAGCCGGTCGCGCGGTGCGATCGCCACGGCGAAAACGGGTTCGGGCAGATCGAGCGCCGGCATCACCGTGTGCGCGCCGCCGGTCGTGAGCGTGTCGAGCGTGTGCACGCCGTCGAGGCGCGATAACGCGACGATCTCGCCCGGCCCGGCACTCGCGACCGGTTCTTGCTTCTTCCCCTGCAGCCGATAGATGCCGCCGGGCCGCGATTGGACGCCCGTCCGCGACGTGTCGGTCAGCACGGAATCGCCCGTAAGCGTGCCGGAGAAGATGCGCACGACCGAGAGTTTGCCCGATTGCGGGTGGATGACGGTTTTGCAGACCTGCGCCACGACCGGTCCGCCGGGTTTCGCTTCGACCGGACGGCCCTCGATATCCACGCGCTCCACATCGAGCGGTGAGGGAAACTGCTCCACGATCGCGGCGATCAGCTCGCTGATGCCGATGCCGCGCACGGCGGAGCCGAAGAGTACCGGCACGATCTGATCGCGCGCGTACTCATCGTGCAAATCGCGCCGGACTTCATCCAGCGGCGGCTCGACGCCTTCGAGCAATTCTTCCAATAAATGATCGTCGAAGTCGCCGAGCGCTTCGAGCAGTTTCCCGCGCGCCGCCGCGACGTTGCCGTCGCTCGATGACATATTCCCGACCAGGTCCACGACGCCGCTGAACGCGTCGCCTTCGCCGTCCGGCAACTGCTCGGCCACGACGTGCATGCCGTACGCGGAGACGAGCGCTTCGAGCGTCGCTGCAGGCGCGGCACCCGGACGGTCCATCTTGTTGATAAAAAATAAATGCGGCATGCGCCGCGATTCGAGAAAGTCCACCAGTGCACGCGTCTGCGGGATGCGGCTGGGATCGGCGTCGATGACGACGACCGCCGCGTCGGCAGCGAGCAACGCGATTTTCGATTCTTCGAGAAAGTCGACGAAGCCGGGCGCATCGATCAACATCAGATCGACCTCGCCGCAACCGGTGTGCGCGAACCCGACGCACGTCGATTGCGCGTGCCCGATGCACTCCGGTTCGAAGTCCGTCGTGGTCGTGCCGTCGGCGACCGAGCCGCGGCGCGGGATGGCCCCGCAATGATGGAGGATGGCTTCCGTCAAGGTCGTCTTGCCCGCGTGGTGCAGGCCGACGACCGCGACGTTCCTCCGGCGCGAAATGTCCATTTCAACGCTCCTAGCAAATCCGAGGGGCAGAGATGATTCCGCAGGCGCCGGCGCGACCCTTCGACCCTCGTATCGCGACTAGACCAACCGCGTCGACGCGAGATCGAGATCGTACTGGACTTTGCGGAAGATCTCGTCGGGAATTTTGCCCTCGTCGCGTAGCCGCGCGATGGCGTGCCGCTCGGCGGCGATCGCTTCTTCTTGGATGTGATGGTCGTAGCGGCTCTCCGCGCCTTCGGTATCCTGACTCGGTGTGATGTGGTGGCCGAGATGGTCGATGCGATTGCGGTACTCCGCGATCGCGCGCGCGATCGGTTCGCGTTCCGCATCGACGTTGGAACTTTCGGCCAGCGTTTCGAGCCGTTTGAGGCCCGCTTCGAGCGCTTTGATCCGCACCTTGGTTTCGTAGGCTACGGTATCTTCGCCGTCTTCCAGCTTGAGCCAACGCAAGAGCGGTATCAGCGAGATGCCTTGACCGACCAGCGTGACGACGATGACGCAGAACGTGATGAAGATGATCGCGTCGCGGTGCGGAAACGGTGCCCCATTCGCAGCGTAGAGCGGAAGCGCGAGCGCGGCGGCAAGCGAAACGATGCCGCGCAAACCGGTCCAGCCGATCACCGCGATCCAGCGCCACTGCGCGGGATCGCGCAACCGCTCGCCGGGCCGGAACGCGCGCGGAACGTACGCCTGGGCGAAGGCCCACACCATGCGCAACACGATCAGCACGAGCGAGATCCACAGCGCCGTCGGCAACCAGCGCGTCACGATCGAACCGTCGGCCACGATCGTGCGCATCTCGATCCCGATCAGCAAGAACACGAGCGCGTTGAGCAGGTAGATGAAAATGTTCCACACCGCGGCCGACACCAGCCGCGACTCGGGGCTTGCGTAGAAAGCACTGCGCCGGCCGAGGATGACGCCGATCGTCACGGTTGCGAGAACGCCCGACCCGCCGAGCGCCTCAGCGGAGAGATACGTGACGTACGGCGCGATCAGGATGACCAGGCTATCGATTTGGGAGTCGCCGAGCTCGAGCCGGCGCAGCAGACGCAGCAGCCATTCGAAAGCGAACGCACCGATGAAGCCGGCCGCAATGCCGACGCTGACGACCACGACGAACGCCATCGAGGCACGCGGCAACGAGAAGCGTCCCAGCACCGCGGCAACGACGGCGAAGCGGTAGATGACCAGCGCCGTGCCGTCGTTGAGCAAGCCTTCGCCGTCGAGAATCGCGAGGATGCGGCGCGGCACCCCGAAGCGTTCGAAGACTGCTCCAGCGGCCACGGCGTCCGGCGGCGACACGATGGCCCCCAGCACGAACGCGCTGGCCCAGCCGAACCCCGGCGCCAGCCACTCCACCACCGCTGCCACGGCAATGGTACTGACGATCACCAAGCCCACTGCCAGCAGGGCAACCGGCCGTACGTTCCTCCGCAGGAGGGTCCAGTCGGTCGTCCAGCCGCCGTGGAAAAGCAGCGGGGGCAGGACGGTATAGAAGATCCAGTCCGGGGCGATCACCACGTGCGGCAGCCCCGGGACGAAGGCGATCAAGGCCCCGCCGAGCACGAAAACGATCGGGTAGGGCAGCTTGAGCCACTTTGCCAGGATGGCAAGCGGCGCGATCGCCGCCAAGGTGGCGAAGAGCAAGATCGGCGCGCTCATCGGCCACCTCGTTTCCCGCACGTCCACGGAGGGCCCCGCCATATGGGCTTTGAAGCGCCTAGGGTCGTGCGGAGCAACAACGCTCCGCATTTCTGCGTCAGCCCTTGGGGAGATTTATGTCCAAGCTCATTCGCACGGCCGCGGCCGTGGCGACCGCGGTCGTCGCCGTAACGTTTTCCGCCTGCTCCGGCAGCGGCAGCGGCGGCGGTGGCGATATTGCCACCGTCAACGATCAGCACGTCACGAAGGCCGACTTCGATCGGAAGCTCGAGTCGAGTCCGACCGCGAAGCAGGTGCTCACCCAGATGGTTCAGCAAGCGCTGATCGATCAGTACGGCAAAGACCAGAAGATCGACATCACGCAAGCCGACATCGATAAAAAAGAAGCGGATATTAAGAGCAAGTATCCGTCCGGGCAGTTCGAGGCGATCCTCAAGCAGCAGGGGCTGACCGAAGCCGACGTGCAGCAGATTCTGCGCCAACAGCTGATCATCGAAAAGGCCGTCGGCCCGATGGTTCACGTCACCGATGGCGATATCGCCGCGTACTTCGCGAAGAACCGCGCCTCGTTCGATAAACCCGCGCAAGTGCGCGCGCGCCACATTCTCGTCGCCGACGAAACGACGGCCGACATGATCGAGGGCAAGTTGAAGGCCGGCGGCAACTTTGCCGATCTCGCCAAGCAATATTCGACCGATCCCTCGACCAAGGACAAGGGCGGCGAACTCGGATTCTTCGGCAAGGGCCAAATGGTCCCGGCGTTTCAGAATGCCGCGTTCTCGTTGCCGGTCGGTGCGATCTCGGCCCCGGTGAAGTCACCGTTCGGTTGGCACATCATCAACGTCGAGGAGAAGAAACCGGCGGTCCAGGGGAGCTTGGCCGCTGCGAAAACGCAGATTAAGGACACGCTGACGACGCAACAACAGCAGCAGCAGATCCCGGTGTTCCTGCAGGGCCTGCGCATGAAGGCGAACATCGCGGTGCTGGACGACCGCTACAAGGACGTCTTCCCGCCGCCGATCGCCGCGCCGCCGGCCGGCTCCGCGCCCGCCGCTCCGGCTCCCGCGAAGACCTAGACGCACAGGCCGCTCGCGACCGATCCGGCGAAAGCGCACGAGGCATGTTGCGCATCGTCGGACTCGGTCCGGGCGACCCCGACCTCCTCACACTCGGCAGCCGCGAGGCGCTGCGCGCGGTCGGCCGCGCCGTCACCGTCCTCGCGCCGCCCGACCTCGTCCTCTTCCTCGAGAGTGAGGGCGTTGCGGTTCTGCGCGGACTCGTCACCGATCAGCCGCTGTTCGTTCGTGGTTCGAGCGAGGTGATCGACGGCTTCGTCGAACGGCTCGACGGCTCGGACCTCGCGCTCGGCATCCTCGGCAACCCGCTCTCCGACTTCGCCGGACTGCCGATTCTCTTGCGCGCGCTGGAACGGCGCCGCATCACGGCCGAGATCGTCCCCGGCATGCCGCGCGCCACCCTCTCGGCGTCGATCACGATGCCGTTGCTGCCGCTGCCGCCTGGGTCGAGCCACCAAAACTGGGACGACTTGGTGCAGATCATGGCGCGCCTGCGGCGTTCGTGCCCGTGGGACCGCGAACAGACCCACCAGTCACTCGTGCGTTATCTGATCGAAGAGACCTACGAGGTCGTCGACGCAATCGAAGGCGGCGCGGATGTCGAGTTGTGCGAGGAACTCGGCGACCTGCTCTTCCAGATCGTCTTCCACGCACAACTCGCTACGGAACGCGGCAAATTTTCCATTGCCGACGTCGTCGATGGGCTTTCCAACAAGATGATTCGCCGGCATCCGCACGTCTTCGGCGACGTCGCCGTCGCGAGCGTCGCCGAAGTGTGGCAGAACTGGGATCAGCTCAAGGCGCAAGAAGCGTCGAGCGCCTCGCGCACCTCGAAGCTCGACGGAATTCCGAGTAGTATGCCGGCGTTACAGCGCGGGCAGAAGATGCAAGAGAAAGCGGCGCGCGTCGGGTTCGATTGGCGCGACGCGCGCGACATCACCGAAAAGCTGGCCGAAGAACTGCGCGAGTTCGCGGATGCACGCGCGCAAGCGGGCAAACTCGTGCACGAGGATCCGCACGTGCGCGAGGAACTCGGCGACGTGCTCTTCACCGTCGTCAACCTGGCGCGCAAGTTGAACATCGATGCCGAAGGCGCGATGCGCGACGCCAACACGAAATTCAACCGCCGCTTCCGCTACATGGAACAGTACGCGCTCGCCGGCGGTCGCGAGCTCGGCGACATGTCGCTCGACGAACTCGAAGACCTATGGCAAGCGGCCAAAGCCGCAGCGTAAGTTACGGCGAGCGGCCGATGCTCAGGGAGCTCACGTTCGGGACGCCGATCGTGTAGTTGATCGCGGTCAGGCTCGAGATGGTCCCCGTCTGGAACCGGTAGACGGAGTCCGTTTGCACGTACGTTTCGCAGACGAAGCCGATGCCGTTCGGAACGTAGTAATCGCTCCAGATCGCTTGGCGGTTACGGAAGCTCGTTATGTCGAGTAGGCTGTTTATTTGCACGATCGCGTAGGCTTGCGTTGCAATCGCCGCAGGCACGTTGCACGGGGCCGGAATCGCCGTCATGGCGCCGGCGAAGCGGTACGCGTAGAGCGGCTGCACGGGCGCACCGCCGCCCGGATACCAATCGGGCGGGTTGAAGAACGACGTCGCGCCCAGAACGGGAGCCGTCTCTTGTTGCGCAACCGGGATGGTACCGCCGCCGGGGAGGCCAATCGTCGTCGCGGTGGTGACGCCGGCGACGGTGTCGACGTTCGTTGCCGTTCCGGCTGCCGTTTGGTTGTGCACGAACGTATTCGGCGCCGTTTCGTTGAAGGACCACGAATTGTCGGCCATCATCTGGAGCGTCGCGATCTCGGCGCCGGCGTAGGTTTCCGTAAACGGGACGTCGGTGTTCGACCACGCCGCTCCGGTCACGTGCGGAAGAACGTCTTCCTCCCACGCGCCGGTGGGCGGGAAGGTATTGGTGATGTTGGTGGTTCCCGGGACGTTCCCCGTGATCGGCGAGTTGATCGCACCGGAATTCACGGCGAGGTCTTGCTGGCCGTAGCGGTAGAAGATCGCGCCGGTCGGCGTGATCGTCGAGGCGCGAAACTCATCGCGCGTGTCCATCTCGGCCGGGGTGGCCGTCACCGGCGCCGTTTGCGCATACGTGACGACGTGGTGGGAACTGCTCACGGGAACACTGTTGAAGGTAAGCCCGGCGTGCACGGTTAGGGCGTCCGTGACGTTGTAGGCATACGTCGTCGTCCCCGTGACGATGCCCGCGTTGTTGTAGGTGATCGTACTTGCGGCACCGGGGCCCGAGAGCATCCGGGTGTGCCCGAAGCCGAAGAAGCGGTCGCCGATGTACTGGAAAGTGCCGGCCGTAATTGCCGATGCCGGAACGCCGGTAGCCGATGCGCCGATCGTGGTGGCGCCGAGGGGCAAGCCGCTGACTGCGAGCACGCCCGAGTTCGCATCGTTTGGCGCGTAGGCGAGCGTTACGGTCGTCGACGGAGACGTCACGCTCGACGTCGAGAGCGTCGTGATGCCGGACGTGTCGGCGTTGGTCAACGTGATCGGATTCGCGTAACTGCCGGCACCGACGATCGCCGCGCCGCTCGCATCTTTGGCGGTGACGATGACGGGCAGCGTTGTCGCGTAGCCGCCGGGAATCAGGTTATTGCCGCCGGTGACGCTCACGACGATGCCCGCAACCTCACCGCCGAGCGTAATGGGAACCACGGTCACCTGCGTTGGGCTGATCTGCGCCGTGATGGTCGCGGTCGAGAGCACGCTACCGGTGCCGTTCAAGCCCTGGTACATCGTGATCGCAAACGTGTCGGTTCCAGCCGGCGCGGTCACCCCGACCGTGCAGGTGAGCGGCGTCGATCCGTTCGCCGGCGTGCAGTTGGGTGACGCCGGGGTAAGATTCGCCGTCGTCGTCGCGGCCGTTCCGGACGTGAGTGCGATCGTGATCGATTGCGTGTTCGGCGAAACGAACGCCGGTGCACGCTGCGTCGAGGACGTGCCTGCGCCCGATGGGATCGTCACCGTGAACGATGCGTGCGATTGCGTCATCGCACCCGGAAGACTGGATTGACCGCCACCGCCCCCGCCGCCGCCACAAGCGACGACCGCTGCGAGTGCCGCTAGCGAAGCGCCGGCAAGGATCGCCTGCCCGATCGTGCGCGTCACGTTAGTGCCGCGCGCCGAGCGGTCGCGGCGTTTCGGCTTGCGCCGGCGGCGCAGGCGCCGGTGCCGTCTTGAGGCTTTGCGTTTGAAAGATGGCGTTCGGGGTGGCCGAGGGCGCGGGCGAGGGCGAGGGTTTGGCCGCGAGCGTCGAAATTGCCACGCCGGCGACCGCCGCACCGGCTGCTGCGCCGGCCACCGTGCCGGCCGCGACGCCGCCGACGGCGCCGCCCGCCGCACCCGCCGCACCGGCAACGCCCGCGGTTGCCGCACTCGAACCCGTCGCGGCCACGGTGCTGACTTGCGCGCCCGTAAACGTGCCGAGCACGGTGCCCGTGACCGTGCCGGTTACGACGGCGCCGAGGGCGCTCACGGTGAGAAATTGTCCGGTAAGCAAGGCGACCGTATGCGCGCCGACGGTGACCGTGACGCTGTCGGCCGCGCAGACCAGACACGCGACCGTCGTGTTGCCGCCGATGAACGACAGCAGTCCCACCGTGCCGCGGACCGCGATCTGCGAGGTGCTCGTCATAAAGCGATAGTTGGCCGTGCCGCCGGCCGGGCGCCGGATATCGAACCGCAGCGTCCCTTGCTCGACCGTGATCGTCGAGCCGGGGCCGTCCGCCGTCTGACTGAATGCGCCCACTTTCACGAGCGTCTTTTCGCCGATCGCCACGATCGAGGAATCCGGCAACGCGAGCAGCGCCGCCGACTTCTCGCGCGTGACGGCGTAGTCGTCGTCGGGGATCAACTCGTGGCCGAAGATCTGGTGCAGCGGCGCATCGGGGGCGGTCGCAAAACCGATGACGCCCTTCACCCGATCCAAGCGCTTATCGTCGTCGGCCGAGCGCGCCGTCGCGAGCATCAGGCCGAATACCGCCAGCAGAATACCGGTAACGGCGGCTGCCTTAACGACAGCACGGTAGCGCACGAGTCTAAGCACGTTCGTCCCCCTACCGACTGTATCGGCTTCGACAAGCCTCAATTTGACAGTAAGCCCCGGCTTGGTCACTATAGCAAAGATACGATGGTGCTGATAGTAAACGCCCGGGTGCGGCGCCACGCGACTCGATAAGTACTTGAAGGTTTCGCGCTTGGCGAAGCGGCGGGCCGAGGCCAAGGATGGGATCGAGGCCGGGCGGATCACGCGGGATGGGCGCGCGCTCAAGCCCGGTTACGAGGTCAAGGTCGGCGACGTGCTGGTAATTCATTACCGGACGAAGTTTCTGACGGTGCGCGTCGCGATGGTTCCGGAGCGCGTGCTGCCGTCGCTCAAACCGGTCGAGATGTATGAGATTCTCGACGAGCGCAAGGATGACGCGCGCGATTGGCTCTGACGCGTTCGAGCCTCTCCGCCGACGCGAAGGACGCGTTGGCACGCGACCTTCCGGCAGCGGTGCATTGCCGGGTCGCGTTGCGCGACGGCCTGGCCTATTTCGCGGGCGCCGATGCCGGCGGACGGCGCGTGGTGCGCACGCGGCGCGCCTCGATCGCACGGCTCGTCCGCTCGCTCGGCGGCGAACGCGAGGGCAACGTGCGGCGCACGATCGAGCCGCGGCTCTACCGCAGCACGATGTTCGAGATCGACTTCGACGCAAGCGGTGCACTGCCGGCGTGGCCACGCGCGCGCTGCGACCGGCGGATGGAGTTGCGTGCCGCATTCCTCGCTTGCGGTTCGCTGGCGGCCCCGCAAGCGGGCTATCACTTGGAATTCGTGCCGCCGAGTCCGGAGGCGGCAGCGCGGATCGGTCGCCTGATTCGCGCCGAGGGCATCGAGCCGCGCTCGATGCTGCGCAAGGGACGTCCGGTGACATACCTTAAGGGCCTCGACGCGATCGTCGTCGTGCTCTCGGCGATCGGCGCACACGGCGCGGTGTTGCGCTTGGAAGACGTTCGGGCGCTCAAAGAAACGAAGAACCGCATCCACCGCTTGGTGAACACGGAAACGGCAAATGTCGTCCGGGCGGCGAGCGCCGCGGCGGTGCAGCGGGACGCGATCGCCTACCTAGCGGACGCCTACGGCCTGCGCAATCTCTCGCCGGCGCTGCGCGAGGCGGCGCAACTCCGGCTCGCCCATCCCGATGAGACGCTGGCCGAACTGGGCCGGCGCGCGCTGCCGCCGGTCGGGAAAGCCACGCTCAACGGGCGGATCGTCGCGCTGATGCGGCTGGTCCGGCGGCTTCGTGAGCCACGCGAACAGGAGCCGCGCACGCATCCGGCTTAGTCCCCGAGTCCTATGCGCATTGGCATCAACGGTTTTGGCCGGATCGGCCGCAATTTCACGAAGGCGCTCCTCGAGCGCCACCCCGGCGTCGAAATCGTCGCCGTCAACGACCTCACGAGCGCATCGGAGTGCGCGCACCTCTTCAAGTACGACTCGAACTACGGGACGTTCGGCGGGAGCGTGAGCGTCAAGGGCGACGGGATCGAGATCGACGGCCGCTCGATCAAGGTCCTGGCCGAACGCGATCCGGGAAAGCTGCCGTGGAAGACGCTCGGCGTCGACGTCGTCGTCGAATCGACCGGCTTCTTCACCGACGCAGCAAAGGCGCGGGCTCACATCGACGGCGGCGGCGCGAAGAAAGTGATCATCTCCGCTCCTGCGAGCGGCGAAGACATCACGATCGTGCTCGGCGTCAACGACAAGAACTACGATCCGGTGAAGCACAACATCATTTCGAACGCGTCGTGCACGACCAACTGCCTCGGCCCCGCGGTCAAAGTCGTCGTCGACGAATTGGGCTGGGTCAAAGCGTTCATGTCGACGATCCACTCCTACACCAACGACCAAAACATCCTCGACGCGCCGCACAAAGACTTGCGCCGGGCGCGCAACGCTGCGACCAACATCATTCCGACGTCGACCGGAGCGGCGAAAGCGCTGTTCTTGACGATTCCGGAAGTCAAAGGTGCCTTCGACGGCTTCGCGCTGCGCGTGCCGACGCCGACGGTCTCGATGGTATACCTCGTTGCCGTCACCAAGAAGCCGACGACCAAAGACGAGCTCAACGGCTTTCTCAAGAAGGCGGCCGACGGTCCGCTCAAACACGTGCTGCAGTATACCGAAGAAGAACTCGTTTCGAGCGATTTCAAGCACAACCCGTATAGTTCGATCGTCGATGGCAAGCTCACCGGCGCGCAGGGCGATCTGATCCAGCTCGGGCTCTGGTATGACAACGAATGGGGCTACTCGTGCCGTCTTGCCGACGTCACGGATATGATCCTCAAAAAGATGCCCGCAACGGCTTGACCCCGCGGACATTGCGCGACGCGGGCGACGTCCGCGGCAAGCGCGTGTTGCTGCGCGAAGATCTCAACGTTCCGATGAAGGACGGTGCGGTCGGTGATGAAACGCGCATCGTCGCCGCGCTCGAAACGCTACGCTGGCTGCACGACCATGGCGCCAAGACGATCGTTCTCTCGCATCTCGGGCGGCCGGACGGGAAGGTCGATCCGAAGTACTCGCTGCGTCCGGTCGCCGCGCGGCTGAGCGAACGTCTCGGCCTGCCGGTGGCGTTCGTCGACGATTGCGTCGGCCCGGCCGCCGTCGCCGCTTCGCACGCCGTCTCCGACGGCGGCTTCGTGCTGTTTGAAAACGTGCGCTTCCATGCCGAGGAAGAGGCCAACGACCCGGCGTTTGCCCGCGAACTCGCCAAGAGCGGCGATCTCTACGTGAACGATGCCTTCGGTACCGCACACCGCGCGCACGCATCGACGGTCGGCGTGGCGAGCGATCTTCCGGCCTACGCGGGTTTGCTCATGGAAGCCGAACTCGCCGCGCTGACCAAACTAACGGTGAACCCGGTGAAACCGTTCGTGTGCGCGATCGGCGGCGCGAAGGTCGCCGATAAGGTCGGCGTGTTCGAGAACCTGCTCGCGCGCGTCGACGCGTTCGTGATCGGCGGCGGAATGGCCAACACGTTTCTTGCAGCGCAAGGGATCGAGGTCGGGAAATCGCTGCGCGATCCCGACCTCTCGCCGGCGAAGTCGATCATCGCGAAGGCCAAGACGCAGAACGTCGCGCTGCATTTGCCGACGGACGCCGTCGTCGCGGATGCGTTCGACGCGGATGCCAGCGCGCAGACGGTCGACCTCAAGGACGTCGGCGCGCGGATGATCCTCGACATCGGGCCCGCCAGCGCCCAGGCCTATGCGGCGGTGCTGCGCGGCGCGAAGACGATCGTCTTCAACGGCCCGATGGGCGTGTACGAAAAGGCGCCCTACCAGAACGGCACGCGCACGGTCGGTCAAGCGATCGCCGAGGCGACGCGCAACGGCGCGACGAGCGTCGTCGGCGGCGGCGATGCTGCGGCAGCGGCGCACGAACTGGGTTTCGCCGATGCGATGACGCACGTTTCGACGGGTGGCGGAGCGACGCTGGAGTTTCTCGAAGGCAAGACGCTGCCCGGCGTCGCCGCCCTCGAGCACTGACGCCATGCACGCCCCACGAGCCCTCGTTGCGGGCAATTGGAAGATGCACAAGACGATCGCGGAGTCGACCGCGTTCGTGCGCGAACTGCTCGCGCTCGCACCCGATTTTGATGCGGTCGACGCCGTCATCTTTCCGCCGTTCACCGCCTTGAGCGCGGTCGGCGAGGCGCTTACCGGGAGCCGGCTCGGCATGGGCGCTCAGACGATGTGCGATGCCGAGGGCGGCGCGTTCACCGGCGAGATCAGTCCGCTCATGCTCCTCGATTGCGGGGCACGCTGGGTGATTCTCGGCCATTCGGAACAGCGCGCAAACTGCGGCGAGACCGACGCCGGCGTCAACCGCAAGGTCCATACCGCGCTGCGGCTCGGTATCACGCCGATCGTTGCGGTCGGTGAGTCGGCTGCGGATCACGCCGCGCGCCGCACGCACGCCCACGTCGTCATGCAAACGACAGCGGCCTTCGACGGCGTCACTCCGGCGGACGTAGCCCGCTGCATCGTCGCCTACGAACCGATCTGGGCGATCGGAACGGGCCTCAGCGACAGTCCGCCGGCGGCCAGCGACGTCATGGCGCAAATTCGCGGCTCGGTTGCCGGCCTCGAGCTAGCGCGCATTCTCTACGGAGGCAGTGTGAAACCCGAGAACATCGGCGCGTTCGTCGCGCAGCCGCACATCGACGGCGCGCTCGTCGGCGGCGCTAGCCTCGGTCCACAATCGTTCGCCGATTTGATGGCGAACGCGCGAGCGAGCGCCGTCCGATGAACCGGCGGCCGCCGCTCGTTCTCTGCATCCTCGATGGCTGGGGGCTGCGCGACGATCCGCACGGCAACGCGATCGCGAAGGCCGAGTTGCCGAACTGGCACCGCCTGCTCGACCGTTATCCGCACACGGCGCTCGATGCCAGCGGCGAAGCGGTCGGCCTGCCGGCGGGCGTGATGGGCAACAGCGAAGTCGGCCACATCAACATCGGCAGCGGACGCGTCGTGCCGCAGGGGCTCGTCGTCATCGATGCTGCGGTCGCCGATGGATCCTTCGCGACCAACGCCACACTGGCGCAATGCATCGCGCACGTGAAGGCGAGCGGCGGCACGCTGCACCTCTTCGGTCTGCTCTCAGACGGGCGCGTGCACAGTTCGCTCGACCACCTCGAAGCCTTGATCGACGCGTGCAGCGCCGCGGGCGCGCCACTCGCGATCGACGCTTTTCTCGACGGGCGCGACACGCCGCCGCGCAGCGCGCAACGCTACATCGATCGCATCGAGGCGTACCTCGATGCGCATGGGCGACCGGGGCGCTTCACGAGCATCTGCGGGCGCTATTACGCTATGGATCGCGACAAGCGTTGGGAACGCGTCGAGAAAGCCTACGCGATGCTTGCGCGCGGTGAGGCGCCGCACCGGGAAGCCACGGCCGGCGCAGCGCTCGCGGCCGCCTACGGCCGCGATGAGAACGATGAGTTCGTGCTGCCGTCGATCGTCGGCGACCCGCAGCCGGTCGCCGACGGCGACGCGGTGATCTTCTTCAACTTTCGCCCCGACCGCGGACGGGAACTCACGCTGGCGTTTTCCGGCGACGGCTTCAACCACTTCCCGGTCAAGCATTTCACGAACCTGACGTTCGCGACGATGACGCGCTACGAAGACGAGTTTCCGAACCCGATCCTCTTTGGACCGCGGCCGCAGTCGCGCACGTTCGGCGAGATCGTCTCCGAAGCGGGGCTCACGCAACTGCGCCTTGCCGAAACCGAAAAGTACGCGCACGTCACGTATTTCTTCAACGGCGGGCGCGAAGCGGTGTTCCCGGATGAAGACCGCGTGCTGATCCCGTCGAATCGTTCGGTCGCGACCTACGATTTAGCACCGGAGATGTCGGCCAGCGACATCACGAGCACGGCGGTCGAAGACGTCGCGCGCGGACACCACGACGTCATCGTGATGAACTATGCCAACGCCGACATGGTGGGTCACACGGGCGTGTGGAATGCCACGGTCTCGGCGCTCGAGACGCTCGATCAATGCTTGGGCCGGCTCGATCACGCCGTGCGCAAAGCCGGCGGCATTCTCGCGATCACCGCCGACCACGGCAACGCGGAAGAAAAGCTCGACGCGCAAGGCAACGTCCTCACGCAGCATACGACGAACCCGGTGCCGTTCGTCCTGATCAGCGATGCGTCGCTCGGCACGCTGCGCGGGGGCGGACGGCTGGGCGACATCGCCCCGACGTTGCTGCCGCTGCTCGGGCTCGCGGTGCCGCCGGAGATGACCGGGAGCAATCTGCTCCTCGCCGCAGCTACGCCGCCGTGAAACGCAAGAAGCTCGACGAGGCCGCCGATCTGCTGCGCGAGCGCGCCGGCGGCACGCTCGATGCGGTGATCATCCTCGGTTCCGGGTTCGGCGGCGTGCTGCGCGATCGGATCGACGCCACACCCCTTGCATACAAGAAGATTGCGGGAATGCCGGAACCGACCGTCCCCGGGCACGCCGGCGAAGCACTCGTCGGGCAACTTCACGGCCGCCGCATCGTTGCGTTCAGCGGCCGTTTCCATCTGTACGAGGGGTACGAACCACTCGACGTCGTCTATCCCGTCGCGGTCGCCGCGCACGCCGGCGCGAAAACGATCGTGCTGACCAATGCCGCCGGTGGCGTCAACACCGCCTATCACGCGGGCGACCTGATGCTGATCGTCGATCAGCTCAACCTGACCGGACGCAGTCCGCTCGTTGGGAAGATACCGTTTCCCGGCGTCAAGGATCGTTTTGTCGATATGGTCGACGCGTACGATCCGCACCTATGTGACCTCGCGCGCCACATCGCCGCACAATACGCGATCACGATGCACGACGGCATCTATGCCGGGCTGATGGGACCCGCGTACGAGTCGCCGGCCGAAGCAAAGCTTTGGCGCTCGATGGGCGCGGATGCGGTCGGTATGTCGACGGTTCTGGAGACGATCGCTGCGCGTGCGCTCGGACTGTCGGTCGTCGGCTTCAGCTTGATCACCAACGTGCATCTCAGCGGCGATGCAACGACCCATGCCGCGGTAATCGCCGCGTCGCAACGCGGTGCCGCGGACGTCGCGCGACTGATCGAGGGGATCGTCGCCAACCTCGACACGCCGCTTCCAGCCGCAACCGAACCCCTGCCGGCCGCTCCGACTGAGGAATCCGTCCCGGTCTAGCTAAGCAACGGACATGAGACGCTCTTTCGCGACCGCCGTTGCGGCGCTGACTTTCGTCACCGCGGGGCTTGCGCTGCCTGCCCGATCGGCCGACGTCGTCGTCAGCGAGTACGGCGTCGTCGCATCGTCACTCGTTTGGGCGGTGGCGCTGCACGAAAACTTTTTCAAAAAAGAAGGCTCGATCGTTACGGGCTACGTGTCGGCGAATGGGGGCGGCACGGCCGTGCGCAACATGATGGCGAACGAGCTACCGGTTTCGGAGATGTCGATCACCGCGGCGATCGCCGGCATTCAAACCGGTTTGCCGCTGCGCATCATCTACAGCCCGGCGCGCGATCCGGGCGATCTGGTCTGGGTTGTGAAGCGCGACTCACCGATCAAGACGATCGCCGATCTCAAGGGCAAGAAGGTCGGCATCACCTCGCCGCGCTCGACGACGGAAATCATCCTCCGGATCGCACTGCAAAGGGCCGGCATCCTCGATAGCGTCGAGATCGTTCCGGCCGGCAGCCAAGGGTCGGCGACGACCGCGCTGGACGTCGGAGCCGTCGATGCGACGCCGATGGCGGAACCGCTCATCTCGCGCAACAGTGCGAAGTTCCGCGTGCTCTTCCGCTCCGTCGATGTCACGCCGCGGCTCGTTTGGGAATGCGGCGTGACGACCGACGACTACGCCAAGGCGCACGGTGACGAACTGCGGCGTATCATCCTTGCACGACGGGATGCGGTCGATTTCATCTACGCGCATCCCGCCGAAGCCGAAGCGATTTATATGGACGCGTTTGCCTCCGACGCCAAGACGGCGCACATCGTCGTGCCGCTCTTGATTCATCTGAAGTACTATGGCGCCGGTGACATCGACAGCGTGGGGCTCGCCAACATGGTGCGCGGGCTGAAGCTCACCGGCGCGCTCGATCCGCCGGTCGACGTCGACCGCTATATCGACAAGCAGTTTCTCCCCGCGAACCTGCGCTAGCGACCGGCAGCGGCGAGTTCGCGCGTCTCGGCCGGAGCAAACGCGCGTAGATCGGGGAGCCCGATATGCAAGATGCGCGCATCTTCGGTCGCGTGCAGTACGGCATGCTCGTCAAAATCGAGTTGGGCCGACGAGTAACGATCCCATTGCTCGGCGCCGAGCGTGCCCCGGCCCGACACGATGAAGTAGATGCTGTGTGGTTGCAAGCGCAGCGACGCACCCGCGGCGACGCGAAACAAATCGAGCTGCGTTTCACATTCGCTGAAGCTGCCGAGATGGCGCTGAGCCACGTTCGGCTCCGTTGCCGACGGACGCCACGCAAAGCTTTCCGGATCGATAAATATCGGCTGGCGGTATCTCCGTCGCGGCGCGCGGAACGGCATGCGGTTGACGTGTTCCCAAATCGCTTGATAGGCGTCTTTGCGATGTTCTTTACCGCTCGCATCGAGCGTGACGTACATGCCTTTTTCAAACGAACCGCCGGCTTTGAGCTCGCCTCCGGCGGTCTCCATCTGGTCGGCCGAGAGATAGCCCTGTCCGCTCGCGCCCCCGAACTGCAGCGTCATCACCATCAAGTCACCCGCCGTCGACTGCGGTCCGTACGCGGTGCCCTCGGGAAAGTAACCGATCATGCCGGTCTTCAACTTGCCGTCTTTGCTGAAGTCGCTCTCGCCTTGCAAAATGAAGCGAATCTGATCGAAGTTGTGACAGTGGCGCGGTGAAAAGAAGCCGCTATCGAGGGTCGTGATGCGGAAAAGGAAGTTGTCGGGCGACCCAACCGTGCCTTCGAGGAGGCGCCGGAATTCGAACCGGCCTTGGCGCGGTCCGTTCTGCTGAACTTCGCTGCCGGCGCTGGTGAAATGAACGATCTTCATCGCGCTCCTTCTAGGACCATCAAGCTGCTTGCGTTGTTCGCTCCGGCGGCTCGGCCTCCCCGGCCGAAACGGGAAAACCCGCATTTTTGGCGCAGCAAGAGGCTATGGCCGCCAAACGAAAAGTCAAACCGCCGAAACCGCGCCTCGATCTGCCCTGGGGCGAATTGACCAAAGCGCAGCAAAATACGATCTACACGCGCGCACTATCCGAATACACCACGGGTAAGGGGCCAAACCCCGCCACGAAAACCGAGTTCTTTCGCGCCCAGGTTGCCGCGAAGGCCTAGCGCCTGGCCGTCCCCTCGGCCATCACCCACGTCGCGTTCGGCGTATCCCAGCGCACGAGCGCGACCGATGCCTGCGTCGCGCCGCGCTGATTGCCGGGCGTAAAATCGTAGGTTCCTTCGATTCCCGTCCAGCCTTGCAGATGTTCGATGTAGTCGTGCAGGCGCCCGGCGCCGGCATCGGGGCCGGCCGCGCGTAGCGCTTCGACGACGACCATCGTCGGATCCCAAACGATCAGGTGCGAGTATTCCGGACGGATTCCCGCCTTGCGCATCGCGTCGAAAAAGACGCTCTGCGCTGCTTTCATCTTGCCGGTCGCAGCGGCATCGGGAACGACGCCGCGCGCCGCGTTCAGATAGAGTTCTTTCGGCAGGAACGATGCGAATTGCGCCATCTGGGCGTACGCCATGTTGCCGCCCGAACTGTAGACCGGCACGTCGAGACCGGCGTCGTTGACGGCGCGCAACACGGTGCCGAAGGGCGTGCCGGAGACGAAGGCGATCAGGAAGCCCGGCTTCGCCGCCTTGATGCGGGCGATCTGCGCTGCGACACTGATATCGCTCAGCGCGAAATGCTCGCGCGCGACGACGGTCATCGAACGGAACTCCGGTTGCGCGAGCGTGATGTCGAGTTGATGCTCGAAGTCCTGACCGTTCGCGTCGGTCGATGCCAGCAACGCGATATTCGTCAGACCGCGCGCGCGAAAGTAGCGCAAGAGCACCGGTTGCGTATCCTCGATGGCGGGGCCCGCCATGAACGAAAAGCCGCCCGCGCGCGGATGGACGGTCGGCGAGAAGCAATACGTCACCGGCCCGGCCTTGTCGACGAGCGGAAACATGGCGCTGCAACTGCCCGCCGCGGCCGAACCCATGATGACCGGCACGTTCTTCGCCATCAACTGCGAGGTCAGCTCGACCGCCGTTTGCGGGTTCGACGCGTCATCGAAGATCACGAGCTTGAGCGGACGGCCCTTGATGCCGCCGCCGGCGTTGACGACGTCTTCGAGCGCGTGCAGCGCCTTCGACTGACTCGCGCCGACGAACGCCAGTGGGCCGGTCAACGGCAAGAGGACGTTCAGCTCGTAGGGGTCGGCGGCGGAAAGCGTCGACCCGCTCGCAGCGGTAAGGAAGAGCACGAGCGCGAGAGTCACCGGAAGCGGATGTTTCACGACGCATGGATTGTCAAGCGCGGCGGTCTATTTCCTCCGTATGACGACACCCGTCCTCATCGTCGGCGGCGGTCCGGCCGGCATGATGGTTGCGATGACGCTCGACCGGCTCGGCGTGCGCAGTACGATCGTGAATATCGAGCCGCGCCCGACCATGCACCCGAAAGGCGGCACGCAAAACTCGCGCACGCTCGAACACTATCGCCGTCTGGGGCTAGCGCAAGCGATTCGCCGGAACGCGTTGCCCGGGCCCGATCATTCGATGGATATCGGCTACTTCACGCGACTCTCGGGGTGGGAACTGGCGCGCATCACGATGCCGACGATGCGCGAAGCGATGGCGGCACTCGACGTCGCCGATCCGCTCGCGCAGGTGCCCGAACCACTGCTGCGCTGCAATCAGATGTACGTCGAGTCGCTGGTGTTCGATCGCGTAAGCACACTCGCGAACGTGACGCTGCGGTATGGCTGGCGCTGCATCGATTGCGCGCAAGATGCGAACGGCGTAACGGCGACGATCGAAGCCGTCGCGAGCGGCGAACGCGAGACGGTGCGCGCCGAGTATCTCGTCGGTGCCGATGGCGGCCGCAGTCTCGTTCGGCGCACGCTTGGGATCCGCTACGGCGGCGAGGATCCGCTCAAGCAATCGTTCCTCGGCGGCACGATGGTCTCGAGCCATCTGCGCGTTCCGAATTTCTATGCGAGCGTACCGCACAAACAGTGCTGGCACTACTTCGCCGTCAACCCCGAACTGCGCAGCAACCTGCTCGCCCTCAACGGCACGGACGAGTTCTTGGTGAACTCGCAATTGACGACCCCGGACGACACGCCGGATGCGGCCGCGATCGCGCGCCGGTTCGAGCACAGCATGGGCCGCGATATTCGCGTCGAGTGGCTGGGGCACTGGACGTGGACCGCGGGTCAGGCACTCGTGGCCGACCGCTTTGTCGATGGGCGCGTGGCGCTGTGCGGTGATGCCGCGCATCTCTTCACACCAACGGGCGGCTTCGGAATGAATACCGGCGTCGACGACGCCGCGAATTTGGGATGGAAACTCGCCGCGCTCATCGGGGGCTGGGGTGGCCCACGCTTGCTGACGAGCTACGAAGACGAGCGGCGGCCGATCGCCGTTCGGAATACGACGATGGCGAAGAGTTACACGCGCAACGTCGGCAACGTTCCGATCGGCAGCGACCTCGAAGACGACACCGCAGCCGGCAATACGGCGCGCGCAACGGCCGGCAGTTTCCTCGCCGGATTTCGCGAGGAGTTCGCCTCGCTCGGGATCCAACTCGGCGCGCGCTACGACGGATCGCCGATCGTCGCCGGCGACGGCGCGGAGCCGCCGCCCGACACGCCGGCGGCGTACCACCCAAGCAGCGTTCCCGGGGGACGCGCGCCACACGTGTGGTTAGGACGCGGCGATTCGCTTTTCGACCACTTCGGAGCGGGATTCACGCTCGTGCGGTTGGGTCGCGACGCACCCGGCGGGGGGGCACTCGAGCAGGCCGCGCGCGAACGCGGGATTCCGCTCGATGTCCTGACCGTCGAGATGCCGCAAGCGCGTGAGTTGTACGAGCGCGATCTCGCGCTGATCCGTCCCGATCAGCACGTCGCGTGGCGCGGCAATGTGCTGCCGCCCGACCCGCACGAACTGCTGGCGCGCGTTACGGGTTCGTAAGGACGGCGAAGTCGCGGAATGCCCGCTCGGCGTCGGAGAGCGGGCGGTCATCGAGCCAAGCGATGCCGACCTCGCGCTGCGCCTGCGCGTCGGCGATGCGAATGCTCGGTACGTCGTCGAGCGTGCCCGTTTGCGGAACGAGCGCGATGCCGAAGCCGGCGTTCACGAAGCCGCGGATGCTGTTCGATTCGTCGCCTTCGAACGCGATGGCGGGCACGAAGCCGACACCGCGGCAGAGGTCGTCGGTGAATTCGCGCACGGCATGACCCGGTTTGAACGACAGAAACGTTTCGTCGCGCAGCTCTCCGAGCTTCACCGACGCGCGCTTCGCAAGACGGTGGTCGGGCGGCACGATGAGCACGAACCGCTGCGTCGTGACGCGTTCCCAGCGCAACGCCGGATGCGCCGGCGGTCCAACGGTCAGCGTCAACGCCACGCCCCCGGCCACGAGCAGCGCTTCGAGTGCGGCGCCGTTATTTTGCGTGAACGCGAAGCGCACGTCCGGATGTTCCGCACTGAACGTGCGCACGAGTTGAGGAACGAGCGCGGCACCGAGCGTGCGCAAAAAGCCCAGCGAGACGAGCGCCGCATCGGCGCCGGCCAAATCGCCGACTTCGCGCACGCCGGCGTCGATCGCGTCGAGCGCGCGTTCGGCGTGGCGGAGAAACGCCGTGCCGTAGCGTGTGAGCGCGATCGTCCGGCCGTGCCGCGCGAACAGCTCGACCCCGATGTCACGCTCGAGCCGCGCGATCGCGCGGCTCAACGCGGGCTGCGTGATGCCCAGTTCGGCCGCCGCCCGCGAAACGTGCCCGAGGCGCGCGACCACCCGAAAATAGACCAGCCGGTCCCAGTTCATCTTTCATGCCTTCTCGATCATGCTTTGCTTTCCTTACGGCATTTGACGGCATGAATCGGCCACTGCTATGCTGAGCCCATGACTGCTACGATCGAACGCACCGGCTCCGCCAGCGCCCTCGGACCCAACACGCCGCAGAACGATCTGCGCACGTTCATCGCCACCGTCGAAGCGCGCGGCGAACTCGCGACCGTGCGCGGCGCGCATTGGGATAAGGAGATCGGCGCCGTCACGGAAGTGCTGTACCGGCAAAAGGTCGAGAAGTCGCCGATGCTGTTGTTCGATGACGTCCCGGGCTATGCGCCGGGCTATCGCTGCACGTACGGCATGTTCGGTTCGCCCTACCGGCTCGGACTCGTGCTCGGCATGGATGCGACCCTCGCCGACGACCGTAAAGCGCAGCTCGACTACTTCCGCAAGAACATCAAGAAGGCGTACAAACAGATCGCGCCCACGATCGTCAACGACGGTCCGGTGTTCGAGAACATCATGCGCGGCGATGAGGTCGATCTCGAGAAATTCCCCGTACCGATCCATCACGAACTCGACGGCGGCCGCTACATCGGTACCGCGTGCGGCGTCGTGACCAAAGATCCCGATACGGGGCGCATCAACGTCGGAACGTATCGCTGCATGGTCAAGGGCGGACGCAAGGTCGCATCCTACATCTCAAACGGCAAACAAGGGCGCATCCATCGCGACAAGTACCTCAAGGCCGGGAAGCCGTGTCCCGTCGCGATCATCGTCGGCATCGATCCGATCACCTATCTCGCCGCAGCGTACACGATGGCCGATAGCGTGCCCGAATACGACTGGTGCGGCGGGATGATGGATACGCCGATGGAGCTGGTGGAAGGCGAAGTTACGGGGCTGCCGTTTCCGGCGCGCGCGGAGATCGTGCTCGAGGGCTGGATTCATCCGACCGAGACGACGCTCGAAGGTCCGTTCGGCGAATGGCACGGCTACTACGCGGGCGAGGCGCGCGAAGAACCCCTGATCACCGTCGAGCGCGCATACTATCGAACCAATCCGATCCTCACGTGCGCCGCGAGCCAGAAGCCGCCGCACTCGCACCTCTTCGAGCGCTGCTTCCTGCGCTCGGCCGCACTGCTCGACTCGCTCGAAGGCGCCGGCATTCCGGACGTGCGCGGCGCGTGGCTGCATCAAGCCGGTTCGGGCCGCACGTTTTGCGTCGTTTCGATCAAACAGCGGTACTTTGGGCACTCGACGCAGGTCGGGCTCGTTGCATCGCAAGTGAATCCGGTCGGCTACATCGCGCGCTGGATCGTCGTCGTCGATGATGACGTCGATCCGACCGACATCCACGACGTGATCTGGGCGATGGGCACGCGTTGCGATCCGAAGACGATGACGACCTTGCTCGATCGCTGCTGGTCATCGCGTCTCGACACGATGGTCACCGACTACTCGAAGCTCTACAACTCGCGCATGGTCATCGACGCGTGCCGGCCCTACGAGCGCCTCGATGACTTTCCGACGGTCGCGCAGAGTTCACCGGAATTGGCCGCGGCCGTGCGGGCGAAATATCCCGAGTTGTACAAGTAAGAGCGATGCGTCGCTCACCCTTTCTCCGCTCGCTCGCGTCGACGGCCGTCGTCGCGGGCGCCCTGCGCATCCCGGCAGATGCGCAGGATCTGCCGGCGATCACGCTCGCAACGCTGATCAACGATACGGCAACGTCGGCGCTCTATGCTTCGCGCGCCGGCATCTTCCGCAAGTTCGGCCTCAACGTGGAACTGCAGGTGCTGACCAGTGGTGCGGCCGCCGCGACCGCCATTGCCGGCGGCGCCGCGCAATTCGCACTCTCGAGTCTGGTCGGGGTGTACGTGGCCCACGACCACGGCATCCCGTTCACGCTCGTCGCCCCAGCCGGCCTCTACACGTCGGACGTGGCGTACTCGCAGTTCGTCGTACGCACGGACTCTGCCATCAAGACCGGCCACGATCTCAACGGCAAGACCATCGGTTCGCCCGGACTCAAGGACCTGGACACGGTCGCGATCCAAAACTGGGTCGACCAAAACGGCGGCGATTCAAAGACGCTCAAGTTCGTTGAGATGTCGGGGTCGGTCGCGCTCGCGGCCATCGAAGAAGGGCGCATCGACGGCGCCGACCTGAACACGCCGACGCTCACGCGCGGGCTCGAAGGCGGCAAAGTCCGCACGCTCGCGCAGATTTTCGACGCGATCGCACCGCGTTTCGAAAATACGGGCTGGTTCACGACGACCGATTATGCGTCGAAAAATCGCGATATCGCCGGGCGCTTTGCCCGCGCGATGGCCGAAGCCGGCGCGTATTGCAACGCACACCACGATGCTACGGTAGCCATGGTTGCCGAGACGGCCAAAATCGACGAAAAGCTCGTCGCGCGGATGGCGCGCATCACGTTCGCCGATTACTTGCGTCCGGGCGATCTGCAGCCGCTCATCAACGTCGCCGCGAAGTACGGCGTCATCTCCAAAGCGTTCGACGCGCGCGCGATCGTCAGCCCGTATGCGCTGAAGCCGCCCGCATAGTCGCGTCGCGGCGCTTGCAGAAGTCCCAGTAGTTGTCGATGCCGGCCGTCGTGCGCGTCTGCGCGCGCTTGGCGCGGGCATCTGCTTCGTCGGGCCACTTGTAGCGGAAGCCCGTCGTCGCGATCGTGATCTGCGCGCGCACCGCGGCCTCGAGATAGATGCCGACCATCGTGCACTCGCGAATCGTCGTGCCGGCGAACGCAAGGCCGTGAGCCATCAGGAACACGGCATCCGCTTTGCCGAGCGCTTTCGCGACGCTGGCGCCGAGTTCGGGCGTAAGGATGAGCGAACACGTTTCTTGGAACTTCGGCTGGTCGTCAAACCACGCACCTTCTTTGCCGATCGGGTGCATCGGTTCGTCGGTCGATGCGAAGATCTGCGAATAAAATGGGTGCGTGTGACCGACGGCCTGCACGTCGGGCCGGACGCGTAGGATTTCGGAGTGGATCGGCCACTCGTGATGCCGGCTCCCCTTGCCCGCAAGCACCTTGCCCTCGTAATCGACGAGGAGCATGTCCTCCGCGCCGCGCACTTCGTCCATGCCGATGTGGCTGCGCTTCATCCACAGGCCGCGCCCGTCCGGATCGCGCCAGGACACGTGACCCGACGTGCGGTCCTCGTGCCCCTCGGCAGCCAGGATCCGGTGGGCCAAGGCTAACTCGTCAAGTTGCGCAGCAATATCCGTCTCACTCATGCCGTTCTTCTTAGCCGTCCGATTCGGAGTTTCATGTGCACCAATATACGGCCACGGTAAGATGGGAGCGCAATGACGCCGTTTTCAGCGATCGACGCTATAGCCGCGCGCACGTCTGGGCGTTCGACGGCGGGATCGAAGTAGCGGCTTCGGCATCGCCGCTGGTCGTGCGCATGCCGTTCTCCGATCCGAACGCAGTGGATCCCGAAGAAGCGTTCATCGCTTCCATATCGAGCTGTCACATGCTCTTCTTCTTGGACTTCGCTGCCCAAGCGAAGTTCGTCATCGACAGCTATGAAGACACCGCGATCGGAACGATGGGAAAGAACGAAGACGGGAAAGACTTCGTGGAGTCGATCGTGTTAGCGCCGCGCATTCGATCATCGGGACCCAGCCAACCGGCGGCCGAAGAGATCGCCGCCTTGCACGAACGCGCGCACCGCGACTGCTACATCGCTAATTCGGTGAAAACCGCCATTACGGTTTCGCTAGGTTAAAGACGGAGGAGTTCGACGCGGCGGTTGAGCGCCTTACCGGCGTCGGTGGCGTTCGAGGCGACCGGTCTCGTCAAGCCGTACCCTTTTGCGACCAGGCGACTGCGAGCGATGTGGTAACGCGCGACCAGATCGTCGACGACGGCTTGCGCGCGGCGCTGCGAGAGGCCGAGATTGTAGGTTGCACCACCATCCGAATCGGTATGGCCTTCGACTTGGAAACGCCAGCTCGGATTCGCGTGCAGAAGTTGCGCGATTTCGCCGATCACCGGTTCGGAGCGTGCTTGGATAACCGCACTGTCGACGTCGAAGTGGATGCCGTAGATGCGAATGCGTTTTTGCGTCGGCGTGAACGCCTTCTTGAGCGACGCGTTTCCGGTCAGCGCGACCGATGCTTGCGCGGTCTTGCCGGCGCCGTTATCGGCGATTACGTTGACGGTATACTCACCCGCCTTGGTCGAGGCCGGGATACTGACGGCAACGTCGAGACCCTTCGTGTCGCCCGCCATGCTGAAACCGTTCGGCGTGACCTTCGCGGCCAGATCGCCGGTGGTCTTGATCGTTACGGGACCGCTCCAGCCTTGGTTTGCCAGTACTTCCATCGGTACGCTCAACGTCTGCGCCTTGCCGGCGGTAAACGTGGCCTCTTGGTTTGGCTCGAGCAGAAATGACTCGGTGACCTTCTGCGTGCACGGAAGGCTCGCCGGCACCGGTAGGGCGAGTTCGAGTTGACGAATGCGTTGGAGCGACGGCTTGCTGTCGTCCCCTGAGTTGAAGCCGTCGTAAATCAGCACTCCGGTACCGTCGACGGCATAGGTCTGCACGAAACCGTTGACGTTGGTGGGCTTGGCTACGAAGAAGTGCCCGCACCAGTGCGGATCGGTGGTCGTGACGGCGACGGCATTCGGCAAGTCGCTGTTGGCGTCCGTCACGTATGAATTGACGTTGACGAAATGGGGGACGTCGTTCTTGTCATTGGTGCCGAGCGCGTTGTTTTCGATTTGAATCAGGCTGGCGTTGGTCGTTTCCGGCCCGGGTCCGGCCGCCGTGAACGGATAGGGAAGCCAGCTGTAGTCGGCGGCACCTCCGCAATTGCCGTTGCCGAGCACGAGCTTATGACCGGCGGCTGCCCAACGCAGCAACACGGCCTGCTGTTCTGAGGCCATGAGTTCCGGAATCTTGCACGCTTCGCGCGTGATCACGGTCTCGATCCCGTTTAACTCGCTGTTGTCGAGCATACCGGCACCGATACTATCGAAGGTGTAGCCGGGAAGGGCCGTCGGGCTATCGGCCGGATAGAATTCGCCCTCCGGATCTTGGTCGAGCACCAAGACCTTATGCGGTCCCGTGCCGGTGGCGCGCGGCAGACAGAACTTCGGCTGATCGGTCGCGCGCATGAAGAACCTCGCCACGCCGTCCGCATTCGTGCCGGCAATGATCGAGGCGTCGTCGTTGACGACCGCCGCAAGCGTGTTCGGATTCGCGTTACTGTTGCCGGGAAAGACCGCGGTCCAGGTTCGGCCTTGCAGATGGCCGATCCAGGTTCCGATGATTTGGTCCTGCGCGCATTGCGTTGCGACGAGCGCGGAGCCGACGGCGACGAAGCGGGCCCGGCGGCCGTCGCCGCTCTTTCCCGCCATCACGAACGCGCCGTTCTTATCCGCATCGCCATCCTCGACGTAAATACCGGTCGGATTCATTCCCGCCGGCGGGGAGGCGACCGTTCCGGTAGCGCCGACCGAATCGAAGAGCTGGTTGGCCGTTACGCGCACCCAGCGTGCTTGCGTGTTGACCGGTAGCGGCGAGTTGCTCGCAATCGTTCCGGCATTGGTGAAACCGCGATCCGGGCCGGTCGTCGAGACGGCGAAGGTGACGCTTGGAGTGGCGGGGCCGTTCGTTTGCGCACTGCGGAGGTTTGCTTGGAATCCCGTAATCGTCGCGAGGCCCGGGAGTTCGAAGGTGAAGACGAACGGAGGTTTGGCGGTTGCGGGGAGTTCGGAGCCGATTCCGTACGCTGCGTTCCGGAAGTTCCCGTCGTTCATTCCGTCGAGTGCGGCAGGCGAGTAGCTGCGCAAGATCGTGCCGTTGCCCGTGCTGAGCAGGTTCGGATCGGCCGTCGGCATCGGCGCCGCGGCGGTCGCGGACCCCGCCGACGCCGGCGACCGCGTATCGGCTGCGACCGCGGCTGCGGGCGCTACGCTCGCAGCATCAGAGGGCACGCTCGACGCGATCGCTGCCGCACTCGGCGAGGGGCTGGCCGTCGAATCCGACTGCGTGTGGCCGCTGCATGCCCCAAGGCTGAGCGAAAGTACGGTGACACAAAGGACGCCGAGAAAGCGCATCAAGGTAAGCGCTTTGACGGCCGCCATGCTGCTCCTTTCCTGACACGTGCGTCAAAGGGGCGCGGCTGACCGGCGATAATTCTTACGCCGATGAGGCTTCTGTTCGGTCTCCTAGCGACGGTCTGCTTGCTCGGTGCCGGCCCGGTTCCGCCGGCGATGCAAATACGCCACGTGATTTTCATCCGGACGTTGCCGTTGCTGGTTGATTTTGTCGACCGGGCAAACGGACGAGGCAAATTCACCGGTACGGCGCCGGTAACCATAACCAATGCATCATCAGCAAAATCAGCCGCAGACGATTGGACCGCAAGCGGTCAATGAGGCGCCGAAACGATCGCTAACGCAAGCGGTAACAACCGGCCGGGTCGACGGTGAGGGTGCGGGAGCCGAAGGCTATTTCCCGGATGCGGTGGTCCCAGTATGAAAGCGTGCGGACGACGATCGGGACGACGTGTGCGATGAGTGCGCGGGCGCGCGATGAGATTGAGACGACGTCGCGCTGCCATTGCGGGTGATCGGAGGGGAGTTCGGGGATGCCGTTTGCGTCGGCGTCAATCGGCGGGAGGACCGGGGCCAGGGCGAGTGGATAGACGAGCGCCGGGTCGACCGGGGCGAGCGCTGACGACGTTTCGTTCATGCCGGAGCGAGTATGCGGCGCATGCGCTGGATTGCCGCAACATGCAGTTGCGAGACGCGTTGGGGTGAGACGCGCATTTTGTCGCTGAGCGCACGTAGCGGCTGTTCGTTGAAGTAGTGCGCGACGACGATCGCGCGCTGCCGTTGCGGCAACTCCTCGATTGCGGCCCGAATGCGCCGGCGTTCGGCGCCGGCAAGGATTGCTTCGGCCGGGTCGGCACCGCCGTTCGGGGCAATGCCGGCTTCCGGCGGAAGCGGCGCGTCGAGCGAGAGCGGTGAGCCGCGGTGGGCGTCGGCGCGCGCGCGAATGAGGGCCGGATGACGCGCTTCCATCTCACGATACGTCGGCAACGCGCCACGTTCGACGGCGATTGCGTAGCGTTCGCGTTCTGCGATGCGGATAACGCGCCGCACCCGCTCGCTTACCGGGTCGAGCCGGCGAACGCCGTTGAGCATCGCACCTAGCGCGATCCGGCGCGCGTACTGTTCGAGCGACGGGCCGAGTGCCGGATCGAACGCATCGACGGCGCGAATCACGCCGACGCAACCATCACCGATTAAATCGTCGATATCGGTGCCGGGGACGAGACGCGCGATGCGGCGCGCGATCCGTCGCACGAGCGGCAACAAGCGGCGAATCGCATCCTCGCGATCGTCGGTCATGCTTTCGGTCGCGTGAAGATTGCATCGGCCACCGAGCCGATCGCGACTTCACCGACCGGTCCGAGTCCGGCCGCGAGCGGCTTGAGAATTTCGCGAAAGACGATCGCCGAGAGCGCGTTCGTCGCGGCAGCACGAGTGCCGGACTCAACCGCGATGTAAGTTGTTGGCGATCCGCTGCATTTCATCGGCGGCTTGCACTCCTTTCGCGTTGGCTTCGTATGCGCGTTGCGCGGTGAGGATCTGCATCATCGACTCGATGATCGAGACGTTCGAACGCTCGAGCATGCCGAAGGCGATCGCCGGACCGCCATCGCGGCCGGCATCGATGCGCCGTTCGGGACCGGACTCATACGTCGCGGCAAACACGGTGCCGCCGAGGGGCCTCAGGCCTTCGGGCGCTGCGAACGTCGCGAGCCGGATGCGGCCACCGGCGCGGCCCGTCCGATCGGCGCCGTCGGTCGTGATGCGGCCGTCCTTGGCAACGTGCACGGCGGTTGCGTCGGCGGGGATGCGCACGTCGCGCAACGCCCAGCCGTCGGCGTTGCGGAGCGTGCCGTCGGCGGCGCGCGAGAACTCGCCGTTGCGCGTGAACGCGTGCGTGCCGCCGCGTTCGACGCTGAAGAAGCCGCTGCCGTCGATCGCGACGTCGAACGGCCCGCCGCTGTGCATCAACTTGCCCTGTGAGAAGACCGGATGCTTGCCGGCGGTCGCGGTGCCGAGGCCGAGCGTGCCGCCCGCGTTCACGTCGGTAAAGCTCGCGGCGACCAGCTTGAATCCCGCGACGTCGGCGTTGGCGAGGTTGTCGGCGATCACTTCAAGATTGGTCTGTTGCGCAGCCATCCCGGAGGCCGCGGCGTACATGGCGCGGTTCACTTCAGCCGGACCACGTCGTTGACGGCCTTCTCCCGCGTCTGGTCGATCGCGACGAGCGTCTTCTGTGCGGTCTCGAACGCGCGCTGGGCCGTGAGGACCGCGAGCGTCTCACCGATCGCATCGACGCTGCTCGATTCGAGGGCACCGCTGCGGACGGTCGTTCCGGCCGGGAGCGGCAGTTGGCCGACGACCCGGCCGGCATCGCGAATCGTCCCGTCGGACTGAACCCGAGCGCCCTCCGCGAGGCGGATCGGACCGTCCAGACCCTGCACCCGGCGGCCGTGCTGGTCGGCGAGATAGCCGTCGCGGTCGCGCACGAAGGCGCCGTTACGCGTCTCGGTGTTGCCGGCGCGGAACGCACCGGGGCCCAAAAGAGCGAGGTCCAGGCTGCGGCCCGTCTCCCGAATGCCGCCTTGAACGGCATCGGGGGACTCCCGGGCCACGAGACCCTGCCCGGTCATCGTCAGCGAGGAGCGGACCCGCCGGAAGCCGTCACTGGCAACGTTGGCCAGGTTATGGGTCGCGGTGTCGAGTTGGGCTTGGGCGGCGCGCATGGCGCTCGCCATCCAGGTCATACCGTCCATGTCGCCGAGCGTACCCGGCACTGGTGTCCAGCGTATGTCGAAGGAATTGCCGCTACGGTTGGGACTTCCGGTAGAGCGTGCAGAACACGGGTCGGTACCCGGGAGGCAGACTGGTTTGAACATTGGGATTCTCGGCGCCGGCAATATCGGCGCATGCGCGGCAAAGCTCTTTGCAGCCGCCGGACACGACGTTCGCATCGCAAACTCGCGCGGGCCGCAATCGCTCGCAGCGCTGGTGAGCGATCTCGGCGCGACCGTACGCGCCGCTACGCCGGAGGATGCGGTCGCGTTCGGCGACGTCGTGCTGATCGCCGTGCCCTGGCCGCGCAAGGAAGACGCGATCCCCGATGCCGGGCCCTACGACGACAAGATCGTCATCGACGCGATGAACCCCTACGATGAAGAATTCGAACTCGAAGACCTCGGCAACCGCACGTCGAGCGAGATCATCAAGACGTTCGTCCCGGGAGCGCAGCTCGTCAAAGCGTTCAACACGCTCTATTGTAAGCGGCTGGCGAGCGACGGGAAGCCGCCCGGCTCGAAAGACCGGCTCGCGATCTTCATCGCCGGCGACGACGCTCACGCAAAGGCGGTCGTTGCGAAGCTGATCGACGAGATCGGGTTCGATGCGATCGACACCGGTTCGCTCGTCGAAGGCGGGCGCAAGCAGCAGCCCGGCAGCGCGATCTACAACGTGCCGCTCACCGCGCGCGACGCGAAGGAAACGCTAGCCGCGATTTAAGGACTTAGAGATCGAAGCGCGCCGCGCTCGCGTGGTTCGGCGGGAGCGGCGGCGTGTCGTCGATCAAGGATGATTCGACCGTTACGTGCGTGACGGTCGGAACGGGCGGTGGTGAGGCGAGTTGCGGAGACGGTGCCTGCGCTACCGCCGGTTCCGCGTGCGCGGGCGTCGGTGCGGATGCGGCGTCGTACGGCACGCGGTCGATCAGCGCGAGATGGGAGAGCAGCAAGCTGCGAATCTCGCTTTTCGCTTTCTCGGCGATGTCGAGCATGCGCTGATGCTCGCGCCGCGATTCGTCGACCTTGTCGCCGAGGCTGCCGATCTCGCGTTCGCTCTGCAAGCGCGCTTCTTGTTTGATGAGGTCGGCCTCTTTGTGCGCGGCGGCCTTGACTTCATCGGCCGTGCGCTGTGCGAGCAGCAGCGTCGACTGCAGCGAGTCTTCCATCGCCTTGAAATGCGAGATGCGTTCTTTGAGGTCGGCGATCTCGGCTTCGAAGGCGGCGCGCGCCGTCGCTTCGTCTTCCAGCGATTCGATGATCTCGTCGAGGAATTTATCGACATCGGTGCGATCGTAGCCTTGCAGCGCGCGCTTGAACGAGCGATGCTGGATGTCGACGACCGTTATTCTCGAGTTAGCGCTCATTGCGTGTGTTATTCCCATAGCGTGCCGAAAGATCGAGCATCCCGTCGTCGTTCATCTGTTCGCGCAGGTTGGCCGAGTTCACGTTGACGCCGGCCGGAACCACGAGGTAGATCGATTCGGCGAGTTTTTGTATGCGCCCGTCGATGGTGTAGGCCACGCCCGAGGTAAAGTCGACAACGCGCTGGAGGAGCGTACGGTCGGCTCCTTGCAGGTTGACGATGGCGACCTGCCGCGCGCGTAGGGCATCGGCGATCTCGGTCACGTCGGAGAAGCCGCGCGGGGCAAAAACGGCGACCGACGGTCCGACCCGGCGACTGGCCTCCGTCAGCGGAACGACGTTGCGTTTCGGTGCCGCTTGGTCCGTTTCGTAGCCATCCATGTCGTCGAGTTCTTCGTCGTGAATGGCAAACCACGAGCCGATCTTTCCAAACATACTCATGCCGTGACCCTTTCTGGCACCGGCCGCGCGCCGAATATCGCGGTACCGATGCGAATCATCGTCGACCCCAGGTTAATCGCGCGTTCCCAATCGGCGGACATTCCGAGTGAGAGCGTCGTTCCACCGACCGCCGCAAAGGCGTCGCGGGCCGCCTCGAACGCCTCGTCGACGTCGCCTTCGAGCGGGCCGATCGCCATCACGCCGTCGACCGTCAGACCTTCGCTGCGGAGTTGTTCTGCGAGGTGAGCCGCGTCCGCCGGCGCAACGCCGAAGCGCTCCGTCGGAGAAACGTTCACTTGCACGAGCACGCGTACGCTGCGCCCGAGCGCCCGGGCCGCTTTCTCGATCGCGAGGCCGGCCTCGAGCCGATCGACCGATTGCACGACGTCGAACAGTCCGACGATGGCCTTCGCCTTGTTCGTCTGAACGTGTCCGATGAAGTGCCGGGTCACCGGCGGTAAGCCGACGTATTTCTCGCGCGCTTCCTGAAGATAATTTTCGCCGATGTCGGACAGACCCGCTGCGACGGCGGCGAGCACCGCTTCACGAGGCTGCGTTTTGGTGACGCCGAGAATCGCGACCGAGCCGGCGGACCGGCCCGCCGCTTCAGCGACGCGATCGACGCGTGCGCGAAGCATAGCCACGCGCTCGCCGATCGATGAGGCGATTGCCATGGACGAACGTCTTCACCGCGCACGCCGGATGCTCCCGCGCGGAGAGATTAGGTTTGCGGTGCGACCGCCGTTGCGGGGACCGGCGTTTCGGCGGTGTGCCGGCCGCGCCGGATGGCCGCATAGAGCAACGCGCCACCGATGAACACCATCGGCAGCGCGACCAATTGGCCGCCCGAGAGGCCGATGACCGTGAAGCCCGGTTCGCGCCAGATCTCGGCGACCGTGCGGGTGATGCCGTAGTACGTGAACCACGTCCACGCGACGACGCCGTCCGCCGGGCGTTTACGCACGAGCCACAACAGCAGCGGCACGGCCAGGATGTCGAGGATCCCTTCGTAGATCTGCGAGGGGTGGCGGTAGCCCGGCGTCGGCGCGCTGGGGAATTGGATGCACCACGGATGGTCGGGATCGCAGATCTTGCCCCAGAGCTCGTCGTTGATGAAGTTCACGATCCGCGTCGTGGCGATGCCGAGCGGCAGCAGCACGACCACTTCATCGGCGAGCACGTTGAACGTCAGTGCCCGGTGCTTGCGCAAGAAGACGAAGATCGCGACGATCACGCCGATCAGCGCACCGTGAAACGCCATTCCACCCTTCCAGATCGCGATGAAGTCGAGCGGATTCGCGAGGTAGGCGGCGAGGTTGTGGTTCGTGATCACGTCGGCAATGACGAATACCACGCGGCCACCGATCAAGACGCCGACCAGCGCGTAGATCAGGAAGTCCTGGATGTTGTCGGTGGTGAGCCCGAGGCGCCGCCGTCCGGCCGGACGGTTCATCCAGAGAAAGACGCAGATGAATCCGAACAGGTACGAGAGCCCATACCAGTGCACGGCCAACGGCCCGAGCCGGAACGCGACCGGATCGATGTTCGGATAGGTGAACCAGTGTTGCATCGCCCTCGTCCTACGCCCAGGGGGAGCAGGCAGCCTCTCTTAGGCGTCGTAGGGTGAAGGCTGTCGTGAACGTCCAGCTCAACGTCGCAACCGCATTTTTGGCGGGTCTCGTCTCCTTCGTCTCGCCGTGCGTGCTGCCGTTGATCCCGGCCTACCTCTCCTTCCTCACCGGATCGAGCTTGGAAGAGTTGAAGGCCGAGCAGAGCGCGGCGCAGCGGGCGCGGGTCATGGGACATGCGATCGCCTTCATCTGCGGCTTCACCGTCGTGTTCATGGTGCTCGGCTTTACGGCCGGAGCGATCGGCAACGTCCTCCTGCAGTACCGCGACATTCTGGCCCGCATCGGCGGCATCGTCGTCGTGATCCTGGGGCTCAACATGATCGGGGTGTTCAAGATTCCGTTCTTGATGATGGACAAGCGGCCGCAATGGCGCAGCGCGAACCGGTCCTACCTTGCCTCGTTCATCGTCGGCCTCGGCTTTGCGGCAGGCTGGTCGCCGTGCATCGGGCCGATCCTGGCCGCCATTCTGGCCTTGGCCTCGCAGCAGAGCTTCGGCGTTGCGACGGGCTTGCTGTTCGTGTACTCGCTGGGGCTGGCGGTACCGTTCTTGTTGACGGCCGCCGCGATCTCGCGTGCGCTGGGCGCGCTCAACCGCATCAAACGCTATCTCGGCGCGATCGAGATCACGGCCGGCGCGTTTCTGGTCGCGACCGGGATCGTGCTGCTCACGGGCACGTTCACTCGCATCGCCGGCTGGTTTTACCAGTATGTGTCGCCGCCGAGCCTATGATTCTGTGGATCGTTGCTGCACTCGTCTTCCTCCTCGATCGCTGGACGAAGTCGCTGGTCAGCACGCACTTTTTCCCGGGGGAAAGCGCGATCGTCGTTCCGCACCTCTTGTGGTGGACCTACGTGCAGAACACGCACGGCGCGTTTGGTTTGTTCGGCTCGCAGCCGGTGCTGCTGATCGGCCTCGCGCTGATCGTGCTAGCGCTCTTTGCCTATGCGTTCCGCGATGCGGTGCGCAGTTCGCTGCTCGTGCGCATCGCCTTCGGCGCCATCGTCGGCGGCGCAGCCGGAAACATCGTCGATCGGCTGCAGCACCACTACGTCGTGGACTTCATCGACTTCAAGACGATCTGGCCCAACGTGTTCAACGCCGCGGACTCGTGCATCACGGTCGGCGTCATCGTGCTGATCCTCGCTTCACTCCGCGCCGAGCGCCGCAGCAGCCGGTAGCCGTTCGCGATAGCGATTCCAGTGCTCCGAGAGCTCGTTGACCACCCGGCTCCCCACGCGATAGGCGGCCTCGAGAGCTTCGCGATAGGCTGACTCTCCGCTCGAACTTGCGTCGTGTGCGAGGAGGCTCGCGGCGTCTTCGCCGTCGCCCGGCGCGTCGTAATCGCTGGCCGTGCGCAACACCAGGATGCGATGCAGGTCGACGCGTGCCGCCCGGGCGAGGAACGTCAGCGATTGCATGATGCCGGCATCTTCTTCGGCCGTCATCACGAACGTGCCGCGTCCGCGGGTCCAGTAGGAAACCCACCCTTCGGCCCAGGTATTCATGGACGTGCCGATCCAAAACCGGTCGCCGCATAAGCTATCGCCACGCAGGACGAACGGCGCGCGAGCGGCATTGGGAAACCGTTCGTACGCCGCACGGATCCGCTGCAAATTCGCATCGTCGGCCAGCGGCGTCGCCGCGGTGAGCTGGTAGGCCCAGTTCACGAGGCGCGCGTTGAGTCGGTAGGCTTCCTGACCGTGGATCGAGTCGGCGGCGATGGGCGGTAATTCATACGGAGTCCGCCGCTCGAACGGCAAGACACCCGTCGTCCATGCCGGCGGCATATCGCGCGCATCGACCTCGTATCCAAGATCGGCATTGACCACCCAATTCGCCCACGCGGCCGACCCGACCGATGCCGCGTTCGGATCGACGCCGGCGATCCCCGCGATCACCCAGTAGGCCTTCGACAGATCGAAACGGGGATCGGCGCCCAGCGCCATGATCGATGCGGCACCGCGCTCCGCGCCTTCACCGGTAACGATGCCGAGCACGCCGCGCTCGGGGTTGTAACGCAGGCGCCGATAGCCGAGCGGAAACGCGATGGTGCCGGGGAGCGGCAATCGCTCGACCCAGTATTGGAATTCGCCCGGAGCGTCGCCGGCATCCGCACCGCGCTCGAACGTCGTAACGACGACCACCCGAATCGGAATCGGCGCGGCCTCGGCGCGTGCGCACGACGCCGTGATGACGGCGAGCAATGCGACCGCCGCTAGGATGAACCTCGGTACCACGCAGCGTTCTTCGCAGCGGCACGATCGATCGCTTTAGCCAATCGCATAAGGCGCACGACCGGCGTCAATGCAGTCGCACGATGCGATCGAGGGGCGGCGGCGCGAGCGGTGAGTGCGCCGTAATGTATGCGTCGAGCGCGTCGAGATCGAATGGACCGGCTATCTTCTGCGTGCCTTGCCGCAGTACGACGAAGCCGTCGCCGCCGTCGGCCTGGAAGCCGTCGACCGTAACGCGATAGTTCGCCGATAGGTCGAGCGCCTTGCCGTTGAACTGTACGCTGCCGGGGACGAGTTTCGTTGCGCCATCAGGTTTACTCGCGTCCCACGTGTAGCTGAATCCGCGCGAGACACCGAGGAGCTCGACCTCTTTCTTGCCGATCCACTGTTCGTCGAGCAACGCGATCAACTGCCCGCCGGTCAGCGTTTCGGTGTAGAGCAGATCGCCGAACGGCTCGACGCTATAGGCGTTGCCGAACGTGACGTCACCCGCGCGCAAGAACGAACGAATGCCGCCGGCGTTAATGAACGCTATCACCGCGGATTGCGGCGGAGCGTTCGTGGCGGCGATGCGCGCATCGGCGATGACGTTGCCCATGGCATCCTCGCCCGAACCGCCGCGCGCGACTTCCATGCCGTCGAGGGTAATGTCGCTCGTCGCGCGGCCGATCACGCGATTGACGAGCGGCGCCGTCGCGCCTTCGTAGCGCGCGACGAGGGCTGCAATCGCCGGATCCGGAGCAAGGGCCGAATCCGTTCGGGCGAGCGGGTTCGGGGCCCGGTCGTTTATGACGAGTTCGTTGCGCGCGGAGATGTTTGCGATCGTCCCGGTCGCGACGTCGAGGTCCACGTTGATGTCGCTCACGATCTGGCCGTACAACCCGGCACTCGTATAGAAGACGTGCGGGTTGTTCGTGCCCTGGCCGCTCGCGCAGAGGTAGGCCCGATGCGTGTGGCCGCTCACGACCAGCCGAATCGAGCGGTCGAGCTTATCGAGGATCGGGAGCAAATCGCCGTCGGCCCCGGCGCACGACGGGTCGTTGTATCCGACGCTCGTGAAGATGCCCTGATGGATCAGGACGACGACGGCGTGTACGCCTTGCGCGTAAATTCCCGGCAGCAGCGCGTTGATCGTCGTCGCTTCGTCGGCAAAATGCAGTCCGCGCACGCCGAGCGCGGTCGTGACGACCGGCGTATCCCGGAGCACGACGCCGATGAACGCAATGCCGACGCGCTTGCCGCTTCCGGCATCGAAGTACTTGATTGCATACGGCGGAAAGAGCGTTTTGCCGGTCGCGTCATCGATGACGTTCGCAGCCAGATACCGGTATTTCGCGCCGCTGAACGTGCGATCGATCAGGCATGTGTCCGCGCCGATCTTGCCGCCCGGCCGGCATCCGCCGCGCTGCTTGCGCAGCAGTTCGGCTTTGCCTTCGTCGAATTCGTGATTGCCGACCGAGGTGAACTCCAAGCCCATTGCGTTGAGGGCTTGGATCGTGGGTTCGTCGTGGAAGATCGCCGAGCCGAGCGGGCTCGCGCCGACCATGTCGCCGGCACCGACGACCACGTTGCGCGGATTCTCCGCCTTGAGCGCGGCGATTGCGGTCGCGAGATACGCGGCGCCACCTACCGGGACGCGGATCTTTTTCTGCGGATCGGCCGGATCGGGCAGCGTGAACGTTTCGCTCGGTTCGAGATATCCGTGGAAGTCGTTGATCGCGATCAGCTTGACGGTGACCTGGGCGGCCGGCGGTGCCGCACCCAGCACGCCGGCGGCAAAGAGAACGAGCAGGGTGCGAATGAAGCGCATTCCGCCGGCTTCGACGAGCCAATAGCGGTAACCGGCGTGCGGCATGCCGAACACCAAACCACGCAATGTTCACCGTGAGCGAAGACGCGTCAGGCGGACGGATCGACGTCGAGCTGACCCGCCGCACCGGCTTCTCGCGCTCCCACGTCGCCGCCGCGATCCGTGCCGGCGCCGCTGCCGTCAACGGCGAGCCGGCGAAGCCGAGCCGCATCCTCGAACCGGGCGACAGCGTCACCTACACGATCGCGCCGCCGCTCGTGCTCGAGGTGCTGCCGCAATCGCTGCCGCTCGACGTCGTCTTTGAGGACGAAACCTTGCTCGTCGTCAACAAAGCGGCCGGCATGGTGACGCATCCGTCGCACGGCTGGGTCGACAACACGCTGGTGAACGCGTTGCTCGCGCACACCGGTGCGCTGCCCGGCGATCCGCTGCGCGCGGGATTAGTGCACCGGCTCGACCGCGACACCTCGGGCTTGCTGCTCGTTGCAAAAACCGAAGAGGCCCTGGGGACGCTCGGGCGCGCGATGCAAAAACGCTACATCAAACGCGAGTACCGCGGCATCGTCGCCGGCATCCCGCGCGAGCTCGACGGCGTCATCCGCGGTGCGATCGGTCGCGACCCGCACAACCGGCTGAAATACGCGATCCGCGCGGACGGCAAGCCGGCCGTCACGCATTACGCGCTGCGCCAACGTTTGAATGACGCCGCCGAGTTGACGCTCGTGCTCGAGACCGGACGGACGCATCAAATTCGCGTGCATTTTACGGCGCTCGGATTTCCGATCTTCAACGATCCGATCTACGGGAAACTCGATCCGCGCTCGCCGCTGCCGGGACAGGCGCTGCACGCCTGGCGCCTGGGGTTCAAGCATCCGGTCACCAAAGAGATGCTGACGTTTGAAGCACCGCCGCCGCCGGCGTATCTCGCCACGCTCGACGCCTTGCAACGATGACCGCCTTCGCCGTTCATGCCGTCGGCGGCGCGGCTCGGCGCGGCACGCTGCAACTGACGCACGGCACCGTGGAAACGCCGGCGTTCATGCCGGTCGGCACCGCCGCAACGGTCAAAGGAATCACGCCGTCCGACTTGCGTGAGATCGGCGCGCACATCATCCTCTCGAACACCTACCATCTGTGGTTGCGGCCGGGGCGCGAGACCCTCGTCGAACTCGGCGGCTTGCATCGTTTCATGGCTTGGGAGCGGCCGATCCTCACCGACAGCGGCGGGTTCCAGGTCTTCAGTTTGGAATCGCGCCGCGACCTCGACGACGACGGCGTTACCTTTCGCTCGCACCTCGACGGCAGCACGCACCGGTTCACGCCCGAGAACGTCGTCGCATTTCAGGAAGCCTTGGGCGTCGACATCGCGATGATGCTCGACATCTGCGTCAAGCTGCCGGCAAGCGTCGAGGCGGTCGAAGCCTCGGTACGGCGCACGACGCTGTGGGCGCGGCGTGGAACCGCGGCCTGGCAGCGCGGTGCGACCGCTCTGTTCGGCATCGTGCAAGGCGGGCTCGACGAACGCTTGCGCGAGCAAAGCGCGCGCGAGTTGGTCGCCCTCGATCTGCCCGGGTACGCGATCGGCGGCCTCTCGGTCGGCGAGTCGCGCGAAGAAATGGCGCGGTTGACGCGCTTTACCGCGGCGCTGTTGCCCGCAACGAAGCCGCGCTATTTGATGGGCGTGGGAACGGTGCGCGACCTGATCGCCGGCATCGACGGCGGTATCGACATGTTCGATTGCGTCTACCCGACCCGCGCCGGGCGGCATGGCCGCGCGATCACGCGCGCGGGAGAGTATAATATTCGCAACGCCGCGTACGTTCGGGATGACGGCCCGGTCGATCCGCAGTGCCCGTGTATGGTCTGCACCACGTTCACGCGCGCGTATCTGGCGCATCTCTTCCGATCGGAGGAACTCTTGGGACCGCGTCTCTTGTCCTACCATAACCTCGCTGCGCTCGCGTTCCTGATGGCCGACGCGCGGGCCGCCATCGTCGCGGGCCGGTGGACGGCGTTTCGCGACGGTGTGCTCGGCGAGGCCGTAGCTGCGTCGTGAGATTTTTCATTTGGCTTGCCGCGCTCGCGCTCGCGCTTCTTGCCTTCGCGGCCTCTCCCGCCGCGGCCGACCCGCCGTCGGGCACGCTCGGGATCACGCTCGATCCGATCGTCGGCGGCATTCACGATAGCTTCAACGACATGATCCATTTGCCGCCGATCCCGGTACCATTGATCGAAGGCAGCTTTCGCTTCTCGAATTTCGAGCTCGTCGGGTACGGTTTACCACCGACGATCGCAATACCATACACCGATGCGATCCAAGGCTCGGTGGCGCTGCGCTTGACGATCCTCGACACGACGTTTCGCGTTTGGGATCCGAGCGGCCGTTTCGGCATCGGCGCGGGCGAGACGATCTACAATCAGACCACACACTACGCTACGGCCGAGCCGCCGGCAACGTCCGGCGGCGAGCGCCAGTATTCGCGCATTGCCGGCGCACACTATGAAGTCGTGGCGCGATTCCCGTTCCGGGCCGGAACGCTCGAGACATCGCTGCGCTACGCGCCGGTTCTGCTCGGCACCCAAGTCACGACCTACGAAGACGGGACACCGTCGGCCTTCGATCCCGAACGCGGCCAGCAAATCGACGGCGACATTCGCTACGTCCATCACGTCGGCCGGCACATGGACGCGGTGCTCGGCGTGCGCTACGTCAACTTTACCGCCGCGTACGATATCCCGTCGCACCCATTGTCCGATCGCAATGCGGCGGTTTTACCGGCCTTCGGCTACCTGTGGCGGTTTTAACCCGCTCGGAGCACAAAGAGCGCGAGCGAACGCGCCGCAACGTTGAACGTTTCACCGCTTCGCACGATGCTCTCATCGCCTTCGGGACGGTTTGTGTCGATGAGAAGCGACCAGTCGGTACCACCGGACGTCTCCGGCAAAACGAACGCAACGTCTTCGTGCCGGGAGTTGAAGATGATGAGCAGCGTCGCATCTTGACCGAGACGGTGAACGCCGGTCGGCTGTGCGCGTCCATCGACCCGCATGGCGAAGCAGCGCGTATCGCCCCAGGTTTGCGCGTCGATCTCGGTTCCGGCGGGGTCGATCCACGTCACGTCCTTGACGTCGAGCGCTTCGTCATACGCGCCGGTCAAGAATCGCGTGCGGCGCAAAATCGGGTAGCGGTCGCGCAAGCCGGTTAGCCGTTGCACGAACGCCACGAGGTCGGCATTCCGGTCGCACCGGCTCCAATCCAGCCACGTGGTCTCGTTGTCCTGACAATAGGCGTTATTGTTCCCAAGTTGCGTTCGCCGGAACTCATCGCCGGCAAGCAACATCGGCGTGCCCTGTGAGAGGAGCAACGTCGCGAGCATGTTGCGAACTTGCCGTCCGCGCAACGCATTGATGTCCGCGTCATCGGTCGGACCCTCGACGCCGCAATTCCAGGCGCGGTCATCGGAGCTTCCGTCGGCATTCTCTTCGCCGTTCGCCTCGTTGTGTTTGTCGTTGTACGTAACGACGTCGTTGAGGGTGAAGCCGTCGTGGGCGGTGACGAAGTTGATGCTCGACCACGGCCGGCGTCCGTGGTTGTTGAAGGTCTCGCCGGATGCCGAGACGGGTGAGGTGAGGGCCGAGGCCGGCGCTTCACCGCGCCAATAGTCGCGCACCGAATCGCGAAAGCGGTCGTTCCACTCGCCCCAACCGGGTGGAAAGCCGCCGACTTGATAGCCGCCGGGGCCGATGTCCCACGGTTCGGCGATCAGCTTTACCTCACTGAGGATCGGATCCTGAACGCAAGCGCGCAAAAAGCCGCTGTCCGTATCGAAGCCGCCGGGTTCGCGCGCTAAGACCGTTCCGAGATCGAAGCGGAAACCGTCGACGTGCATTTCGGACACCCAGTAGCGCAAGCTGTCGGTAACGAGCTGTATCACGCGACGATGCGTCAGATTGAGGGTATTGCCCGTCCCCGTATCGTTGATGTAGAATCGCTTCTCTTCGGGCAGCAGCCGGTAGTATGAAAAGTTATCGATGCCCTTAAACGATAGCGTCGGTCCGCGTTCGTTGCCTTCGGCGGTGTGATTGTAGACAACGTCCAGGATCACTTCCAGGCCCGCTTCGTGGAAGCGTGCGACCATCTCTTTGAACTCCGCGAGCACGCGAGGTCGCACGGCGGCGTAACGCGGATCCGGGGCAAAAAACCCGATGCTGTTGTAGCCCCAATAATTCGTCAGTCCTTGGTCCAGTAGTTGGCTGTCGTTGACGAAGGTATGAATGGGCAGCAACTCGATCGACGTAACGCCGAGCGACTTCATATGCGCGATCGTCTCGGGACTCGCCAGGCCTTCATATGTTCCGCGCAGCGGCTCGGCTACGTCGGGGTGGCGTTTGGTATAGCCGCGTACGTGCAGCTCATAGATGATCGCCCGCTCCCACGGCACCCGGTGCCGGCCGGGTTCGCCGCGCCAATCGAATTTCGGATCGACGACGACGCATTTCGGCACGTACGGCGCGCTGTCGCGCTCGTCGAAGGTGAGGTCGTCGCCTTCGGCACCAATCGTGTAGCCGAAGCAAGCATCGTGCCAGTGCAGTTCTCCGACATGCGCCCGAGCGTACGGATCGAGCAAGAGCTTGTTGGGGTTGAAGCGATGACCGGCCTCCGGCTCGTATGGGCCGTGCACGCGGAAGCCGTAGATGGTTCCGGGGCCGATGCCGGCGATACACCCATGCCAAATTTCGTCGGTGTATTCGGGCAGGCGAATGCGCTCGACTTCCCGCTCGCCGCTTTCGTCAAAGAGGCACACTTCTACGGCCGTCGCGTTCGCCGAGAAGATGGCAAAGTTGACCCCGCTCCCGTCCCACGTCGCGCCCAAGGGGCGTGGTAAGCCCTCGCTCACGGCGAAAGACGAAGCCGCTAACACAGTCATCGCAGCGTTCTTTTCCAAGCGGGCACGCGGTTGAAACATCAAAGGCGCGAACGCGGGGAAGAAATGATGCCCGCTGCGATTCCGCGAATCTGCGGTCAGGATGCGACGAAGCGCCTTCATCGCCGCTACAACCGCAGCGGCACTTCTTCCACGCGTAGTCGATGCTCAAGAAGCGAGCTACGGCCTCGTCACGCCCACGGGCACGATCGCGGGTACGGTGCTTGCGCCGCCGGGTGCGAAGCGCGTCGTTCTGATCGTTGCCGGATCGGGACCGACGGACCGCAACGGAAATACTTCCGCGGGCGTGCGCGCCGATTCGTATCGCCGGCTCGCCCTCGCCCTAGCTGGTCTCGGCATCGCGTCGGTGCGTTACGACAAACGAGGCATCGGGGCGAGTAGCGCGGCCGGACCCAATGAAAGCGATCTGCGCTTTGAGACGTATGTCGATGATGCGGCGGCATGGATCCGCAAGCTCCGTGCCGACGGCCGGTTTCGCGCGGTCGCCGTCGCCGGACATTCCGAAGGTTCGCTCGTCGGCATGCTCGCCGTTGGGCATGCGCCCGTGGAAGCGTACGTCTCGATCGACGGTCCCGGCTTCCCGGCTGACGTCGTCTTGCGCCGCCAGCTGGGTCCGCTGCTGGCGGGCTCACCGGATCTCGCGGCCGCGAACACGCGCATCCTCGATGCGCTTACGCGCGGTCAGACCGACGCCGACGTTCCCGCGCTGTTGGCGCCGCTCTACCACGCGTCCATCCAACCGTACCTCATCTCGTGGTTCCGCTACGATCCCAGCGCTGAGATCAAGAAGGTCCGCGCTCGCGTGACGATCGTGCAGGGTGCGAACGATATCCAAGTCAGCGTCGACAATGCGCGGGCGCTGGCCGCGGCCCGCCCGGATGCCACCCTCGTGATCGTGCCGGCGATGACGCACGTGCTCTCAGACGACGACGCGACGACCCTGGAGGGGCAAGCGTCGGGCGTCTATCTCGACCACCTGCGCCCGATCGACCCGCAACTCGTGCGCGCGATCGCAAGTGCATTCGGCAAGCCGTAAAGCAGAGCCGTCGGAATCATCAATGAAAGGCGACGGGACTGATGAGATCGCGCGGATCGACCGCGTTCGCAACGACGTGGTAGCGCGTGGCTGCATCGACGAGCGGCTTCATCAATTGCGGCGTAAGCGTAATCCCCGCGGTGACGCGATCGCCGAGCGACGCGATGTCTTCGGGCCCTACGGAGAGGAAGCGCGCGAGCATCGGGGCCGTTTCCGCGTGGTGCGCATTCGAATAAATCGCGGCGTCATGCATGACGCGCACGAAAGCCGCGGCAAGCGCCGGATTCTTGGCAGCAAAATCATCGCGTG
>Ga0182015_10000640_pt1 | contig 49824 bp, 42 predicted proteins | sample 712P3MmetaG_FD_120478 | JGI IMG/M metagenome (GOLD analysis project Ga0182015, IMG submission 120478) | Permafrost microbial communities from Stordalen Mire, Sweden - 712P3M metaG | ecosystem: Environmental > Terrestrial > Soil > Wetlands > Permafrost | place: Sweden: Stordalen | collected...
CTCTGCCGTCCACTTCCACTATGCACTGGATTTCTTAACACCTCTAGGGCGACTGGAAGAGGCGCGGAGTGAGATCCTGCGGGCCCTTGAACTCGATCCGCTCTCGGCCATTACAAGCACCGCATTAGGAGGCTGCTACTACCGAATGCGGCTCTGGCACGAGGCCGCTGTCAGCTTGCGAAGCACTCTCGAACTCAACCCGGGTTTTGGCCACGCGTATTGGTCGCTTGGCCGGGTGCTGCTGGAGCAAGGCCGAGGCGAAGAGGCTCTCCATCACTTCACCGAAGGCATCGAGATTGTGGGGCGAACCCCGGCAGCCCTGGCTGAACTTGGATATGGCCTGGCACGCCTCAGCCGCAGCCAAGAGGCTCGCGCGATCCTGACTGAGCTGGAGACGATGTCGAACCGCCAATTCGTGTCCCCAATCAGTGCAGCCATCATCTTTGCCGGACTCGAAGACGGCGCTTCCGTGATGTCTCATTTGGAGCAGGCCTTCGAGCAGCGGGCCCGGCAATTGGTGTGGATCAACGTCGACCCTCGTTTCGATTCGCTCCGAAAAGAACCTGCCTTCCAGGGCCTTATTTCCCGAATTGGCATACCTGTCAACTCCCACTCTGGCGTTGTCCCCCGAGGTGAAACCGGGCCTTGGCGGACGCAGGGGGAGGGGCCGCGGGGGAAGGGACTCCTCGCATAGGTGGGTTGCTCGAACACTTACCTTTGATCTTGCTGAGGCATTTATGAGATGAGAATCCCTCCCAACCTTTGCAATCCTCTGCAGCAACTAAGTTCTAAGTTAGCGACAAAATTCCCAAAGGCGCGAGAAATCTCGCGCTTTCTCAGGAGGAAGGTATTATGGGAGACGACATGGAGAAGGATAAGAAGGGACAGCAAGGCGGCCAAACCGGATCAGGATCAGATAGTGGTCAGTCCGGACAACCGGGCCAAGGCCAACAGAGCGGTCAGCCCGGACAATACCAGCCGAAGAAAAGTGGCCAAGGTCAGAATGAAGCAGACGAAGAGGATCAGGAGCGCGATCGTCAGCGTCGTGCTTCATAGTTTTCCTACACCTATGATCACCGCACTTAGGAGGTCCCGGCCTAGCCGGGACCTTTTTGTTCGAGGTAGATGCCTGCATGATTGAAGGCAATTTGAGGACGGAACACCTGCGAGGAAGCCAATGGCAGCGAAGAAACAACCTGTAAAACAGGAGCCTTTCCTAAATACCGTCGCCCGCAAACTGGGGCAGGCGGCCGGCACGCTCACGAAAGTGACACAAGAATTGACGGAGAACCTTTCGACGTTCCCGGAAACTGTTGAGACGAAGATGCGAAAAGCCGCCAATAGCGGCACGCGGGGTAAGCGCTCGCGGGTTCGCACTCGACATCCTAAGAAAAGCACTCGGCCCGCGGCTCGGAGGCCGAAGACGAAGGACACGGCCACCGTGGAGAAGCGGAGGTTGCCGAAGAAAAAATCGCCGCGAAGCAAGCGCAAGCCCATCAACATGAAGGCGTGACCATGTTCACACACTGCCGCGTCCGCGCGGGCTGGATCTGTTGATCGTGTCCGGCAAGAAGTACGCCGTGATCCCATTGGCGCAGCGCGCCTGACCAACTACTTTTCGGACAAGCACCCACACACCTTCCCCGCGAACGCGCCAGCTCGAAGGGCACTGCTTCGTCTTCACAGAACCTTACATCTTGTGCGCCTGAGAAATAGGGAAACCATTGCTCGCCAGCAAGGACTAAACAGTATTGCTGACGGGTAGATCTCGACTTACAGTGCGAGGAGTGCAGAAAGTTGAGTCCTTCCAATGGCACCCAGGATTCGAGGACGTTCCTTTGACCCATGTCGATCACTCTCGGCAGATGATCTGAGAAGCGCGTTTGAGACAGTACTATGCGAACTTCACGAGGCGGATCGCGCTGCTAAAAGGCGGTCGCGGTATCGCACCCCCATCGTTCCACACGGAGGAATCCTGGGTATTTCCCAAGCAGACGCAGAGAAGCGCGCCCTGTCGGACGCGGCTCGAGCTCTAGCTCAGTTGTGGAAGGTTTGAGCGAAAATTCGCTTGTGCGGAGGACTCGCCGCCGGGGGCTCGCCTGCGAAGAACCTATGTCTCTCAAAAGGGTTTTGAGCACCGCCGGAAATCGACACTGGCGAATCCCTTGATCCATTAGACCCGCAGCTTTTCCGCAGAGTGAGGCTAGCCCGCTTTGCGCCGAGAGCGAACATCGATCTCTTCTGTTCCAGCCGAGTCATCGACCGACTCGTTGTTCGTGTCGACGGCTTTTTTTTCGGCATCTTTCACGTTGCCCCAGGCGTTCTGCACCTTCCCCTCAACTTGCTTTAACGCACCATGGACCTGTTTCTCTGCGTCTCCCGTCCACTCGCCCGCCTGGCGCTCGATGCGACCTGCAACGTCCTTGACCTTCCCCTGCACTTGATCTGTGTTCATGACTCAATTCCTCCGGATTTTCTCTTGCACTTCAAAAAAAAGACCCCGAGCCATCAAGTCAGACGATTGGGCTTCGGCCCTGGATCAGGCGCAGCAAAATCGAAATCACCGCCAGGACGAGCAGAATGTGAATGAATCCACCTAAAGTGTACGAACTGACCATGCCCAACAGCCAGAGAATCACCAGCACAACGGCTATCGTGTAGAGCATCGGCACTCCTTTCGTGGAAGCCAGCGTGTCTTTTAACTAGCAACTCCACGAAAGCTTACGCAGCCGAGATTGCGTGAGGTATCCAGCAAAGTACCTAGCCCAGGCGCAATCTCGCTTTAGTTGCAACGGCTTCCTCGGCACTGCAAGGGCATTCTCGTTCTTAACTAAACGTGGACGATTCCGTTGCGCACGGCATAGAGCGTAAGATCCGCGATCGAATGCAGGTCTAGTTTGCGCATGAGGTTGGTTCGGTGAGTTTCCGCCGTCTTTACGCTGAGACTAAGGGCCGTAGCGATCTCCTTCGTGCTCTTTCCTTCGGCGACGAGCTGGATCACTTCCCTCTCCCGCGGCGTCAGAACACACGGGCTGAAAGTTTCGCTCTCGTTATGCGGACGCAGATACCCGTCAAGCATCATCTGCGCCACTTTCGAAGTGAAGAAAGTGCGGCGCTGTTGCAAAGCTTCGACCGCTGCCAGCAGGTCCCGGCCAGTGTCGGACTTAAGCAAAAAGCCGCGTGCTCCAGCGGCCAGCACTTCCCGTACCGTCTGCTCTGAATCGTGTACGGTCAGGATCAGGATGCGAGCTTCGGGCAGGATTGCGAGGATTTGTCGTGCGGCATCCAACCCGTTGAGGTTCGGCATACCGATATCCAGCAAGAGAACGTCTGGTTTCAACTGGCTGGCACACTCTACGGCTTCACGCCCGTCCCTGGCCTCACAACAAACCTCCCATCCGGCATGAGTTTCGAGCAGGGAGCGAACACCTTTTCTCGCCACTTCGTGGTCATCCGCAATAAGGATTCGAAGGCCGCTCAAGCTTTACCCCCAGGAACAAGAATCACGAAGCGCCGATGCCATTGTTCGGAGAAAGCGAATTCTGTATCTGAGAATAGCCGCGCTCACAACGGGTGCAGGTTCCGAACGAGTCCGCTCAAGCTGAACGCGCTCACTTTTGCAGGCGAACATGATTCAACGAGCACGGAAGTTGCCAAATCTGGAATTCTTTTAATTCCAATGCCTTAGCCAGAGCCTGCAATCGGAAGCCGATGTAAGTTTTTCCCACCGCAGCATCCAGGTCGGGCTGACAATTGGTCCGCTCTAGCGAATGTCACACCGGGAACTCGTCGCCGCAGGCAGGAGGCGCTGTGTCGCAGCATACGGCGCGACCATCCGCACAAGGACCCAGTATGATTCGACCCCGACTGCGGCCTCTGAAGCGAGGCCCGACGGCCTTAATGACCCTCAGGCGCGACCGTGGTTTCTGTCGTGCGCTGGATCTGCGGCGGCATCTGGATCTGGATAATGTTGTTCTTGATGGCGTACACAACCAGATCGCGGATGGAATGCAGGCTGAGTTTCCGCATGATGTTGCTGCGATGCGTCTCGACGGTCTTGGTGCTCAAATTCAGGACTGTGGCCACCTCCTTGGAACTCTTTCCTTCGGCGAGGAGCTGAGTGACCTCGCGTTCCCTGGCGGTCAGTGTCGGCAGGTTCGGAGCCTCATTCCGGGATACGGCATGACCCTTTTCCAGGAAGCCCGCCAACACCAGATCGTTCACCCGTGGGGTGAAGAACATCCGTTTGCTCTGCAAGGCTTCGACTGCCGACACTAGATCGCGAGCTGCATCGGACTTGAGCACGAAGCCGCGCGCCCCGGCGTCAAGGGCCTCACGGATAATCTGATCGGAATCGGTGATGGTCAGAACGATGACTTTGAAGTGGGGGTCATGCTGCAGCAATTGGCGTGTGGTGTCTAAGCCGTTCAGGTGTGGCATGCCAATGTCAACGATAACAACGTCGGGCTTCAACTGCTTGGCCATTTCGACCGCTTCGCGCCCATCGGACGCCTCCCCGCACACTTCCCAGCCCTCGTGTTTCTGAAGAAGCGCACACAAGCCTCGACGTACAATTTCGTGATCGTCGGCTAACAAAATACGCAGTTTCATAGCATCCTCCACGACAGCCTGAGAGATAGAGTCGTACTTGCTCCTAGTCCGGAATTCAACACGAAGCCTGCGAACCACGTGCCAGTGCGGTAAACACGCGATGCTGGCTCACCGCCTCCACCGCCTCCAACAGATCACGGGCGGCATTGGACTTCACGACATACCCCCTGGCTCCTGCATCCAAGGCCTCACGCATCATCTGCGGAGAGTCGTGCTGCGTAACCACCAAAACCTCGAGTCCGGAGGGTTTCGGCTTCTGCTGAATTAGCCGGCAGGCTTCTAGGCCATTCATTCGAGGCATGGTGATATCAAGCACTACGACGTCGGGTTGCAAACTTTCGACCTTGTCCAAAGCCTCGATCCCATCCGAGGCCTCGCCGACTACTTCCCACCCAGGCCGTCCTTCCAACAGGGAGCGTAGCCCCTGTCTCACGATGGGATGATCATCTACCAGCAGTATGCGGACCGCCATAAGCTTCTTGGCTCTCTCAGGCAGTCTCGTGGAACCCCTTGGCTAACGATTTCACGGCTTGCTCTGTCTTTTTTTTGCCTCGCCCCATGCAACAGGGTTCGCTTTGTATCAGGAGGAAAGCCAACTCCTAAGCAGATCCCTACGACCTTACCATGGTACCAGTCCTGCCCGAATACAGGGAATCCTGTATTTCTGCGGCGGGCGGTCCCAACTGGGGATCTTTACCGGTCGACTGCACTCATTGTTGGAAAATAGGTTCCCTGGTGCAACAGCGCGTCCACTGCTTCGACAATCGAGCCCACATCTGTTTTTGCGCAGGCCCCGCGGATCCCCACCCTTCGGGCTTCCTCGGCCAGCTGTTTGGATAGATGAATGGTGACCATCAGAATGGGAATTTCAGGAAATAGGCTCGAGATTTGCCGGGCGACGTCAAGCCCGTTTAGGTCCGGCATTTGGAAATCCAACAAAATCATGTCCGGGGGATTCTTCTCTACCCGCTGGAGGGCTTCTTTTCCGGTCCGCGCCTCGGCGCAAACTTGCCAAGTGCTTCGCTGCTCGAGCAGAGCCCGGAGATAGTGCCGGACTGACGGGTTGTCGTCTACCACGAGAATTCGAACCAATCAGCACTTCCCGGGGCCTAGAGCCTAAAAGTAGGGCTTAAACGGCCCCCTCAAGATACGATCTTGGTGGGCACCCACATTCCTGGCCGCTAGCCGCGGCCAGCATTCAATTTCCCTTGCTGTGACCTTCTGCCTTGTGCTTCTTCAGCACAGTCCGCGCAGCCACTTCCTTGGCCCGCTCACCATAGCGTCCTGACCGCTCGGCGCTTTCCTTGATATGTTCGTACTCCCTCTGCTCTTTTGCGCTCACACCGCGAAGATGCTGTTTTCCAGGCATCTGTTCCTCTTCTGCAATATTTCTTGATTCCCCCCAACCTACGATTTCCAGTCGTGTTCTCGCAATACTGTAAACTCCTGAGCATCCACATACGCCCGGCCGGAGTCACCAGATTCCAGTGTCAATTCCTGTAATCTATTGTCACTTTCTGTAATCTTCAGTTCCACTGCGGCACAGCCCTGGCTAGCCCTTCCGACGCCAGCGAATTCATTGCAAGACGTGCGTGTTACTTTCATAATAATGCGATTCAGTTAGTGCAATTCAGTGCTTCCCGTGGTTCCCGAGTAATACCCGACGCGGGGTTGCGACAGACAGTGCCGACCGACAGACCTACCTGCTTATCCCACAATATGAGAGTGAAAGTTGGGCCGATCAGTTTTCTTGGCGTCGTCAGGCAAGGAATTTACGCATGATTCGCTGCGGCCCGCCGCAGCACTCTCCGCTTCGGAAACAGCAAGTCGCGCAATTTCATCTTCGCTTTGTGCAGTTGCGATTTTGAATTGCCGACTGAGCAATCCAGCATCTTGGCGATTTCATGATGCTGATATCCTTGAACCTCGTGAAGGGCGAAAATCTGCCGGCACCCCTCGGGGAGTTCCTGCATGGCGCGGCGCAACGTAATACGGTCGATCGCACCGCTGAGGCGCGGGTCCGCTTTCCCGACATCGCGCCGGAGGGACGGAGATTCCGACGACACCGGCTCGTCGAGAGAGACGATGGGCGGGGATTTCCGGCGACGCAGCTTCATCAACACCGTGTTCACAGCCACCCGGTACAACCAGGTGGAAAAGGCGGAGTCGCCGCGGAACGAGCTGACGCTTCGAAACACCTGTAAGAAAGCTTCTTGCGTCAAGTCTTCCGCATCGGCGATATCCTTTGTCATCAGCAGGCACACAGAATACACGCGCTTCTTGTGGGTCTGGAAGAGCGTGGCAAAGGCCTGCTCGTCGCCATTCTGTGCGCGCTGAACGAGGCTGCGTTCCGATTCAGTTCGATTGGTTTCGTCGCTGGCTGGAATCATATTTGTTTCTGTCGCGGAAATCACGCAAGTCGCCACCGTAGTCTCCTTTGATCCAACTAGAGTGCTTGTCTTTCTTCGGGAGTATTCAACTCCCACAACAGAGACTAGCGACCAAGCGCCTCGCCCCCCATCAGGATGCTCCTGTAATTGATTGGTAGACTTGCTGTACAGCTCGGTAGAGTTAAATGATGAGGTGATGGTTTAATGCGGGTAACAGGGTGAGACGCCTATAAGCTAAAAATGAGAAGGATGGACGGTGCGCAAGAACCTGCGTACGTGCTCTGGTCTCTCAGACGCTTGGAGAAGTCCTCGGTGGCGATGGTTTTGAATCCCGAACTTCAAATTCAATAGAGCCGAAATCCAACTTTCACACTGATCTGCAGGTTTACCGGACGGCCATCCTGCATGGCGGGCTCGAAACGCGGGGCGCACTGTTCGTTCACGGCTTGCGTAAAAGAGTGTCAAACCTTGCCGAAAGCGGGGATAATGGTTCGGCGTTGACGTTCCTAGTAAAGCTTCCCGATCCCTCGCAGCGCGACTGAATCAGGATCAAAAATGGCGGGACCGGATGCTCCCGCCATTCCCAAAATCATGAAGGCACTGGCTTCGGGAAAACGGATCGAGGGCCCCGGACTTTACAGCCGTCCGGCCACAAGCAACACAAGCAAGACCACGACCACCAAGCCAAGTCCGCCGCTGGGGTAATAGCCCCACGATCTGCTGTACGGCCAAGTCGGCAGAGCCCCCAGCAACAACAGCACAAGCACGACAAGTAGAATCGTCGACATGAAAACCTCCGATCATCGTTGTTTGGTTGCTTCGTTGAAACGCCGTACCCGGCTTGTACCAAGACGGGCCTCACACAGAGCACTCAGAAATCATCTCCTTACCGGCTCGCGGTGTTTGAGCTCCCCGGCGCCGGCTTCATCTCGCCATGTTCTCTTGCTTGCCCCGAATATCTCCTGACCGCAGCCAGGAATGCTTCACTGGCCTCTTTCGGGGGAACTTTTCCGCTCAAAATGTCGGCGAACGGTACGAAGCTCCCGTAAAGAATTCGAGTCTCGTCTTTGTCTTGCGTCACGGCCGAGCCGTTCAGGTCAATTCCTGCAAAGACGCCCCGCGTTCGAGAATAGGTCAGGACCTCGGCCCTCATCTTCCAGTCCGTGTCGGCTGCAGCGTCACGTCCGACAGGTCCTGCGGCCGCCGAAGCATCCGCGCCAAGTTTGAACTTGCTCGACAACAGATGCTGCATTCCATCGTCATTGGTCACGATCATCACCAGGTCGACTGCCTGGCCGCCGAGTTGCAATCCCCAGCTTCCGCCCGTGATGGTGATCGGAGCCGGAGCGCTCCAGCTACCGCCTTCTGTCCGGCAGGTAGCAATACCCTTGCCATGGCTGCCGCCGAAACCAACCGCAATCTTTACCAGGGAAGGAATCACCGCAACGCACTTCGCGTCGCTCATCACCTTGTCAGGGATGGCTTTGTCCGGAGTAGCCATAATTTCGTTCAGAACCTTGGCGGACGCATCGAGCCGTTTGTCGATGTCTGACTGGTCTTTGTCATCCGCGGACCAGGCCATGCTGGTGAGGAGAAGAAGAAGACCAGCGCCGAGCACCAGGAGACATCTCGGCGATGCGGAGCTAATTCTTGTCATCAGGAAACCTCTTCCGTGCTCCAAGCGAGCAACTGTTTGAAAGGTCTTGCAAACGGAACCGTAACTTTCCCGCGCTGCTTGTTCCATCCGGTTCACGCTGTAACGTGATCCAGACGCGCACACCAGAGAAGTAGGGGAATCCTTCGAGAGATCTACAGGGATAGGAGTCGCTGACTGCGGCGAAGTACAGTGCCGCCGGTACAGATAGCAGGAGGTCGAAACTGGGATGAACCATGCTCAAGGCTCAGGGGGCGGAATTCTCCATCCCTAAAGCCGTCACAGCAGATTCCACTTCACTTCGGGTCAGGTCGGGTACGCTTGTGTCCTTGATCGTCAGCGCGGCTTGCGGCAGCCAATCGAACCTCCGTACCAGGATTTTTCAAGCCGATCGTCAGGAAGCAATTTCCGACATTTCCGGGGAGACTTCTGACGAAGCAACGTTTGTGGGGAAAACCGCGGTGACTCGCGTGCCGCCGCTTCCGGACTCGATCTCCAGATGTCCTCCCAACTGTCGCACTCTCTCTCCCATACCCTGAATGCCCACACCAGCGCGAATTGGCATCGACATCCCCTTGCCCTGATCGCGGATCTCGATGGTGACGTGGTACGTGTCGCCGGTGATGGCGATGCTCGCGGAGTTGCTGCCCGAGTGCCGGTGGATGTTCGTGAGGCACTCTTGCACAGTGCGGAACATTGCGGTCTCAAGTTCAGCCGGCAGCCGCCCAAGTCCGGGGTCTAGACGGAGATCCACCGCGATCTTGCTTCGCTCGGCAAACCCTTCGACATACCAGCGCACGGCCGACTGGAGCCCGGCCTCGTCGAGCAATGGTGGGTGTAGTAGATGAGACATGGTTCGCAAATCTCTTGACAGCTCTTCTATAAGACGCAGGCTCTCCCCAATCTGTCCGACGAGCCCGGAGTTAGTCTTCCGGAGTTCCTCCTCCACCGGAACCAGGTTTAGGTTCAATGCAACCAATATCTGGCCAGCGGTGTCGTGCAGTTCTCGGGCGATCCGGCGTCTTTCATCATCCTGCATCTGCAGCAGCCGGGCAGACAGTATGCGCAATCTCTCCTGGGCGTGATCGAGTTCGGAGGTGCGTTCCCTGACTCTCGCCTCCAATTGCTCATGCGCGTCCCGGAGGGCCTCTTCTGAACGCTTGCGTTCGCTGATGTCCCGGCACACGCCCATCATGCTCTTGGGACGGTTTGACGAATCGTAAATGACCTGCCCATGCGCCTCCATCCATCCGAAACTTCCATCTGCGTTTACTTGGCGGTATTCCACGGAATACTTCCCGTCACCCTCAAGTGCCTGCCGAACCGCATCGCCAACCCGCTGGTGGTCTTCGCTGCGAATGCCTTTTAGAAATGCCTCGAAATTCCCTCCGAACGATCCCGGTACCTGTCCGTGGATTTTCTCCATGTTTTCCGACCAGCGGACACTCCCAGTTTCGATGTCCCAATCCCAGGTACCGATGTTCGCGGCCTCCAGGCAGAACCGCATTCCTTGTTCGCTGTCTCGCAGCCTCGAACTCATCTCGGCAGACTTCCGCTCAGTAATGTCGAGGCACGACCCAACATGGCCCTCAAATACTCCCCGGTCGCTGAAGCGAGGTTCGCCATGGCTCAGGACCCACCGAAACTGCCCGTCCGCGCGGCGCAGGCGATATTCCATTTTGAAGGGTTGGCGGGAGGTGACAGAGGAGCGACAAATATCCCGGCACCGTTGCCGGTCATCGGGATGGATTCCGTCGACCCAGCCCTCCCCAAGCTCCTGCTCCAAAGTTCTTCCCGTGAACGCAAGCCATGACCGATTAAAGTGAATCCGAAGACCGTCCGGGTCGGAAGCCCAAGCCATGGCAGGCACTGTATCGACGGTGAACACTCGGTCGTCTCGTCGGGCATTTTCCATATCGTTCTTACTGTAGCGCTGCATCGACAAATTTCTGGTTTCCGTGAGAAACGGCGCTTGGGTCTCGTACGACCAAACTACAGGGGATCATGAGTTCGACAAGGGTTCCAGGATTCATATTCGTCAGCCGCAACTCTCCACCAAATTCGCTGGCTCGCTGTTTCATGCCGCCGATACCCACGCCGACGCTGTCCGGTTGCATTTCAGCAATTCTCTTGCCGATTCCCTTGCCATCGTCCCGCACGCTAACCACGATCCTGCCGTCTCTTTGAGCCATGGTAATCCACACCTTACCGGCTTCTGAATGCCGGAAGACATTGGTCAGTGCCTCTTGAACGATTCGGAAGACCGCGGTCTCTACCTCCGCGCCCAGCCTCGGAAAATTGCGGGGTTCAACATCAAGAGACGTCTCGATGCCGCTGCGCTTGGTGAGTCCTTCCACATACCAGGAAAGCGCCGACAGTAAGCCAACTTCATCGAGCAGGGGAGGATGCAAGAGGTGAGACATGGTACGAACTTGCTGAATAGCACGATCCACAATGTTGCTGGCCTGGACCCAAGCTTCCTCTGGGAACTGGGCCGGCTTTTGCAACAGCATTCTGTCCAGGATCATCTTGGCGACGGCAAGTTCTTGTCCTAATCCGTCGTGCAGATCGCGTGCGAGCCGACGGCGCTCTTGATCCTGCATGGTCATGAGGCGGATTGAAAGACGCCGCAATTCGTCGGTCCTTCGATCGACCATTTTCTCCAGCTCTGCGGCGTCGTCGCGAATCGACCGTTCCAGCAGTTTGCTGTCGTGAATGTCGGAGCAGGTTCCATACCATCGGACGATCTTGCCGTCAATTTGAATCGGGACCGCGCGAGACCGGAACCAGCGATAATTGCCGTCCTTGGCCTGCATGCGATACTCCGCTTCGTAGTTCGCCCCGGATTCAACACAGAGCAACCAGTCAGCCATGGCCTTTTGCTTATCCTCGGGGTGCACGTAGTCGAGCCACCCAAAATCAGTCGCCGAACTGAGGGGGGCGCCGGTAAATTCATAAAATCGGTCGCTGATGTAATCCCTGGAGCCGTCGGCCTTACGACTGAAGATGATGTCCGGAGCGGTGTGGATAATGGCATCGAGTTCCTGATTCTTTCCTACCAGCTCCATGTTTAACTGCAGCTGCAATTCCGCTTTGCGGGCCAGCTCTTCAGTGCGGTCCAGCACGCGCTGCTCGAGTTCGCGGTTCAGCGTTTCGAGCTGTCGTGTTTTCCGGTGTAGCTCCGCGAATACCCTCACTTTGGCCCGTAGGACTTCTGCAACGACCGGAACCGAAATGTAATCGACTGCGCCGTGCTCATAACCTTTGAGCTGATCCAGATCGGTCAAGTGCACCGCCGACACAAAAATGATTGCGGTTCTCTGAAAACGTGGATGCTGGCGAATCATCGCAGCCAATTGAAAGCCGTCGAGCTCGGGCATGCTTACGTCCATCAGCACTACGGCGATGTCATTGTTGAGCAGAAGTTCGAGGGCATCTTTCGCAGAAGGGGCTTTGATCAGGTTCTCGCCTAGTCCGTCGAGCATGACCTCATAGCTCAGCAGCTTGGCCGGCTGATCATCCACCATGAGGATATTGACTTTATCGTTTCTGCTCATGAATCCTACTAAGTCCTCTCCGTAGGTTCTGCCTGCCACGGTCGAAGGCTATCGGTGAAGCCACATCCGCAACGACGACAGCAGTTGCTCGGTGTTAACAGGCTTGGCCAGGTACTCGGACGCTCCGGCCTCAAGACATTTCTCGCGGTCCCCTTTCATCGCTTTTGCGGTCAGTGCAATGATCGGCAATCGCCGGAACAAAGGGTTCTGCCGGATGACCTGCATGGTTTCATAGCCGTCCATCTCGGGCATCATAATATCCATCAATACGATCGCAATATCCAGGGTCGATTCGAGCTTGGCGATCGCTTCCCGTCCAGTTCCGGCAGTGATCACGGTCATGCCGCGGCGCTCGATCACGCTGCTGAGGGCGAAAATATTGCGCACGTCATCGTCTACGACCAGCACTTTTTTCCCCACCAGGGCATCGTCGGAGTGGTGCAACCGGTCGAGCAGCCTCTGTTTTTCTACCGGAAGATCGGCGACTACGCGATGCAGGAACAAGGCTGTCTCATCCAGCAGGCGTTCGGGGGACTCCACTCCCTTTACCACCACACTGCGGGCCAGCGAATGCAGTCGAGCATCCTCCTCCGGAGAAAGTTCCTTGCCGGTAAAGACCACGACCGGCAGGTCGCCTAGGGATGGAGTGTCACGGAAGCGCTCTAACACATCGAAGCCGGATATATCGGGTAGGCGCAGGTCAAGAACCACGCAGTCGAAGGCCTGCTCGCTAACAGCCTCGATCGCTTCCGAGCCCGTAGCAACCACCCTAACGTCGATGTCGTCATAACCCAGGAGCTCCTTGATGCTGAGCTGTTCAGCCGGATTGTCTTCCACCACCAGCAATCGCTTCCGCCGGGGAGCGGAGTACTCTTTAATGCGGGCCAACGCCACTTCCAGCCCTTCCGGGGTGGTTGGTTTGGTAACAAAGGCGAAGGCGCCCCGCGCCAACCCGTGGTGCCGATCTTCGTCCAGCGTCAGCATCTGAACCGGTATGTGTCGGGTTTCCGGATCCTGCTTCAGGTGGTTCAGTACCGTCCAGCCCAGCATATCGGGCAGGAAAACATCCAGCGACACGGCAGTCGGATGGTACTCATGAGAAAGGGCAAGCGCTTCCGCACCCCGAGTCGCCACAAGAACCTTAAACCCCTTATCCCGGGAAAGGTCGCGCAGCACACGCGCATAGTGTGGATCATCTTCGACAATCAGCAAGACAGCATCGTCGGGTTGCAGATTCTCGCGGTCATCGGGAATTTTTTCGACTGGATGTTCCACAGATAATGGCACGGCAGAAACCGACGACGGAGATTTTCTCTCAACCGCAGCGGCGCTCGACGAGGAAGGACCGACATAGGTCTGGGGCAAATAGAGAGTGAAGGTGCTGCCTCGTCCCGGAGCGCTGCGCAACTGGATTTCTCCGCCCAACAGACCAGCGAGCTCGCGGCTGATCGCCAGCCCCAGCCCGGTGCCGCCGTACTTGCGGCTGGTGCCGGCATCTGCCTGCTGGAACGCCTCAAAGATGATGCGTTGTTTTTCGTACGGAATGCCAATGCCCGTATCGGCAACCACAAAGGCCACCACGGATGCGGCTTTCCCCAGGATCGGATGATCCTCGCTCCAACCGCTCTTGGCTGGAGAAACTGACAAGCGGACGCCTCCCACCTCGGTGAACTTAAGCGCATTGGACAACAGGTTCTTCAATACCTGCTGCAGCCGTTTCGAGTCGGTGACCACACTCCGCGCCAGGTGCGGATCGGTCTGTACTTCGAAGCTGAGGTGCCGGTTTTCCGCTTCGTGCCGGAACGGACGTTCCAGAGCGTCCAGCATGCCGGCGAAGAAGATCTCCTCCGCCTCCACCGAAACCGTTCCAGACTCGATCTTCGATAGATCGAGAATATCCGTGATCAGGTTCAGCAAGTCTGTCCCGGCGCCATGGATCGTGCGCGAGAATTCAACCTGTTTCGGCGTCAGATTCCCATCCGGGTTATCGCTGAGTTGCTGGCCCAGCACCAGGATACTGTTGAGCGGCGTCCGCAACTCATGGGACATGTTGGCCAGGAATTCGGACTTGTACTTCGAGGTCAAGGCCAATTCCTTCGCCTTCTCTTCCAAGGCTCGCCGGGCTTGTTCGATCTCCTGGTTCTTGCGTTCGACCTCGACGTTCTGTTCGGCCAGTTGTTGCGCTTTTTGCGCGAGCTGCTCGTTCGTCTGCTGCAACTCCTTTTGCTGTACCTGGAGTTCGGTGGCCAATTGCTGGGACTGCTTCAACAGTCCCTCCGTCTGCATGGTGGCCTCGATGCTGTTCAGCACGATACCGATGCTGGCGGTCAACTGCTCCAGAAATGCCAGCTGAGAGGTCGTGAAAGTGCTCAGCGAGGCCAGTTCAATCACGGCTTTGACCCGGTCTTCAAACAGCACGGGGAGCACGATGACGTTTCGCGGAACAGCTTCGAACAAACCAGAGCGAATAGCGATCGTGTTCGGCGGCAGGTCAGAGATCAACATCCGTCGTTTCTCCGACGCGCACTGTCCCACCAGCCCTTCGCCCAGCTTCAACCGCCGCAGATGTCCATCCTCGCCGTCACCTGCAAATGCCGACAGCAGCACCATCTCCGCTGATTCCTCGGTTCCCATCTGGTAGATCACACCTTGCTGGGCGTTTACCAGAGGTGTCAGCTCCGACAGAAGCATGCGCCCCACAGCAGTCAAGTCGCGTTGACCCTGCAACATGCCGGTGAAGCGGGCCAGGTTCGTCTTGAGCCAGTCCTGCTCCGTGTTGCGATCGGTCGTAAGCCGCAGGTTGTCGATCATGGTGTTGATGTTGTCTTTCAACTCGGCCACTTCACCGCTGGCTTCCACCTGAATGGATCGCGTGAGGTCGCCCTTGGTCACGGCGGTAGCAACCTCGGCGATGGCCCGCACCTGGTTGGTCAAGTTATCGGCCAGCAGATTGACGTTGCCGGTGAGATCCTTCCACGTACCCGCCGCCCCCGGGACATTGGCCTGACCGCCGAGCCGGCCTTCGACGCCCACTTCACGCGCCACGGTCGTAACCTGGTCGGCGAAAGTCGCCAGTGTGTCGGTCATGTTGTTAATCGTTTCGGCCAGTGCCGCAACTTCACCCTTCGCGTTCACCGTCAGCTTCTGGGTCAGTTCGCCGTTGGCGACGGCAGTCACAACTTTGACGATGCCGCGCACTTGTTCCGTTAGGTTGGCGGCCATCACATTTACGTTGTCGGTGAGATCCTTCCAGGTCCCGGCAACACCCGGCACCTGCGCCTGCCCTCCCAGCTTGCCTTCGGTACCCACTTCGCGAGCCACGCGAGTTACTTCGGCGGCGAAAGCGTTGAGCTGGTCCACCATCGTGTTAATCGTGTTTTTCAGTTCGAGAATTTCACCTTTCACATCCACCGTAATCTTGCGTGACAAATCGCCGCGGGCTACGGCGGTGGTTACCTCGGCGATATTGCGCACCTGCCCGGTCAAATTCCCGGCCATTGCGTTCACGGAATCGGTGAGATCCTTCCACGTTCCGGCCACGCCGGACACATTGGCCTGTCCACCCAACCGGCCTTCGCTGCCGACTTCGCGCGCCACACGCGTGACTTCGGCGGCGAACGAGCGGAGTTGCTCGACCATCGTGTTTAGTGTTTCTTTCAACTGCAGAATCTCGCCGCGAACGTCGACCGTGATTTTCTTTGAGAGATCGCCGTTTGCGATGGCCGTCGCGACTTCCGCGATATTGCGTACCTGACCGGTAAGGTTGCTGGCCATGAAGTTGACATTGTCGGTGAGATCTTTCCACGTACCGGCCACCCCGGGCACCTGCGCCTGCCCGCCCAGTTTCCCGTCGGTACCCACTTCGCGGGCCACACGGGTTACTTCTCCGGCAAATGCATTGAGCTGGTCCACCATGGTGTTGATGGTGTTCTTCAATTCGAGAATCTCACCTTTCACATCGACCGTGATCTTGCGTGACAAATCACCTCGGGCCACGGCGGTCGTGACCTCGGCGATGTTACGCACCTGTCCGGTGAGGTTCCCGGCCATCGAGTTGACGGAGTCCGTGAGATCCTTCCACGTGCCGGCGACCCCGGGCACGTTCGCCTGTCCTCCCAAACGCCCCTCGGTACCGACTTCGCGGGCCACGCGTGTCACTTCGCCCGCGAATGCGTTGAGCTGATCCACAGTGGTGTTAATCGTCTCCTTGAGAAGCAAAATCTCACCGCTCACATTGACGGTGATTTTCTTCGAGAGGTCGCCGCTGGCGATCGCCGTGGACACCTCGGCGATGTTGCGAACCTGGCCGGTCAAGTTGCTGGCCATCGAGTTGACCGAGTCGGTGAGATCCTTCCACGTGCCGCCCACTCCCGGCACCTGGGCCTGGCCGCCAAGTTTCCCGTCCGTGCCTACTTCGCGGGCCACGCGGGTCACTTCGGAAGCAAACGAGCGCAACTGGTCCACCATCGTGTTGATGGTGTCCTTGAGTTCGAGGATTTCGCCTCTTACGTCTACCGTGATCTTGCGAGACAAATCGCCGCGGGCCACGGCCGTAGCGACTTCAGCAATGTTCCGTACCTGGCCAGTAAGGTTGCTGGCCATGAAGTTCACGTTGTCCGTAAGATCTTTCCACGTACCGGCCACGCCGGGTACCTGGGCCTGTCCGCCGAGCTTTCCTTCTGTGCCCACTTCGCGGGCCACGCGAGTCACTTCACCAGCGAATGCATTCAGCTGGTCGACCATGGTGTTGATGGTGTTCTTCAGCTCCAGAATTTCACCCTTCACGTCTACCGTGATCTTGCGCGACAAATCACCCCGTGCCACGGCGGTCGTGACCTCGGCGATGTTGCGCACCTGACCGGTAAGGTTCCCGGCCATCGAGTTGACGGAGTCGGTGAGATCCTTCCAGGTGCCGGCGACACCGGGAACATTCGCTTGTCCTCCCAGACGACCTTCGGTACCCACTTCGCGCGCCACTCGCGTCACTTCGCCAGCGAAGCGGTTGAGCTGGTCCACCATCGTGTTTAGCGTTTCTTTCAGCTGCAAAATCTCGCCCCGGACATCCACCGTAATCTTGCGCGAGAGGTCACCGGTGGCAATCGCCGTTGCGACCTCGGCGATGTTTCGTACCTGGCCCGTCAGGTTGCTGGCCATGAAGTTCACATTGTCCGTCAGATCCTTCCAGGTACCGCCCACTCCGGGCACCTGGGCCTGTCCGCCCAGCTTGCCTTCCGTACCCACTTCACGCGCCACGCGGGTCACTTCGCCGGCGAACGCGTTGAGCTGATCCACCATGGTGTTAATGGTGTCCTTGAGTTCGAGAATCTCCCCCTTTACATCGACCGTGATTTTGCGCGACAGATCGCCGCGGGCTACGGCTGTGGTCACTTCGGCAATGTTGCGCACTTGAGCGGTCAAATTGCCGGCCATTGCGTTGACGGAGTCTGTCAGGTCTTTCCACGTACCCGCCACGCCAACTACGACGGCTTGGCCGCCCAACTTGCCGTCCGTACCCACTTCACGAGCAACACGCGTTACCTCGGACGCAAATGAGCGCAACTGGTCCACCATCGTGTTGATGGCTTCTTTGAGCTGGAGAATTTCACCGCGCACATCGACGGTGATTTTGCGAGACAGATCCCCGCTGGCGACTGCGGTTGCGACTTCAGCGATGTTGCGAACCTGGCCGGTGAGGTTACTGGCCATCGAGTTCACGGAGTCCGTAAGATCTTTCCACGTGCCCGCCACGCCAGGCACTTGCGCCTGGCCACCCAACTTGCCGTCTGTGCCCACCTCGCGCGCAACGCGCGTTACCTCGGCGGTGAAAACGCCAAGCTGCTGAATCATGGTGTTGACGATATTCGCGGAGCGCAGGAACTCGCCTTCGAGCGGCCGGCCGTCCACGTCCAAGCGCACAGTTTGGGTCAGGTTTCCCTGGGCAACGGCCGCGATGGCACGGGTCACGCCCTCAGTTGGCCGGAGCAAGTCCTCAACCAGCGTATTGATGGAGACTTCCATTTCTCCCCAAGCTCCCCTGGATTCATGGAAGCGGGTACGCTCGCGAGTCCGTCCTTCCTTTCCCACAACTTGCCCGACACGCTTCAGTTCCTCTGCCATCTGTTGGTTGGCAGAAACGATGGAATTGAAAGTATCCGCGATTTTCCCCGCCAGACCGGTCCAAGAGCCTGGAAGGCGCACCGAAAAATCGCCATTCCTCATGGTCTGCAGGCTGGCCAGAATCACGCTGAGATCACTCGAACCGGGCTCAGCAAGAAGGGCAGAATTCCCGTTCTGTTTGCTCCCCTGAGCCTCACCGGGTGCCCCATTGGCCACGGCACTCGCCCGACCTTGATTGTTTCTTTTCATGGTCTTCTCCAGAACTGGGGGAGTCTCTGGCGTCGTGACAGGCCTTTCATCGCTCGGATTTCCATGCCTGGTCCGCAGCCGCCTTGAGCCCGAACGGTTCGACGGTGGCGGGACAAAAACAACGAAGAAGTAGTCGCACGCCGCCGGCTCGGCCGGACGAACCACCGAACTCAGGGACAACCCAAACCATTTGCTTTGAAGTGTTCAACACTCAGGGATTCTACCGACTAATACCGATTGGTAACACGAAACACTGTACCCTGACTCTAGGGTTTTTACTGTATGGACTGAGGGAGGGGGAGTTTCTAACGTCCGCCCGGGGCCTAGAACCTCCGGGGCAGAGTTCGTGGTGAGATTCGAAAGAATAGACAGGCGGGCCTAAACGCCGGCATTCGGCTCCGGTCAAGCCGTAGCGGCCTCCATGAACGCTTCTTGTTGCAGCAATCCGGGTTCTCTGGCGCCCGTTCGGCGCAATATCTCCGCTGCCCAAGCCGCATTTGCGCTTTCCGCGCACGCCACGTAAACCAAAACCCCCACCTCGTGGAGTTGCTTCTCAAATCGTTGCTCGTCACGTTCAGAAAAGCCCAATCCTCGAAGACATCGAGATTTGCCACCGGCGACGAGGGCGTGAAGGAAGACCTGTGAGCGGATGAAGAAACCGACCGTCGGGATCACCACCGCGCCGAACTCGAAAAGCCAGCCCATAAACTCCTCAGCGACCACACCCTCCTTTCGCTCGGCGTTGAGGATATTCGCCTCACGCACGAACGTGGCGATGGGATGCCTGGGCGAAACCATCATGCAGATGTCCTCCTTATCAAACCCGGACTGGTTCAACATGTGCACGACCTGATGAAGCTCTGCGTCGTAAGAGTACATTCCGTAGGCGGCTGGCGGATTTACTGTCATAATCGGATTCTCCGGTTCTGGATTGCAGAACGGACTGCTAGTCTGGAACACCGGGAGAAGCGGAGAAGCCCTCGAGAAGCTGTGTAATTCCGGTTGAAGGGCCCCCGCAACTACGGGATTTACCGGCTAACGGTACACAATCCGGTGAGCCGTGAAACATCAGGTAGATACCGTAGTTCCGAGGGTCGGAAACGTTTTTTACAGTTTTTTACAGAGAGGAGCGCCACTGGGCGGGAAGTCTGGTCGCGGAACTCGGTGAAACAGGCTGGACGTGGCAGAACGGGAATGCTTGTGCATTCCGTGGAAGGCTCCGCCATGCAGATGCGATACCTGTGGGCCTGCCCGGATTTTGCAAGACAACTCGGCCAGAACGCGGACGCGAACCTGTAAGGAGAGCTTTCCTAACCAGGTCGTGGAAAAGCGGGCCGTCAAACCTAACAGTTGACGACTGGCGGCTCTACCCGACCGGAAGCTCAGCCGTCACCAGCGTGCCACCGCCATTCGAGCGGACACTAAGCACACCCCCTAGTTGTCGTAACCTTTCGCACATTCCCTTAATCCCAACTCCGGAGCGAGTACTCGAAGGTTCCGACGACATCCCTTTTCCCAAATCACTCACCTGAACAAAGACATGACCTGAAGACTTGCTGATGTGAACCGTCGCTGTCGTGCTTCCCGAGTGCTGATGCACGTTCGCGAGAGATTCTTGAACGACTCTAAAGAGAGCGATTTCCTTCTCGCGCGAAAGCCGGCCGAAGTCAGTCGGGATCTCGAGTGTGACATTGATATTGCTGCCCTTCGCAAATCGCTCGACATACCACTGAATCGCCGACGGCAGCCCTATTTCGTCCAAGGTGGGGGGGTGTAACAGATGCGAGAGCTGACGAACTTTACCCAGCAGTTCATCTACCAGGCTGGCACTCTCGGTGATCAACTTCGACTCGCGATTGTTGTTGGCTCGATCCGCTTCCCCAAGCACGCTCAGATTCATGGCCAAAGTAGCCAGCAGTTGGGCGGTACTTTCATGCAGCTCATGTGCCACACGACGGCGCTCTTCATCTCGGATGAGCATCAACTGGCTAGTCAGGGTACGAAGGCTCGTTTCGGCATCTTCACGCTTTTTGACTTCGTCCAGAAGCTGAACGTTCTTGCTTTGGAGTTCAGCGGTGCGCGCTTGCACGTGGAGTTCAAGTTCCTGCTGGAGCCGCTTGTGTTTGGCGATTTCAGTCTCAAGAGCCTTTGCTTTTTGTTGTAACTGTGTGATGCCGCGCAGACGCTCGTCGTCGCTGCCGAGACCCATGTAGCTTTCGGTCGGAATTACGGCGGAGTGCTCGTTGCAGATTTTCAGAAGCAGCCCTGAGTCTTCTTCACGGTTGAAACTGCTCATCGGATACGCGCAGAACAGCGAGAAGGGCTCGGTTCGAGCTAGTTCATTCCAGAGTTGCTCCAACCGGATCGCAGCCTCAGTCTTGCCCTCTGCCCACAGCAACGAAACCATTTCTCCGAAAATTGCCACTCGTGGCGGCACGCCATCAGCACAGGCAACAGCTTTGGCCACAATCCCGCCGACCACATCCTCGAATCGCCCTTCGTTCGGCCACCCATCCGACATGAATGCAGCAAGCACCTGCACTGCGTCCATGGACACAAATCGTCCCGCCTCGAGGAGTTCGGCAATGTCCAGCCCCTGCGCCATCAGCCCTGGCAGAAGACCGTCACAGTGCTGCTCGGTGGCGATGACGACAGCGGCGTCCCCGGCCCTGAGCGCATTCCCGACATATTCGCTCAGCTCTTCAAGCAAAAACTTATCCTGAGAATAAAACTGAACCCCATGTGGATGCTCGCCTTGTTGGGACCATGACCCTTTGGACACCCGTGGCTGGGCGTAATCCGTACTCCGGCTCGTTGGGCCGTGCATATTCGCCTCACCCAATCAGCGTCGACCAGATCGATCCAAGGGGCAATACAGGGTTCCGTGTAGAAAAACAGCTTTGCAAGCGATGGTGCAGCCCCGATTACGGTCTCGACTCGCCGCCGACTTTCCCGTCACTGGTAGGGATGGTCGCCCCCGCTTCAGCTTCGATGGTAACTTCAACCTCGGCGCCCTGCTTGAGGCGTACCCTCGCGCCATTCTCGTCGGTCAGAGTGTTCTCGATGCGGAGCTCACGATAGAGATGATCGGCGCCTTCCACAGCGAGCTGAGCCTTTTCGGGCGTGCTCGGAAACGGAGACTTGATAATCTTTTCGACAGTCGCCGGCAGAGTGGTACTTGGTTTATCGCTCATAAGGGTTCCTCATCTCAGCAATGTAATCGGAAATCAGCGTCATTGCCACGATCGTTGTACGGCCTGACATGCTACTGGAGCTAGGCTGGGAGACGCCGAATCAATTCCTGTGCCGCATGAACCAGATTTCGCCACATTATGAAAGACTTCATCTAAATCCGCTAAGGCCTTCAAATCAAATCGCATTCTCATCGAAACATGTCGAGCGCTGTGCCCTGACCGAGTGGTAAACAAAGCGTTTGGGATCCACAAGTCGCCTTCCATCCTAGATCTTGATGATGGTTAATCTCTTCCTACGGTGCCTTCGTAATTATCTTGATCTCATCGCCCAACCGAACGGTTTGGCCCAAAGCAACAGCAAGTCGCCGAGTAAATTCTGCAATATGTTATGTTCTGAAAAGTGAACCCAATACCCCCAGAGAGCGCCGCCGACAGCGGCTAGCATTACCGCGGCTAGCATTACCAGTGTGAGCACCAACGAATGAAGCATCAGTGAGCGCATCTGGCTGGACCGCCGACCTTGGGCTCGCAGATGCTAGCGGTGATCGGATACGCCCGTCCATACAGTGAACGCTGTACTTGGGGCATGCGGTGGCTGTGGATCTTTCGTGGACTCTTCTTACATCGTACTGATTCTGATGTAGCGCCGCAGGTCTGGAAGCGATGTAATCAATACATATCCGGCAAAAAGAAAAGCTGCTGCACCTACCAGCTTAACGATTATCGATCCTGGTTTATTCACAAGGACCTCCTTCGATGACTCTTGCTTGGATGTCTTTCTCGCACCAGGGGTAGCCTGCAAGCTGATGCAACTTCATCACTAAGCCCGCGGTCAACCACGTTGCATGAACCAACTTCGGCGTTTCAGGGAAGCACCGAAGTACTGGCGTAAATGGGGGCCACAATCATGACGTACGTGATGACCAACCTTGCCCGGTCTGCAGACAGCAACGATAATAACCGAGCGCTGGCCTTCCGATCCAGTGCACTACGCCTTCGCAAAACATGTTTGGCAGAGTTAAGGCAGAGCATGCAGGTATTTGCAGCGAACAGGCTGCGTGGTGTCGTGGTTTACGCGTCCTCCTCGCTTCGCCCCGCGGCGGCGTTCTTTGCATGTTCCCAACCATCGAACCCGCCGCCGTCTTAGCATTCACACGCAGGACTTCCCGCGCCACCGCGAGCGCGTAGAAGGAAACGCACTGCTCCTAGCCTACAGCTAGAGCCGTAAATGGTGACCTTATTATTGGTACTCCGTCTCTGTCCCCCTCTTTGTCGCCTCTAATGTCGACGGAAAACTGAAGCGCGCAGGAGACAGGATGCGCAGAGAGGATTTGATGAAACCAGACCCGCTGAGCAACATTCTGTTGCTGAGTAGCGGGATCGTCCTATTAGCAGCCTTGGTGACGCTCATGGTGCTGGCAGTTGTGCATGCCACATCAGCTTTCTCTACAACGTTGCCATCGGTGACTTACAGCCTTTTGCCGATATGCTGTTAGTCAGACTCGCCGTATAACAAGAGGGATTTTTCGACGGGCTTGATATTGCAGGTTGACGTTCGCAACGTTGTGCAACGCTAGGAGGCGGAAAATGCGATTCGGACCTTTCCTCGTCATTGCTCTCCTGCTGCTTATTCTCTGGGCCGGCGGCTTTCTGATGTTCCATATAGCCAGCGGCTTGATTCATCTGCTACTGCTGTTCGCTCTCCTCTCTTTTGTTGTGCACCTGTTTTCAGGAGCGAGGGCAGCGTAGATTTTCGAGCGAGGCTTGCAGGCGGGGGGCTAACCGGCCCCTCCGCCAGCCTCAGCTCGAAACCCTTAAAATGTCCCCCAGGTGCTGGACTTTCCTCGGCAGCACCGAGGGCGGCTGGGAATCGGCCTTCCGCCGCAGGTTTGCGCCGAACCTCTACAGTGTTCCCTGTATTCCGTGCCCCTCAATTTGGCCATATCGTCGATGGCTCCGACTCCCCCTAGGTGCGGATTCGGGGCGAGCTCCCATCCGCAACAGGTTCAGCCATCTTGAATCGTGATTCAGGTCTTTCCCGGCCATTCGTGTGAAGGTATGACATGCGCGTGCTAGTTGTCGATGACCATGAGGTTGTCCGCCGTGGCGTGCGATCCCTTCTCAGCCAATCCAGCTACGATGTGTGTGGCGAAGCGGCGGACGGGAACGATGCGGTTGAAAAGGCGCGGCAGTTGAAGCCCGATGTCATCGTTATGGACGTCAGCATGCCTACCCTCAATGGTCTGGAAGCTACGCGACTCATCCGCCAAGAGGTGCCTGGTTCGGAAGTGCTCATCATGAGTCAGCACGACTCGCCCGCGATGATTCGGGAAGCCTTCAAGGCTGGAGCCCGCGGGTACGTGGTGAAGTCTTCGATGGGCAAAGACTTGCTCATCGCTCTGGACAAAGTCGGTCGGCACACGAGCTTCTTTGATCCGTCAATCACTGAAAATACCAATCGATCTGGCCATGTTGATGCTACGGAGATTTTGCAACGGAGCGCGGCTTTGGAAAAAGCCCTCCGAGAGAGTGAGGAGTTGTATCGTTCTACATTTAATCTGGCGGCCGTAGGAATTGCACACGTGAGCCCCGATGGCCGATGGCTGCGCGTGAACGACAAACTCTGCAAGATCGTCGGTTACAGCGAAGACGAACTGCTGAAGATGAGATTTGAGGACATTACTCATCCGGACGACCTTCCAGCCGATCTCATTGAAACCGAAAGGGTAAGGACCGGGGCCCTAAAACCCTTTTCGATGGAGAAACGCTACATTCGAAAAGATGGTTCGCCGATTTGGATTCACTTGACGGTTTCTGGCGCCCGGGACGAGGGCGGAAAGCTGAAGCATTTTATATCGCTCGTTGAAGACGTTAGTGCACGCCGGGAGACTGAAGAGGCGCTGCGCGAAAGTCAGGCTCAGCTTGCTCTCGCTCTGGAATCCTCAAGAACGGCGATGTTCGACTGGGATGTAGTTCAAAGGCGGGGCAAGTGGAATGAACAGCTGGCAGCAATTCACGACTTTCATCCCCCCGATGGATTTATCACGGACGAAGAGTGGAGAAGATTATTTCATCCCGAAGACGTCGAGAGGCTAGCCAGAGAAAATGCGGAGGTCTTAGAAGAAGGCGATGAGTTTCAATTCGAATTCCGTAGCAATCGGACTGATGGCGAACTGAAATGGATTCTATCCCATGGGCGAATTGTGCGGGATGCGACCGGTAGAGCCATACGCATGATCGGGACGCACACGGATATTACGGCGCAGAAGCAATCCGAAAAAGCCACGAATTTGCTGGCGTCTATCGTCGATTCGTCAGACGACGCAATTGTCAGCAAGAATCTCGACGGCATCATCACCAGTTGGAACAAATCTGCGGAGCTTCTATTTGGCTACACCGCCGCGGAAGCGATTGGCCAGTCGGTTACGATGATTATTCCGGCCAATCGGCGAAATGAGGAAACAGAATTTCTTGCCCGGCTCAGGGCAGGAGAACGAATCGACCACTTCGACACGGTTCGCCGGCGCAAGGATGGCGGCTTTCTTGATGTCTCACTGACAATATCGCCCTTGAGGGATAGTACGGGCCGCGTGGTCGGAGCGTCGAAGGTAGCGCGGGACATCACGGGAAGGAAGCGGGCTGAGCAAATGCTGGCGGAACGAGCGCGCCTGCTCGACTTGAGCAACGACGCAATCGTGGTTCGCGACGAGGCTGATCGCGTTACCTATTGGAACAAACGCGCGTCCGAACTGTATGGCTATAGCCGCGAGGAAGTACTGGGCCGCGTTACCCATGAGCTGTTTCACACCCAATTTCCTGAGCCGCTGGATCGCATTATGGAACAACTTCGCGATCATAAACGATGGACCGGTGAGCTCATTCACAGGCGTAAGGACGGTAGCCAAATCGTAGTTACCAGCCATTGGGCGCTTGATGGAGAAGGCGGCGGGAATCAGAGGCGCATTCTCGAATCGAACAATGACATCACGCAAAAGAAGCAAAACGAAAAAACACTGCGTGAAAGCGAGGAGCGATTCCGCGCTCTGTCGGAGACACTCGATGCAGAGGTGCGTGCTCGAACCAAGGAGCTGGAGGATAGAAATGCCGATGTGCTGAGGCACTCCAAACAAGTCCGGGAACTCTCGTGGCGCTTATTGCGCACGCAGGATCAAGAACGGCGGCATATTGCCCGCGAGTTGCACGATAGCGCCGGACAGTTGCTGGCCGCCTTGCAGATGTGTCTGACGCCTCTCGAAGCAGAAGCTCACAAGTTGAGCTCACCCTCCGTCGTCGGGCAGATCATCGACCTGGCCGAGCAGCTGTCGAAGGAACTGCGCACAGTCTCTTACTTGCTGCATCCACCATTGTTGGATGAAGCGGGACTATCTTCAGCGATTCGCTGGTACGTGGAGGGATTTGCGAAGCGCAGTACGATCGATGTTCAACTGGAAATTTCGCCAGACCTCGGCCGCCTCCCGCAAGACGTGGAGATGACGATATTCCGCATCGTGCAGGAGTCCCTGACCAATATTCATCGCCATTCCGGGAGCAAGAATGCGACGATTCGTTTATTTCACTCCCCGGAAGAGGTCTGTTTAGAGATTGAGGATCGTGGGAGGGGCATGGCTGTTTCGAACAACGGTGGATCATCCGCGGAAGGCGGCAGGATGGGTGTTGGTATTCAAGGTATGCGCGAACGGATCATGCAGCTAGGAGGACGCTTCGAAATAAAGTCGAATGGAAGGGGCACGATTGTCAGCGCCCTCCTCCCGGTGAAAATATCAGCCGGCCCGGGCGAAACTCCAGTCGGCCAAGTTCGCGCCTGAAGCACTCTGTTTCAGCAAACGCTGGCCTGGCGCTGAACGATGAAGGCGGGTAAAGGAAATGCGTCTTAAGGTCTGTTGGATCGGTCCGACGCGAGCGCTGAGGCAAGAGCCGTAAGAACCAGTCTGCTCCTTAGTTGTTCGATGCGCTCATGAAGGATCCGTCTTAACTCTTCTGCGAGACGCCGGACCTCTTCATCGTCTTCTGCGCTCACGGCGCGGGAACGCAACTCAATCACTCGATTCTCGAATGAAATTTCGCTCATGTTTCACTTGGGCGCTGTAAAGCTTCTAGACGACGACTCGAAGTGGCGAAGTGGCGAAGTGGCGAGTTGCAGCGACGAAATGGCGGGGTGATCGTGAGAGTCGGACGTGCATACCGCCCGCCCACATTAACCCATGATCACCCCAAGTGCGGAAGAACCCAGGAGATTCCCTCGCTCGAACCAAAACTAAATCACCCCGGGTGGGCCATGCAATACAGTTGATTCCTTAAGTAGTGCATTCCCGCGCAGCTCCTCGCTGTCGGAACTGTGGGATCAAGGCCGAGAGAGGAGCGCCTTTGCTGAGCAAAGCGCCCTTCAGCCTCTGGCGTCGGTGGTTCAACTCGTCCCTCGCCAGCTCTTCGGGACCGGCAAGCGGCTATCGTCTCATTTGAATCAATCGCGGAGGCAACACGACCTTCATGGTCGTACAACCAGAATCGTTTCGAGTCGACCGGACTTGATGGGTGTGCCTGCAAAAATGCGGCGCTTCGATTTATGATCGATGAGTGCCGCAATCATTCTCGTTCGAAAGGGAGTCCTATGCCATGCCGCTCCGTTCTCGCCATTGTCGTTCTGAGTATTGCCACAGCTGGGCTGGCCCAGAGTTTGCCCGAAGGCCGTTTGCTCAGGTTTCCGGATGTGTCTAAGGAGAAGATCGCCTTCAGTTACGGGGGAGATCTATGGTTGGTCTCGAGGGATGGCGGGACTGCGCAGCGGATTACCAGCCATCCGGGCCAGGAGCTGTTTGCGAAATTCTCGCCGGACGGAAACTGGATCGCGTTCACCGGCCAGTACGACGGCAATCACAACGTGTACATCATGCCCGCCGAAGGCGGCGATCCCAAACAGTTGACCTTTCATCCCGGCGGTGACTCCCTCAACGAGCGCATGGGCATTCATAACGAAGTCATTACCTGGACGCCGGACAGCAAGCGGATCGTCTTCCTGAGCCGCCGCGACACATTTAATACCTGGTTCGGCCAGCTCTACAGCGTGGGTATCGACGGCGGACTTCCGGAGGCGCTTCCGTTGGATAAAGGCGGGCTGACATCGTACTCTCCGGATGGAAACAGCATTGCCTATAACCGCATCTTCCGAAACTTTCGCACCTGGAAGCGTTACACAGGAGGCATGGCGCAGGACATCTGGATCTACGATCTCAAAGCCAACCATATCGAACAGATGCCTCACACCGAATGGACCGATACATTTCCAATGTGGCATGGCGACACGATTTATTTTGACTCCGATCGCGGTCCGGAACACCGCTTGAATCTCTATAGCTATCGTTTGACCAGCCACGAGATCAAACAGCTCACTCACTTCACGGATTTCGACGTGAATTGGCCGAGCCTGGGCCCGGATGCAATCGTTTTCGAGAATGGCGGCTATCTGTACCTGTTCGATTTGAACACGCAGAAGGAACATAAGCTAACGATTACCCTTCCCGGGGACCGCGATTCGGCCCGCAAACATTGGGCGAATGTCAGCAAGCTGATCACGGATTTCGACATTTCGCCCGATGGGAAGCGCGCGGTATTTTCAGCCCGCGGCGATATTTTCACTGTACCTGCCAAGGAGGGCAGCATCCGCAATCTCACGCGGACTCCCGGAATTCGCGAGAAATATGCGGCCTGGTCACCGGATGGCCGCTGGGTCGCCTATCTGTCAGACCGCACGGGCGAGGATGAACTGTACATCGCTCCGCAAGACGGCCTGGGGCAGGAGCAGAGAATCACTGATGACGGCAAGATGTTCCGTTTGCCCCCGGTTTGGGCTGCCGATAGCAAGAAGTTATTATTTGCCGATAAAGAAGCACGCCTCTTTTATGTCGACATCAACGACAAAAAGCCGGTTCAGATTGATCAAGGCAAATATGCGGACGTGACGGACTACAACTGGTCGCCCGACAGCAACTGGGTGGCTTACTCCAAAGCCGAAGAGAATCACAACGGTGTCATTTACCTCTACAGCCTCGCTGACCGGAAGATCAGCCCGGTGACGACAGATGCCAGCGATAGTTCGGCGCCATATTTTGATCCGGAAGGCAAATATCTCTATTTCCTCTCCAATCGTGACTTCAACGAGGTACTCGGCGTCTACGATATAGAATTTGCGAATCCGAAGGCGGGCGGCGTATATATCGCAACCCTGCGCGCGGACGAGCCTTCTCCTTTCCCCGTGCTGAGCGATGAAGTGACCATTAGCCAATCGTCCGACGTGCTGCTGACACCGACGCCCGGAACCCAACCCCCCGCGCAAAAGCCGCCCGAGACGCCCACGAAGAAGCCCAAGCCTCAGACGACATCGAACCCGGAACCTGGAGCAAAGGAGCAAAAACCTGCCGCAGACGCTGAAAAAGAGCAGAAACCGGGGATGCGACCAGCCCTGAAGAATTTCGGTATCGATCGCGATGGAATTCAGAGTCGGATTGTGGCGCTCCCGATTCCACCCGCGAACCTGCAAGCCCTGACTGCGGCAAAGGGTGTCATCTTCTATATCTCAGCCCCCATTCAGGGCCTGTCGGGACCACTGCCGGGCGAACCTCCCGCCATTCACGCTTATGACTTGAAGGATCGCAAGGACCATATCTTTCTGGAAGGAGCCGACCAGTACGCACTCTCATTTGATGGCAAGAAGATTTTGTATGCGACCCCCAAGGGCGGCGGCGGTGGCGAACTGCCCGAACACAATTGGGGAATCGTCGACGCGAAAGTGCCTGAGGGAGAAAAAGAAAATGAGGCTAAACCTCTGGTTCATGCGGGAGAGGGCGCTTTGAAGTTCGATGCCATGCGAATGGAAGTGGATCCTCCGGCCGAGTGGAAACAGATCTTCAACGAGGTTTGGCGCCAGGAGCGGGATTACTTCTACGAACCGGCAATGAACGGCGTCAATTGGCAGCAGGAGCACGATAAGTACGCGCAACTGCTGCCTTACGTAGCCGACCGACTCAGCCTGACTTATGTTTTGGGCGAATTGATCGGGGAGCTTTCCAACTCGCACACTTACGTGGGCGGAGGCGACTACCCGGAGCTCGAAACGGTCAACGTGGGACTTCTCGGCGCCGATCTTGCGCCAGATGCAAAGAGCGGGATGTACCGCTTGGCGAAGATTTATCCCGGTGAAAACTGGGATCGCAATCTGCGCTCTCCACTCACCGAACCGGGGGTCATGGTAAAAGAGGGAGACTACCTGCTGGCCGTGAATGGCCGTCCTTTGCGGGTTCCGCAGAACCCTGACGAACGATTCGTCGACACCGTGAACCAGACCACCACGCTTTCGGTCAACAGCAAGCCCACCGAGCAGGGAGCGCACAACGTGGTGGTACGGCCAATTCCGAGTGAGTTCAGTCTGCACGAGTTGAACTGGATCGAGACAAACCGGCGCAAAGTGGAGCAGGCCAGCGGCGGCCGGATCGGATATGTTTACCTGCCCGATATGGGTGCCAGTGGGCTCAACGAGTTTGTGAAGCAATATTTCCCGCAGATTCGCAAAGAAGGAATGATCTTCGACGTCCGCTATAACGGCGGGGGGTTCGTCGATCAGATCATTTTTGAGCGCCTGCGACGAGTGCTTGCCGGCATGGAATCAGCCCGCAACTGGGAACCCGGTACGCTGCCGGGCAATGTTTTCCAAGGCCACATGGCTTGCGTCACAAATCACTACGCCGCTTCCGATGGCGATTTCTTCAGCTACTTCTTTAAGGTTTACAAACTGGGGCCGCTCATTGGAGAACGCACGTGGGGCGGCGTGCGCGGCATCCGCGGAGAAATTCCCCTGATCGATGGCGGTTACATCACGCGTCCCGAGTTTTCCCTGTACGGCTTGGATAGCAAGTGGCTGATCGAAAACCGTGGCGTAGCGCCTGACATCGAAGTCGATAACCGTCCAGACCTGGTAAGAGACGGGCATGATCCTCAGCTCGAAAAGGCGATCGAGCTGGTGATGAAAGAAATCCAGGAGCATCCCATGAAATTGCCGGCTCGCCCGCCCGACTTGCCAGCCTATCCACCGGGACCGGGGCTTTAGCGACAGACGTCCCCGCCCTACCAGATGAGTCACGGGCGACTGCGGGCTAGCCTCGTCGTATTCGGGGCGAGAGCAGTTGGGATGCCGGTTCGCCCGCTTCGAGCGTTTGCAAGCGCTCGCGTATATCGTGGCGGAGCAACGTGAGGGAAATCCCTCCGAAGCAAGGTGGATAGCGGTCGAGACGCTTGAGCGCCGCTTGCAACAACAGCATGGCTCCCAGCGGATTGTTGCGCTGCAGGTGATGGAACGCCGCAGTCACCTGGATCAGCCCTTGCAAAAACGTCTTCTCCGGCTCGGGCGAACGCAGCCACACGCTTTCCCAGGCCTCATGTGCGGTAAAGAACTCGCCCGCATCGTACAATCGCAGGCCTTCCGCCAGGGCGCCTTCGCTCCAATCGAATGTCATAATCAGCGGGCCGAGGACTACAAGCTAGCACGGCCTTCGATAGATGTCCTCGGTATGGGCGACGGGTGTACACTGTTGCGCAGCCTTGGAAGTCCAATGGGAATCCCGACTCGTGGGGGGCATCGAGAGCGGGACGCCCTGCTTTTCCCCCGGCGACGGCTGGAGTTTTATGAGGAGTTTTCAGGAAGCCAGGCGGCTGTCCCCACCCGGCGTTGCAGCGAGAAGCTTCTTCCCCGTCCATAACTTTTTCCCCTGTTTTCTGCTGTGCATGATCTGGCTCTTCGTTGGCCCAACTCCGGCACTCACGCAGGATGGTTCGCCGCAGACACCTGCGCCGAGCCCTACCCCGCAGGTTGAAAGCAAACCGAACTCGGCGGAGATCGCCTCTCACGACGAACCCACGACATTCAAGGTGAACGTAAAGCTGGTGGTGGTGCGTGCCGTGGTACGCGACTCCCAGGGGCACACCGTCGGTAACCTTCACCAGGAGGACTTTCAGGTTTTCGATAAAGGCAAGCCGCAGGTGATCACCCAGTTCGATGTGGAACAGCCGGGGGCCCTGACCGCGAAGTCGCGTCAGACTTCGAACGAGAACTCCGGCGATCAGCCTGATGGCGATACAGCTTCGAGTACTGGGAATGCGCCCGCAGCGCCCGAGCGCTTTGTGGCTTACCTGTTCGACGACGTGCATCTGCAATTCAGTGATCTCGCCCAGGTCCGTCAGGCGGCGGAACGCCACTTTGCCACATTGAAGCCCACCGATCGTGCCGCCATCTTCACTACATCAGGCGTTGATCAACTAGACTTTACCGACGATCACGCCAAGCTGCAGCAAGCCTTGATTCATCTCCAACCGCGTCCCGTCGCTCGCGGACTTGGCCACGATTGCCCGGATGTCAGTTACTACCAGGCAGATCTGATCGACAAGAACGATCCTCAAGCGATCCAGGTGGCGATCGAGGACCTGCTTGGGTGCAGCCCTGGAATACCGGCCAACGTTGCCGCGGCGATGGTACATGCTGCCAGCACAAGCGTAGTAAGTGCCGGCGAACACGAAAGCCGCATCTCGCTCGGTGTTGTAAAGGACGTAGTCAACAACATATCGAGAAAGCCAGGCCAGCGAAGCGTCGTCCTTGTTTCTCCCGGATTCATCACTCCGCAACTGGAGTACGAATACAGCGACATCATCGATCGTGCGGTGCGGTCGCAAGTCGTGATCAGCGCGCTGGATGCTCGCGGCTTGTACGTCCCCTCGACGTTCGCGGACATGAGTCGCCCGCGCCCGCCATCTGGCGGTAAGACCTTGATCGAAAGTGCGGCTGATTCCGCTCAGGCCGACGTGCTCGCCGTTTTGGCGGATGGCACGGGAGGGGTTTTCTTTCACAACAGCAACAATCTCGACGAAGGCTTCCGCCGCGTTGCCGAGACCCCCGAGTATTGCTACGTGCTGGCGTTCGTTCCCCAGAATCTAAAGCTCGATGGCAGCTTCCATAGTTTGAAGGTCACGGTAAAGAGCCCGCAAAAGCTGACTCTGCAAGCCCGCCGCGGCTACTACGCCCCTAAGAACTTCGCCAACCCGGAGGAGCAGGCCAAGCAGGAAATCGAAGACGAAATGTTCTCTCAGGAGGAGTTGCACAATCTTCCGGTCAAGTTGCACACCCAGTTTTTCAAGGCGAGCGAGGACGATGCCAAGCTTACTGTCCTCGCCCATGTGGACGTAAAACTTCTGCGCTTTCGAAAAGTCGAAGGACGAAACGACAACGTTCTGACCTGCGTGTCCGGTTTATTTAATCGCGATGGGAACTTCATCCAGGCGACGCAGAAGGTAGTTACCATGCACTGGAAAGATGAGACTCTGGAACACAAACTTGCCTCGGGCATTACGCTCAAGACGAGTTTTGACGTAAAGCCGGGAAGCTATCTCGTCAGGTTGGTGGTAAGGGACGCGGAAGGACAATTGATGTCCGCGGAAAATGGGACGGTTGAGATTCGTTAGGACCGACACCTTGGAGGTGAGGTATGCGCTATCGCCGGTTGGTTCTTCTGGTTGGGATGATCTGTCTGGTTAGTTGTTGTCTTTTCCTCGAATTGAGCTCTGACGATCCCGTGGTGCACGCCCAACAGTCAACCGGAGCGGGCGCTGGCGACCTCCCGGTGATCCGGACGGAGACCCGCCTGGTTCTGGTGGACACCGTGGTGACCGATAAGAAAGGAAACTACGTCCGCGATCTGGCTCAGAAGGACTTCAAGGTCTGGGAAGATGGCAAGGAACAGGCCATCACCAGTTTCTCCTTTGAGGAGAGCACTGGCTCCCCCACCAACCCCCAGCCGCACTATATGGTCCTGTTCTTTGACAACTCCACCATGGACATGGGCGATCAGGCCCAAGCCAGGACGGCTGCGGCAAAGTTTATCGATGCCAACGCGGGCCCCAACCGCTTGATGGCCATAGCGGATTTCGGCGGTAGCGTCCATATCTCGCAAAACTTTACGGCCGATGCGAGTCGGTTGAAGCAGGTTGTGGCGGGCCTACAAGGATCGGCAGTTTCACCGAATGCGCAGCCGCCGGTCATGGTCGCGTCCATAGCACCACCATCGCTGGGGCCATCTCTGGGTAATGCCGAAGCGGACTTCGGCGTCCATAGTGTGCTGCTCGCTTTGCGAAGTCTGGCAAAAAGCCTCTCTACCGTGCCAGGCCGCAAGACGCTGGTCATGCTGACCGCTGGTTTTAAAATGAACCTGGAATACCAGTCGGAACTGACTGCCGTAATCGATACCTGCAACAAAGCGAATGTCGCCGTCTACCCCATTGATGTTCGTGGTTTGGTGGCTTCAGGCCTAACCGGACCCCACAGCCATCTGGTCTGGCCTTCGATCCATGCCCCGTCAGAATCGTTGGTTCCGGTCGCATTTCACGATTCGGATCATAGCCCTCAGCGTCCAATGCTCCGGCTGGCTGCCTTTGCCGAACCGGCTGAGGCGCTTCCCCCGCAACATGGCGGGGCAGGCGGCGGTGGAGGCGGCACTGGAGGCGGCGGTGGAGGCGGCGGTGGTCATGGTGGCGGTGGAACCGGTGGAGGTGGAACCGGCGGTGGTGGAAGCGGTGGCGGTGGAACCGGCGGCGGCGGTAAGGGCGGCGGTGGAACTGGTGGCGGCGGCAAAACCGGCGGTGGTGGAACCAGCGGCGGGACGAACAGTGGCCTGTACAATGCCTACAATCAGCCCCGGCAGATCGTTCCGCCATTTCCTTCCAGCGCTTCTGACAATCAGCAAGTTCTCTATCAGCTCGCCGATGGCACCGGCGGCTTTGTCATCGTCAATACCAATGATTTGCTCGGCGGTCTGGAGAAGATCGCCAAAGATCAAAACCAGTATTACCTTTTGGGCTACAAGCCGGCATCCTCGACCGAAGGAAGTTGCCATACCTTGAAGGTTAAAGTGGAGCGCGGAGGAACCGATGTACGCGCACGCAGCGGCTATTGCAATGTCAGGCCGACGGATCTTCTGGCTGGCAATCCGGTAGAGAAAGACCTGGAGACACGCGCGGGCGGAGAGATGAAGGGCAACGTCACGGCTTTAATGCAAGCGCCTTTCTTCTACACCTCGCCGAACACGGCCCAGGTTCATCTTGCCATGGAAATTCCTTCCGCGGCGCTCAAGTTTGAAAAGGTGAAAGGAAAACAACATGCCGCGGTCAACATATTAGGTATCGCCTACAAGCCGGACGCATCGATTGCCGCGCGTTTCAGCGATACCATGAACGTCGACTTCGATGACAAGAAAGAAGTAGAAGAATTTCAGAAACGGCCGTATCGCTACGAAAACCAGTTTGGCATCGCCTCCGGCGAGTACCATCTAAAAGTTGTATTCAGTTCCGGCAACGAGAGCTTTGGCAAACTCGAAATCCCACTCTCGATCGACCCCTACCACGGTCAGGAATTCAGCATTAGCGGGGTAGCACTCAGCAACAATATTCACCCCGCCGGCGCCTCCACGGATATGGATAGCCAATTGCTCGAAGACAGGACTCCTTTGGTGGTACAGGGCATGCAGATCTCACCCTCCGCGTCCAACCATTTCAAGACGACGGACGTCGCCGGACTCTACGCGGAAGTCTACGAACCGCTTCTGAAAAATCCGAATCCTCCAGACATTGCGTTTGAGCTAAGAGTCGTGGACCGCAAAAGCGGAGAGCAGAAAGTCAGCGTCCGTAACAAGATCCCCAAGGGAACAGCGGGAGACCCGGTCATTACGCTGGGACTCAAATTGCCAGTTGCTTCGCTTGTGCCTGGATCCTATCGATTGGAATTAAAGGCGGTCGATTCGACGGGCAACGTCAGCAAAACCCGCACCGATGATTTTGAGGTGGAATGACATGCCGCGCTGGTCGGGGAAGGGCGGAGCCATGCCAGCCTGAAGCTGCACTCGACCTCGAAGAGCCGCTTCGCATATGATTTGAGGATGATGCCTGCGAATGCGAATGACTCCGGATACGAGTCCGCTCGATGATCATCACCCGGAGTCCGCTGAGAATTTGTCTCGGCGGTGGCGGCACCGACCTCCCCTCCTATTACCGGCAGCATACTGGTTTTGTCCTCTCCGCGGCGATTAACCGCTACGTTTACATCACCATCAACGAAGCGTTTCGTCCCCGGATTATTGTCAAGTACTCCAGGTTCGAAGATGTGGAGCGCGTCGAAGAGATCCAGCATCCCATCATCCGCGAGGCGCTGAAGTTGACTGGAGTCACCGGACCGTACCTTGAAATCGTCAGCCTTTCCGACATCCCAGCCGGTACCGGGATGGGATCCTCCGGCAGCTTTACGACTGCGCTGCTATGCGCCTTACATACCCTGAAGCGGGACTTCGTACTGCCGCACGACCTCGCGGAGCAGGCGTGCCACATCGAAATAAAATTGCTCAACGAGCCCGTCGGCAAGCAGGATCAATACATCGCCGCTTTTGGCGGCATCACCTGCTTCCAGTTTCAGCCGGATGATCGAGTCGTCGTCGAACCGCTGAAAATTCCCGGCGAAACTCTGGCCAACCTCGAAGATAGCCTGCTCTTGTTCTTTACCGGAAACTCGCGCAATGCATCCGACATTCTCCGCGACCAGGACTCAAGAACCAAACAGAACAACTCTGAGATGATCGAGAATCTTCACTTCACCAAGCAGCTGGGCCTGGAGAGCCGTGACGCTCTTCTGGCCGGTGACTTGGGGAAGTTCGGCGATTTGATGAATGTGCACTGGGAGCACAAAAAGAAACGGTCTCCGGGTATGAGCAACCGTGAAATCGATCGGCTGTATCAGCTCGCGAGGGCCAACGGAGCGCTCGGCGGAAAACTGGTTGGCGCCGGCGGCGGCGGATTCCTAATGTTTTACACGGAAGAGAAAACTCGCCTCCGGGCAGTCATGAGAGGTGCAGGACTCCGAGAGGTTCGCATGCAGTTCGACTTTGCCGGAACCACGGTGGTGGCACATTCGTAGGAGAGTCCATTGTCGAATCCGGCGTTGACGGTTGCGATTCTCGCTGGCGGACTTGCTACGCGCCTGCGGCCGGTGACAGAGCGAGTGCCGAAGTCGCTGCTCGAAGTCAACGGCGAGCCCTTCGCCCTGCACCAACTGCGCTTGCTGCACGCCAAGGGCATCCGGCGCGTTGTGCTCTGCGTGGGGCATCTGGGTGCGCTGGTCGAGCGCGCAATCGGCGACGGCGATGCCTTGGGCCTTCAGGTAGACTACTCCTTCGACGGGCCGTCATTACTGGGCACCGCTGGGGCTATCAGAAACGCTTTGCCCAAGTTAGGCGACGCCTTTTTTGTGATGTACGGCGATTCCTACCTCCCCTGCGACTACGCTGCCATCGCGCGAAGCTTTGAGTCTCGAAGCGCGTTGGCAATGATGACGATCTTCCGCAATGAGGGGAAGTGGGATGCCAGCAATGTCGAGTACGAAGCGGGAACGATTCTGGCATACAGCAAGAAAAACTGGACTCCGCGCATGCGCCACATCGATTACGGGCTCGGAGTGTTTCGTGCCCAGGCATTCCAAAACTTGCCGGCCCACGTAGCTTGCGACCTTGCAGATCTGTATAGAGATCTGCTGCAACGCAAACAGCTCGCCGCATTTGAAGTGCACGAGCGGTTTTATGAGATTGGGTCGCCGGCGGGACTACAAGAGACGGCCGAGTTCCTGGCCGCACGGGAAGCAAATCAAGAATCGCAACCATGACGACAAAGAACACATTCACGCGTCAATTTCTGGCAGAAGCCAAAGATGTAATCGACCGCTTGGACGCTGCCAGCATTGAAGACGCCGCCTCCTTGTTGGCGCTAACGCGCGCTTCCGGCGGACGCTTGTTTATTCTTGGGGTAGGAGGCAGCGCAGCCAATGCTTCCCACGCCGTGAACGATTTCCGCAAGATCGCCGGCATTGAGGCCTACGCGCCCACCGACAATGTTTCCGAACTCACGGCGCGCGTGAACGATGAAGGCTGGCAAACAGTGTTTGAGAGTTGGCTGCGGGTTAGCCGCTTGCGCGCCAACGATCTTGTGCTCGTGTTCTCGGTCGGTGGTGGCGATCTCGAAAAGAACGTCAGCCCTAATTTGGTGGCTGCCCTGCAATACGCAAAAACTGTAGGCGCGAAGATCCTGGGCATCGTCGGCCGGGATGGCGGCCACACCGCCAAACTAGCCGATGTGTGCGTCCTTATTCCCACGGTGAACCCGGCTCACATCACGCCGCACACGGAAGCGTTCCAGGCCATCGTATGGCATCTGCTAGTCTCGCACCCCGCCGTTAAGCAGCGGCAGACCAAGTGGGAATCAACCGCGCCCGGCAACGCGCAACTCCGGCCGGCAGTCTTCCTCGACCGCGACGGCGTCCTCAACCGCGCTGTGGTGCGCGACGGCAAATCGTTTCCACCGTCCGGACCTGAAGAATTCGAATTGCTGCCCGAAGTCGCGTCGTCGTTAGTCGACTTGAAGGCACACGGATTCGCTCTCTTCGTCATTACCAACCAGCCGGATGTTGCGCGCGGCACGCAGACGCGTGAGGCCGTCGAAGCCATCCATCAAAGGCTCGCGTCTTCTCTGCCGATCGACGCTGTCTTCGTCTGCTATCATGATGATGCGGACCATTGCGCTTGCCGCAAGCCCCAGCCCGGACTCTTGCTGGAGGCCCAGCGCAAGCACAATATTGATCTCTCGCGGAGCTACTTCGTGGGAGATCGCTGGCGCGATATCGATGCCGGCCATGCCGCGGGTTGCAAGACCGTTTTGATCGATTACGGCTACCGCGAGAGAAAGCCGGCGCAACCTCCGGATGCCACTGTGCGATCATTGCGCGAAGCGGCTGACTGGATCATTTGCTCCAGTTTGAAGGAGTCTCACAACGATCATGAAATCCCTGTCTGAGTTGCGGGTTCAGGTGTTCGCCGACGGAGCCGACAAGGCCGGCATGATCGAACTCTATCGACAACCCTACATCAAGGGTTTCACCACCAATCCAACACTCATGCGGCAGGCGGGCGTGACCGACTATGAGCGCTTCGCCCGGGAAATTCTCCAACTCATTCCCGACCGTCCCATCTCCTTCGAAGTGTTCGCCGATGATGAAATTGAAATGGAGCGCCAGGCCCGCAAAATTGCCAGCTGGGCTCCGAACGTGTACGTAAAGATTCCGGTTACGAATACTCGCCGGGAGCCGATGTACGATCTGATCCGCCGCCTAAGCGGGGATGGCATTCGGGTGAACGCGACCGCGGTGCTCGCGCTCGATCAGGTCCGCCACATCGCGACAGCTCTGCGCGGCGGTGCGCCCTCGTATATTTCCGTCTTTGCTGGACGCATTGCCGACACTGGCCGCGATCCGGTTCCTCTCATGAAATCCGCGCTCGACCAGATCGCGCCCGAACCCAACACGCAACTGGTCTGGGCCAGCCCGCGGGAACTCCTGAACATCTTCCAAGCCGACGCAATCGGCTGCCACATTATTACTGTTACCTCCGATGTTCTCAAGAAGGTCAGCCTGATCGGCAAAGACTTGCACGAGTTCTCTTTGGAGACCGTGCGCATGTTCCACGATGACGCTGCGCGCTCCAGATACACTCTGGAACTTAGGCCGGAAGAGCGTCAGACATGTGGGGCATTAAGCGTGGATCAGTGAGTTCCTAGCTCAAGATCTCTTGGCTCTCAGCCACTCTTTATCGTTATCGTTTCTGGCTCTTAGCCCGGATATCTTCCCGTGATGTAGCTCTCCAACTCCTGAATGGTCTGTGCCTGATCGGAGACGATCCACTTCACCAGATCGCCCAGCGAAACCACGCCCAGGACAGTGTCATTCTCGCCCATCACCGGGAGATGGCGGAAATGGCGCTTGGTCATGATGGACATGCAGTCGTCCACCGTGTGGCGCGGGGTCACGAAGACGACGGGCGAGGTCATGATGTCGCGGACTGGAGTCTCCTTCGAGGAGTGGCCTTTCAGAATTACCTTACGGGCATAGTCACGCTCCGACAGGATGCCTACCAACTTGCCGTCGGAAATAACCAGCAGTGCACCCACGCTCTCCACCGCCATCTTCTCGATCGCCTCATAGACAGACTGGTCGGGCGTTGCGGAGAGAACCCTGCTGTTCTCCTTGCTTTCCAGCACCAGTGCAATCGTGTCCGTAAGTTTCATCAGGTTTCCTCCGGTCCGGCAAGATTATACGCCTGAGTGTTCTCGATCCAATTGCCGACGGCGATGATGATGCGATCCAGAAAGATGACATTCTCGTGCTATTTGTTGGAAAGAAAACCTCTGGCCGTCCTACTGGATTGTCTGTGGCTCTGGTAACCTGCCCAGGGTTACCTTCAGTCCGCAGCTCAAGGTTACTCAGTGAGGGGATTCACCCTTGTAATTCGTGGTGTTCGCAACTCACAACTAAACTCCGATGCGGGGGTTTAATTTTACATGATCAACACAATCACGAAGTCGCTCTTAGTCCTGGCAGTGGGTGGTCTCATGTTTGTTGGCGCCGCCGCTGCTCAAACCCAAGACAGCAACACATCCGGCGCGGGACCGGGGCAGGTCGATCCTGGTCATCCTCGCGTCAACGAAGTCAATGCCCGCGAGCAGAATCAGCAAGACCGCATCGCCAACGGCCTCAAGAACGACACCATGACGCCGGGACAAGCTGCGCGCGTGGAAAACCGCGAACAGCACGTCGAGAACCAGGAGAAAGCGGATATGGCCGCCCACAATGGTCACCTGACCAAGGGCGAACAGAGACAACTCAACAAGGAACAGAACCGCACCAGTAAGCAGATCTACAAAGACAAGCATGATGGGAAATAGATCGAGCATCTGGCTCCCCACGTTCAGGACGAAAGCCGCGGATGGTTGCGGCTTTTTTCTTTCTCTCGCGAATCGGGAACCGGAGTGGAACAACCAGGCTCGACTGAGCCTGCGGTCCCTCCGTTACGTTTTTCAGATTCCGGCTCGGCCCTTGCGCTTTTGCGCTTGCTCTTGGCTATAATGGCCGGGGCACATCGCGGCTTCGGTTTTCCCGGCAGGAAGTCGTCTTTCCCGCTTGTCATCTTCTGATCGTCTCCGCGCCGCCGGCTGAGGTAGCGAACGAGTGACTGTTGATTGCATGAAGGTGAAACCCGGAATTGAAGTGGCCAGCCTCAGCGACGTGGGCTGCCAGCGCGAAAACAATGAGGACTCCTACCTCTATTGGGAGCCAGCCGACGATGAGGAATTCCAGCGCAAAGGACGACTAGCAGTAATTGCCGACGGCATGGGCGGACACGAGGGTGGCCAGGAAGCCAGCCGTATGGCGGTTGAGACGGTTCGCGAAGTCTATGATCAGGCTTTGCTCGACGATCCGCAGGCGGCTCTGGTCGAATCGTTTGTCGCTGCTCACGGCCGCATTCAAGACTTTGCCGAGCAGCATCCCGCATTTCAAGGCATGGGGACCACTTGCACCGCCCTCGTCCTCCGCGGCACGCAGCTTTATTTTGCGCACGTGGGAGATAGCCGCCTTTACCTCATTCGCGGTGCGCGCATTGTGCGTTTGACTCGCGATCACTCCTACGTTGGCCGGCTGGTGGAAAGCGGCATCGTTCGCGCCGAAGATGCCGAAAAGCACCCGCAGCGCCACATCCTGACCGCTGCCTTAGGAGCGGGAAGGGAACTGGCCGTGGACGCCCCCGAACAGAGTGTGGCCTTGCAAGAGGGAGACGATCTCCTGCTCTGTACCGACGGCCTGTGGAGCGTCGTGACCGAAGAAGAGTTGGAGACAGCGGTGAGCGGCAACAACCCCGCCGAGTGCTGTGCCGTTCTCGTGAAACTGGCACGACAACGGGGTGGGCCCGACAACATCACCCTGCAAGTGCTGCGCGTCGGGCCCGATCCCCAACCCTAGCCCCGGATTCAGCTTCGAAACTGCAATAAGATGCACATTCATCCTCGCGCTCACTTCCTTCAGATCTCCCTGAGTTACTGATTAAGCCGGAGTTAATCGTTCTATCGACCTCCGCTCAAAAGGAACCGCAATTGCACCGCCTCGCTCATAAAGTCCAGTGATACCATAGGCTTTAGGCATAATCGCTGACCATGAAAATCTCGCAAAAGGGACTCTACGCGCTGCAGGCCATGATGATGCTTGCCCGCCATCACAACCAGGGCGCCATCAAGATTCGCGAAATCGCCTACGAAGAGGATCTGCCGGAAAAGTTTCTAGAGCTCATCCTCCTCGAACTGAAGAACGCCCGCATGGTCGAGAGCGTGCGCGGGGCCCATGGCGGCTACCAGTTGCGCCGCGATCCCGCCGACATTGCTTTGAGCGAGATCATGCGCTTGATGGATGGCCCAGTGGCGCCCTTTGCCGATGCCGAACAACTGCGCGTGCTCATCGATCGCGACCTGCCGCACCGAGCCCTGTACCAGGTGTTTCTCGATGTGCGCGACGCGGCTGCCCGCATCCTGGAAAACACCACTCTGGCAGACCTGATCTCCGGCACAACGCCTCGTTCCACCAAGGGCAAGCGTGCGGCCAACAAGAAAGCAAAAGAGAAGGGAAGCGTGCTGCCCATGGTGGTTGGGGAGAGGTGACGGATGACGGGGTTTCTCACGCATCTTTTTTCATTTGTCGGATAACCTCTAGGCTGCTCGAGCCATCGTTTTGTGCGCTCGCAAGACCATGAACTCCAGACGTGATTTTCTCAAACAGATGTCAGGGGCCGCGCTGGCGGCAGGTGCAGCGCCATCCCTGTTGACCGGGGCTCTCCCTCAGGGGCAATCCGTCGAGTTTCCCGGCGAAGACGGCATGGTTCTTCGCTCCTTCCGTTTCGTCGATCTCGAGACTCCGGTCGAGTACTTCAACACCTGGCTCACGCCCGTACCACACTTCTTCGTGCGCAATCACATGTACGAACCGGCCCAACTTGATGCTCCCGACTGGCGTCTCTCCGTTGGCGGAGAAGTGGAGAAGCCGCTCACCCTGAGCCTCGCCGAGTTTTCCAAACTCGAGACCCACTCGGTCGTCAACACGCTCGAGTGTGCCGGCAACGGACGCAGCTTGCATCGCCCTCAGGTCCCCGGCATTCAGTGGGGCAAAGGCGCTGTCAGTACTGCCCGTTTTTCCGGTCCACGCCTGCGCGATGTCCTCGAGCGTGCAGGAGTGAAACCCACCGGCAAGCACGTCATGTTCCGCGGACTCGATGAAGTCCCCGGCAAAGTCCCTCCCTTCATTCGCAGCATCCCCATCGAGAAAGCTTTCAACTCCGATACGCTGATCGCCACTCACATGAATGGATCACCACTCACCAAGCATCACGGTTATCCGGCCCGCGCTCTCGTCCCCGGCTGGATCGGCGCGGCCTCGTGCAAGTGGCTCAGCGAAATCAAATTGCTCGATGCGGAATTCGTCGGCAATTTCATGAACCCCGCCTATCGCTTTCCCAACCAGCCGGTGCAACCGGGCGATGCCGTGAAGCCCGAAGATACGCATCCGCTAACCGCATTGAGCGTCAAGTCGGTGATCGCCGGGCCGAGCGACGGCGCCAGCCTGAAAGTCGGCAAAGTGGCAGTGCACGGCGCAGCCTGGTCCGGCGAAGCCGACATCATGAAGGTGGAGATCTCCACCGACGGCGGCACAACCTGGAATCCCGCCAAGCTGGGCCACGAACAGGCCCACTACGCCTGGCGGCTGTGGAGCTACGACTGGAAAGCCACCAAAAGCGGCGACTACATCATCCTCGCGCGCGCCACCGACAGCCAGGGCCGAACCCAACCCTCCACCCCAGTCTGGAATCCCAGCGGTTATCTCTACAACGCTGTAGATCAGGTGAAGATCCGTGTCGCATAGAACGCAGTTTCCGCAATTCATTCCGCATTGTCATTTTCCGGATTGTCATCCCGACCGGAACTTCCGCTTCCCGAAGGGGAGCGGAAACGGAGTGGATGGACCTGTTGTTGTTCCGGACGCGAAAAAGCTTCTCGCGAGAGGGTTCGCCACGCTCGCTCTGTTACTGCTATTAGCCGCTGCACCATTCTCAGCGCTGGCGCAGAAGCCCGCAGACGCAAGCGTCGTTGCCGAACTCCCCGCCGGAGCGATGCAGGGCAAGGCCAACGCTGCCTGCCTGGAATGTCACGAGGCCCGCATCATCCTCCAGCAACGTCTCAGCAAGGCCGCGTGGACGAAAGAGGTAGACAAGATGATGAAATGGGGTGCGCTGGTCGATCCCGCCGACCGCGATGCTCTCATTGATTATCTAAGCGCCAACTTCAGCCCCGACCAGCCCGCCTATGATCCACAACGAACTTCAGAGAAGACCGGTTCCGCCAAGTCATCAAAGTAAAGGTTCTTGGGATCTCGCATAAGTCATCATTGGCCCAGCCCGCAGTGGGTGCGGGAAGGGCACGACTTCCGTCCCGCCGCCAAGCCCACGTCTACGGAGCCGCGAAGCCAAAGAATACCGCCCACAGCCTGTCGTGAGCCTGCCGAAGGGACGCGAGCCGTGGGTAGGATAAGGAGCAGGAATGCGCCCTGAGAGTGCGAAAGAGAGTTGGCTTACCGGGAAAAGCAAAACGCTGCCGACCCAATGCCCAGTGCGGACACTACGGCAGCGCTGCCACTGCTGAGCCCAAATACAAGCGAAAGTATAGAAATATCACTGCCCTACTTCTAGTGCATTTTAAGGCACCGGGAAGTTGAGATCAGTTTGCGGAGAGGCCGATGTGGGGACAGCCGCCCTTCTGTCCGTCGAGTGTAGCTCGACGCCTTCGTCGTCACTGCCAACAAACTTAGCCACCACCAGCGAGTTCCACTCACTGCAGCTTCGCGTACTCCGCCTTGGCTTGCTTCATCGGGGTCGGGTAAGTTGCCTTGATTGCTCGGCCAGTTGGACTGATAATTTCCTCGTGCGGCTCAGCAAACAAACCCGGCGCCTGTGGTTTTGGTTTTGGGTTCTCGTGGTAGCGGTTATTGTTTGCTTTTGGCCCACAGGCGTCCTCATCATCGAGCCTGCTCCCTCATCCGTGACGCCTGCGAAATAGAACACCTCGGCAACTCACGATTCGGACACTACGAAGGGCTGCCATTCGGTCCACTATAATTCCTCTGGATTGTTAGACTTAAGGGAAATGTTATAACCATAACATTCAGCACGAATGTTCCCGCCGCTCCAGCGAGTGTTGCCACCGGACCCTATCCACCATTCTGGCGATCAGGTCGCTAAGGTTTTGCCCCGTGTTGCTCCGCGTCTTCTGTGGTTAAGGCCTTCTCCGGCCGAAGCAAAGGAAACAGAATCACGTCGCGGATGGTGTGCGAGTCGGTCAGCAGCATGCACAGCCGGTCCACGCCCACGCCCACGCCTCCGGTCGGCGGCATCCCATACGACAGCGCGCGGAGGTAATCCTCGTCCATCTGGTGCGCCTCGTCGTCGCCCCGCTCGCGTTCTTTCAATTGTGCCTCAAACCGCCGCCGCTGATCCTCCGGGTCGTTAAGTTCGCTGAACCCATTGGAGATCTCCATCTGTCCCGCGAAAATTTCCCAGCGCTCCGTCCAGTCCGGCTCATCCGGCTTCTGCTTCGACAGCGGCGACACCGCGGTAGGGAACTCGTAGATGATCGTCGGCTGCGTGAGATGTTCCTCTGCCGTCGCCTCAAACAAACTCGCAATCGTCTTGCCCAAAGGCTCCTTGGGATCGTAAGCCATGTGCGCGTGTGCCTGATTGAACCGCTCGACCAGTTTCCGGACTCCATCGTCAGAAGCGAAGTCGCCCATCACAGGCTTCGCGCCCGAAGTCTCCGGCCAGTAATGAATAATGGCCTCGCGCATGGTCAGGCGCTGCCAGTTCGCCCAGTCGATCTCCTGATCGCCCCACTTCGTTTTCGTTCCACCCGTCACATCTTTCGCTGCCTGCGTGATCAACTCCTGCGTGAGATCCATCACGCCCTGGTAATCGGTGTAAGCCTGATAGAACTCCAGCATGGTGAATTCAGGATTCCATCGCCAGCCCAGGCCTTCGTTGCGGAAGTTGCGGTTGATTTCGTACACCCGATCGAATCCGCCCACGACCAACCGCTTCAAATAAAGTTCCGGTGCGATGCGCAGATATAAATCCATGTCGAGTGTGTTGTGATGGGTCACAAACGGCCGCGCCACGGCGCCGCCCGCGATAGGCTGCATCATCGGCGTCTCGACTTCGACGAATCCACGCGACTCTATGGTCCGCCGCAGCGACTGCACCAGCTTGCTGCGCTTCAAAAAAACCTCCCGCACCTCAGGATTGACCACGAGATCGACATAACGCTGCCGGTAGCGCAATTCCACATCCGTCAGCCCGTGAAACTTTTCGGGCAGAGGCAGCAGATCCTTGCTCAGAAAGGTGATCTCTTCCACATGGATGGTCAACTCGCCGGTGCGCGTGCGAAACAAATAGCCGGTGACGCCAATGTGATCGCCGAGATCGAGCAGTTTGTATAACTCGAAGCCCTGATCGCCGACCGCGTCTTTCTTCACGTAGATCTGCAGCCGCTTTCCATCTTGCTGCAGATGGCAGAAGCCAGCCTTGCCCATCAGTCGAATCGCCATGATGCGACCGGCCACGCGCACGTTGACTCGCGGACTCTCCAATTGCTCCGCGGTCTTGTCCGAATAGTCCGCGAGAATCTGCGGGATTGTGTTGGTGAATTCGTACTTGCTCCGGTATGCGGTTTGGCCCAGCGCCTCGATCTGTTTCAGCTTCTGGCGCCGCAGTTCGTAAATGTTCTCGTCGAATGCCAAGAGAGTCCTTTGGACAGGGAATTGCGCCTTACTGGCGCGGAAGACGATGAATCGTTGAAACGCGATTATAAACAACCCGCGCCTGGATGTGCGCCCTCGGGCCGGACCCGGAAACAATTTCCATGTACCTATATATTATGGTACATTGGTACTCATGCTGGACGATGCGAAGCTGTTGGTGGAGCGGGTGCAGACCGGCGTGCGCATGGAGAAGCGGTTGCTCAAAGTCCTGAAGGCCTTCGCCGAGTATCACGACATGACCCTCGGCGATCTTCTGGAGGGCATCGTGCTCCATGCCTTCGACGGAAAGACTCCGTTCGGTCAAGCTTCCCTCGAGCGCATTCAGGAGTTGAAGCGGTTTTACGATTTTGACCTCGATTCGAGCGCCAGCCACCGGTTGAAGGAGATCAAGGCGCGGCCGGGGCGCAAGCGAGCTGCCGACAAATAGAGAAGGCTGACCCTATGACAGAACAAAGAATAAGATTGAAGACCGCCCTCACCGGATTGCAGTGGACGTTAGGGCTTGTGATTCTGATTGAAGCCATCCTCTTTGTGATGCCAGGCGCGGCCCACGACTTCGCCAAGACCCATATGCCGGACATCGTGCGGCAAGGGCTGGGATGGGGCGAGATCATCGGCGCCGTCCTGCTGCTGATTCCATGGACCGCAGTCCGCGGCGCCTGGTTCCTGGTGGGGATTTTTGTGCTGGCGATCGTCGTCCACCTCCTGCATGGAACCTTCAATGTTGGGAATCTCCTGATCTACACCGCGGCGGCATGGGCCATTGCGAGTGGAAAAGCCGCTGCCCAGACCGTCGGATAGCCGCTATGACCCCGTTCCAGGCGCTGCTGCTCGAAGGCACGTCCGGCGTGGGAAAGTCGACGCTGGTCGACGCTCTCATCCGTCGCCACGTCGCTTCCTCTGAGCCCAGGAAAATCCGGACGCTGGTTCACCTGGCGCAGTCTCATACCTACGGCCCTTTGGCTTTGCCGGAGGACGACGGCACGCTTACCGTGGATGCGAACCTGCGCCATCTGGAGCGCATCGTTGGGACGGTCGAATGGCTGCATGCCGGGCGTGCAAGAGCACGAGCGCCCGTGGTGTTTTGTGCTCGTCGATACCTTGCACCTGACCCACTGCGTTCGCCCTGGCGTGGTGAAGTGGAGCGACGTCGCACCGTTCGATCGACGGCTTGCTGCTCTCGGATGCAAGCTGCTCTTTCTCGAGGGAACGCCCGCGACGATTTGGGAGCGTGGAATCAAACCCAGGGCGGACCAGCAGTTCATTCAAGAGTACGCGAGGAAATTTGGTCGAACTCCCGAGGAGATCCACAGCCATTTCGTTCGCGAACAGGAAGCACTTGTCGAGTTATTTTCGTGTTCTGTCATAACGAAGCGGTTACTACAAAACGACGGAACACTCGATAACGCGCTCGAAGAGGCACTGCGGTTCTGGACGGAAGATCTCGAAGGAGAGGAGATTGGACAACTGTGACCGGCGACGAGGTTATTGAACGATTCGAGCGTGGGCTCGGGCCCGGCGAGGAGTTCCATCATGCCGATCACGTCCGATTGGCGTTCGCTTATCTGTGCCAGTATCCGGTTCTTGAGGCGCTGGAGAAGTTTTCGGCCGCACTGCGGCGATTCGCCGCGGCCCGCGGCAAGACGCAGCTCTACAATGAAACCATCACCTGCGCATATTTCTTCCTGATCCGCGAACGCATGGCTCGCTCCGGGGCCGCAGACTGGGAAGAGTTCGCCCGCCAGAACCCAGATCTGCTTGCCTTGAAGGATAGTGTCCTGAGCCGCTACTACCGCGAGGCCACGCTGCAATCAGATCTAGCCCGAAAGGTGTTTGTGCTTCCCGACAAATGTTTTGAGCCGCCAACCCTGCTTGAAGTCGTGCGTCATCAGCGGTAATATTGCGTGCGCGACAGTTCCTCAAGCGAGTGCGACGCGCAAGGCTCACTATGCCGCAGAACTACGTTCCCATCTTCATGTTTATGGCCGTGATTGGCGTGCTGCTTCCGCTGACGCTGCTGGCGGCGAAGCTGGTACGCCCGGACAATCCGAACAAAACCAAGCTGATGCCCTACGAGTGCGGCATTGACCCCATCGACAGTGCTCGCGGCCGCTACACCGTCCGCTACTACATCGTCGCGATCCTGTTCGTGGTCTTCGACGTGGAAACCATTTTTCTGTTTCCCTGGGCCGTCAAGTTCAAGGCGTTCGGCATCTTTGGTTTAGTGGAGATGCTGATTTTTCTGGTTATCCTGATCGCGGGATACGTCTGGGTTTGGGCAAAAGGCGCTCTGGAGTGGGTGTAAGGCCTGTAGACTGCCGTGCTGACGTTGGCCTTACGCCTTGACGAATGTTGTCAGGCCACGCCGTGTGCGTTCGCGAAGCTGACACTCGCGTAAGGTCTCCGCGATCGCTTCCAGGTTCCGAACCCCGTAGATGTAAAAGTTCTCAAATTCCGCATCCGACGAGAACAAGTGCAGCTCGGAGTAGCCCAGCAGCCGCATTCCGAACGGTTTGAGAAACTCGAAATGATCGATGCGGAATAACTCCAAACTTTCCTTTTTCTTTGAGAGCAGGCCTACTTCTCGTTTGATCCGCTGCGTGGTGATTTCGTAGTGGGTGCCCAGGCTCTTCGTGTAGAAGCGCAAAAAGATGATGCCACAGGCGACCAGGCAACCGAGGACGGTGTACAAGACGATGGCATCCTTGGACTGGGACTGGACGGCATTGGAGTGGAGAGCATATCCGATCCCGACGGCGAGGGCGATTACTACCAGAAAGGGTAGGAGTTGGCCGACGCTGTACACCGCGGCGGGATGCCCGGAAAACAAGTCTTTTTCGGTTGTAGCATCTTTCGTCGCCGCGAATGCGGTGAGGTCGGTGTTGCAGTAGCGGCACTTGATGGCTACGGACTTGATGGTTTCTCCGCAGACTGGGCAAGCTTTTGAGTCGGCGTCCATGAGGGAACCTTCAGAACCAGAATCATAGCAAATCGGCGGAGGTTGCGGAGAACGGCCGGAAAGTTTGGGGAGAAGACCGGTGATTCACGCGGGGGAACATTTTACCAGTCGGGCCGTAAAGCCCCGGTCCTTCAGGGCGGAGATATAAGGCGGGTTAAAGCGGGGTCTTTTGTTGCTCAACGTATTGCTGGATGATGCCCAGCGGTGCCCCGCCACAACTGGCGGCCAAGTAAGACGACGACCAAAGGACATTCTTCCAATAGCGTTTCTCAA